>Ga0308162_1002039_pt1 | contig 14082 bp, 10 predicted proteins | sample PhySR2_FD_201370 | JGI IMG/M metagenome (GOLD analysis project Ga0308162, IMG submission 201370) | Phyllosphere microbial communities from UC Gill Tract Community Farm, Albany, California, United States - DLSLS.R2 | ecosystem: Host-associated > Plants > Phyllosphere > Unclassified | place: USA... | reverse complement strand
GGAGCAGCTGTTCGCCGAGTTCGGCTTCACCGTGGACAACGTGGTGGCCAAGGCGCAGGCGCTGCTGAAGTAAGCCGCCGGGCGCAAGCCGATAAAAAAGCCGGTCATCATGACCGGCTTTTTTTATGGGCGGAAATCGCGATTACGACGCGGCCTTGACGCTTTCGGCGCTGCGCAACCGGTCGTAAGCCGCCGCCAGCAACAGCACCAACAGCGTAGGCTGCAGCCAGACCAGACCCTGCTCGGCCAGCGGCAGCTTATCGAACCAGGCGGGCAGCAGGCCGCTGAAGCTTGAAGCCTTCAGGCCATCGGCCAGGCCGAACACCAGGCTGGTAGCGATCACCGGCGCGAAGACGCGTCTGGCGCTGCGCCAGCGGTTCTGGCTGAAGCTGAGCAACACCAGCGCGATGCAAGGCGGGTAGATCGCCGTCAGCACCGGCAGTGAGACGCGGATCAGATTGGCCAGCCCCATGTTGGAAACCAGCATGGCGAAGAGGGCGAGGATGACCACCAGCGCGCGATAAGAAAGCGGCAGGTAGCGGGAGAAGAAGTCCGCGCAGGCACAGGTCATGCCGACCGCCGTCACCAGGCAAGCGATGAACATCAGCACCGCCATAAAGACGCTGCCCAGATCGCCGAAGGTGTGCTGCACATAGGCGTGCAGGATTGCCGCACCATCCTGAGCATCGTTCCCGACCAGGCTGCCGCTGCCGGCGCCCAGCTTGAACATGCAGATATAGACCAGCGTCAGGCCGACGCCGGCGATCAGGCTGGCCCAGAGGGTGTAGCGCAGCAGCAGGCCGCTGTCGCTGACGCCGCGCGAGCGGGCGGCGGTGACGATAATCGAGCCGAACATCAATGCCGACAGCGTGTCCATGGTTTGATAACCCTGAACGAAGCCGGTGGAAAACGCCGCGGCCTGATAGCTGCCGACGGCGGAGACCGGCGCACCGGCGGGCCACACCAGGGCGGCGATGCCGAGCGCGGCCAGCGCCAGAATTTTCAGCGGCGCCAGAATATGGCCGACGTTATCGAGCAAGCGGCCGGGATACAGCGACACAACCATCGCCAGGGTAAAGAACAGCAGGCTGTAGATGAACTGCGGCAGGGCGCCGTCGCCAGTGAAGGGCGCGATGCCGAGGGCGAAAGAAACATTGGCGGTTCGCGGGGTGGCGAACAGCGGGCCGAGCGCCAGATAGCAGACGGTCGCCAACAGCAGGCCGGCGGTGCGGCCGATGGGGCCGGTCAGCAGGCTGATGCTGCCGCCGACGCGCGCCAGCGCGATCACGGCGATCACCGGCAGAGCGACGGCGGTCACCATAAACCCGAGGGCGGCCGGCCACAGATGTTCACCGGACTGCAGCCCCACCAGCGGGGGGAAAATGATGTTGCCGGCGCCGACAAACAGGGCGAAGGTCATAAAGCCCAGGGCGATAATGTCTTTCGGGGATAAACTCTTGGTCATAACGGTATGGCACTGCCTGTATTCATGAAATAAACGGCCTGGCTGCGAAATGAAGCGCTGCAGAAGGAGGCGCGTGGGGCTGCGTACGCCCGCAAAAATTTTCGTCCGGCAGGATATAATAATTCGGCGACAAAAACCTGATTAATCCAGCGCTGTTTATCCTGGCGTGAACCGGCCACACAGAGGGATCATGGCGGCCGACCCGGCAGCGCGTTAGCGCGCCACCCTGTCTATCGACAGCGGAATTTCGATGTGCGGCTTGAAAGAGACGTGGCCGTCTTCGACCGGTTTACGGGGGAAAAAGATCGGCATATCGCGGGTCGAATGCCGGCTTTGTTCTGACGTTGCAGGGGCGCCATCGTACAGCGAATTCGCCTGCTGCGGCGCTCACGCCTGGCAGAATAGTCTGCGACACGGATGACCGCAAAGCCCGCGCCGCCGGGCGTGGGCATTGACTGAAAAACGTCCAACCTCACAAAACCGAAAGATAACAAGCAACGCCGTTGCCTCGTCGCAATTATTAACTGTATGTTAATTTTTGGTTTATTAAATGTGATCTGGGGATGGATGATGATGAAAAAAATCAGCGCTACCGTGGCTGCAATCACCTTACTGGGCTCCGTTTCCGCCTATGCGGCCTTCCCGGCGGGCTACCCCGCCGACTATCAGAAACTGGTCGACGGCGCGAAGAAAGAAGGCAAGGTGGTGATTTACTCGACCACCGACACCAAGGCGGCGGCGCCGCTGATCCAGGGGTTCGAGGCGTTGTATCCGGGCATCAAGGTCGAATACAACGACATGAACAGCACCGAACTGTATAACCGCTTCATCAGCGAGCAGGCGGCCGGCGGCACCAGTGGCGACCTGGTGTGGAGTTCGTCGATGGACACCATTTTGAAACTGGCGGGCGATTACGCGCAGGAGTATGCCTCTCCGGAGCGGGCTCAACTGCCAAAATGGGCGGTATGGCAAGATAAAGTGTATGGCACCACCTATGAGCCGGTGGTGTTCATCTATAACAAACGCTTGATCCCGCAGGGCGATGTGCCGGATTCGCACGCGGCGTTGGCCAAGCTGATCGCCAGCCAGACGGACAAATTCAAGAAGAAAGTCACCACTTACGACATCGAAAAATCCGGCGTCGGCTTCATGCTGTCGGTGCAGGACTTCAAGGCCGATCCCAACTACTTCAAAACGCTGGCCGACGTGGCCAAGGGCGGGCTGGCGGTGCAATCCTCAACCGGCACCATGATGGAACGCGTTTCCTCCGGTGAAAACCTGATCGGCTTCAACATCCTCGGTTCGTACGCCGAGGCCCGCGCCAAGAGCGATCCGTCGCTCGGCATCGTCTATCCGAAAGACTATACCCTGGTGCTGTCGCGCGTGAGCTTCATCAGCAAAGAAGCCGGTCACCCTAACGCCGCCAAGCTGTGGTTCGACTACGTGCTGTCGGAGAAAGGGCAAAATATTCTCGCCAATCAGGCTGATATCCCTTCGATCCGCAACGATGTCGAAGGCAAGAACGACATCGACGGCATGACCAAGCTGCTGGGCAACGCGCTCAAGCCGATCCCGGTCGACGACAGCCTGCTGGAGTATCTGCAGCCGGCCAAGCGTCTCGACTACATCAAACAATGGCGCGCCGCCGCGGCGAAATAACAGGGACTGCATTCGGACGCGCGCCTGACGTACAGGCGCGCGCCCTTTGGTCGTCGTTTACAACCATAGGGAGCATTTATGCAAGCATGGCGCAGAAAGTGGCAGAGCCTGCCGCGCGGCCTGGTGGTGTTGATAACCGCGCTGGTTATCTATGTCCCCCTGTCGTTTATCATCATTCAAAGCTTCCTCTCGGCTCCGTTTTTCTCTCCCTCCAAGGTCTTCAGCCTGGAGGCCTTCGAGTTCATCTTTACCGATCCGGATTTCTACAAGGCGCTGAGAAGCGGCTTTATTCTGGCATTCGGCCTGGTAATCATCGCTATCCCGCTCGGCGGCATTTTGGCCTTCCTGATGGTGCGCACCGATCTGCCGGGGCGGCGGATCATCGAACCGCTGATTTTGGTGCCGATCTTCGTGTCGCCGATGGTGCTGGGCTTCGGTTACGTGGTGGCGGCGGGGCCGGTGGGCTTCTTCTCGCTGTGGGCGGAGGCGCTGCTGGGCTTCGTGCCGTGGAACATCTATTCGATGGCCAGCATCGTGGTTATCGCCGGGTTGACGCACGTGCCCCACGCCTACCTGTACATCTCCTCGGCGCTGCGCAGCGTGGGCTCAGACGTTGAAGAAGCGGCGCGCACCGCCGGCGCTACGCCGCTGCAGGTGATGACCGCCGTCAGCCTGCCGATGGTGCGGCCGTCTATCTTGTACGCCGGGGTGCTGCTGTTCTTCCTCGGGCTGGAGGTGTTCGGCCTGATGCTGGTGTTGGGCGATCCGGAGGGCAACCTGGTGCTGGCGACCTACCTGTATCAGTTGACCAACAAGCTGGGCACGCCGTCTTACCACCTGATGGCGGCGGTAGCAGTGGTGCTGATTTGCATCACCATTCCGTTGGTGATGCTGCAGCGCAGGCTAATGCGTACCGCCAACCGTTTCGTCACCGTCAAGGGCAAAGCCTCGCAGGCGCGCGCGTTGCCGCTGGGCAAATGGCGCTGGGTGGCCGGCGCGGTGGTGATGTTCTGGCTGACCGTGACCATCGGCGTGCCGCTGATCGGCGTGGTGCTGCGCGCCTTTATCTCCAACTGGGGCGTGGGCGTGTCTGTCTGGGACGAACTGTCGATCAACACCTTCCGCACCATCTGGGCGCAGCCCAACCTGCTGCGCGCCATCGTCAACTCGATGGCGATCGGGGTGATCGGCGGGGCGCTGGCGGTCGCGTGCTATCTGTTTATCGGCATCGCGATGCACCGCAAGCCGGACGGCGCCACGCGCTTCCTCGACTACAGCGTGCTGGTGCCGCGCGCGGTGCCGGGGCTGTTGGCCGGTTTGGCGTTCCTGTGGGTGTTCCTGTTCCTGCCGATGTGGCTGGATAAATCGCTCAAGGAAGGCTGGCTGTCCGTGCTGCCGATGGCCGAATGGCTGCGCGAGAACGTGATCGTCTGGCTGCGTTCGCTGCGCAGCACCATCTTCAGCGTCTGGCTGGCCTACACCGTGGTGTGGATGGCCTATGGCCTGCGGCTGATCTCTTCCACGCTGCTGCAGGTGGGGCCGGAACTGGAGGAAGCCGCGCGCAGCGCCGGCGCCAGCCGCGGCCAGATCACCCGACACGTTACCATTCCGCTGTCGCGCTACGGCCTGATCGGCTCCTGGCTGCTGATGTTCCTGATCTTTGAACGCGAATATTCCACCGGGGTGTATCTGCTGTCTCCGGGCACGGAAACCATCGGCTCGATGCTGGTTTCCCTGTGGGCCGCGGGCGCCATCGATATCGTCGCCGCGCTGTCGTTCATCAATATCCTGCTGGTGGTGCTGGGGCTGGGGATCGCTTTGCGCTTTGGAGTGAAATTACATGATTGAACTTTCGGTAGAGAACCTGCATTTGACCTATGGCGACAACCCGGTGCTGAAAGGGGTGTCGATGGATCTGAAACGGGGCGAAGTGGTCTCACTGCTGGGCCCGTCGGGCAGCGGCAAAACCACGTTGCTGCGGGCGGTGGCCGGGCTGGAGAAGCCGAGCCAGGGGCGAATCGTCATCGGCGACAGCGCGGTTTACAACGGCAGCGCGCGCAGCGAAATTCCCGCCGAAGAGCGCAACCTGGGGCTGGTGTTTCAGTCCTACGCCCTGTGGCCGCATAAAACGGTGTTTGAGAACGTCGCTTATCCGCTGAAGCTGCGTAAGACCGCCTCGGCGGAAATCGCCCAACGGGTACAGGCGGTGCTGGATCAGCTCGGGCTGGGGCATTTGGCCAAGCGCCATCCGCACCAGCTCTCCGGCGGCCAGCAACAGCGGGTAGCGATCGGCCGTGCGCTGGTCTACAACCCGCCGGTGATCCTGCTGGATGAGCCGCTGTCCAACCTCGACGCCAAGCTGCGCGAAGAAGCGCGGGTATTTCTGCGCGAGCTGATCATCAAGCTCGGTCTGTCGGCGCTGATGGTGACCCACGATCAGAACGAGGCGATGGCCATTTCCGATCGCATCCTGCTGCTCAATAACGGCAAAATCGAACAGCAGGGCACGCCGCAGGAGATGTACGGTTCGCCCGCCACGCTGTTCACCGCCGAATTCATGGGCAGCAACAACCGGTTGCCTGGCAAGATCGTGGCGCTGGAAGATGGCCGGGCGCGCATCGAAGGTAAGGATTGGGCGCTGTGGGGCAAAGCGGGCGAAGGCGTGCAGGTCGGGCAGGAGGGCACGGCGGTGATCCGCGTGGAGCGCGTGCGGTTGGGTGAAGATCCACAGGGTAATCAGCTTGAGCTGCCGTTGCTGACCAGCATGTATCTCGGCGATCGCTGGGAATACCTGTTCCGCACCGTGGCCGAAGATTTCGTGGTACGCGCCTATGGCCACGAGGCGCGCGATCGGGCGCTGTGCCGGCTCTCCCTGCCGGCCGAGCATCTGTGGATATTCCCGAAAGCTTAACCAGGACGCCCGCCGTTGCGGGCGCTCCTTTTACAAATCCAGCACCAGCCGGCTGCCTTTGGCGCGCGAGCAGCAGATCAACAGGGTCTGCTGCGCCGCGCGTTCTTCCTCGCTGAGATACTGATCGCGGTGATCGGCTTCCCCTTCGACGATGCGGGTTTCGCAGGTGCCGCAAATGCCTTCGCGGCACAGGCACTCGACCTTGGCCGCCTTGCTGTTTTCCAGCGCCTGCAGGATGGTCATGTCTTGCGCCACTTCAAGCTCAATACCCGATCGAGCCAGCACCAGCGTAAAGGCGCCGCCCGCCGTGTCTTCGGCGGCAAAGGCTTCGCTGTGCAAGCGACCGGCATCGATACCCCGTTCGGCGGCGATCCGGTAGACCGCTTCGTTCAGCGCCGCCGGGCCGCAGACGTAGATATGGGCGCCGGGTTCCACATCGGCCAGCGTGCGCGCCAGATCCAACCGGCCGCCAAGGCTGGAGACATGGCAACTGACGTTGTCTGCGAACGGCGCTTGCATCAGCTGCTGCTGGAAGGCGTTGTGCTCTTCACTGTGGAAGCAGTAGTGCAGATGGTAGCGTTGGCCGCTGCGTTGCAGCTCATGCAGATGAGCCATAAACGGCGTGATGCCGATGCCGCCGGCGATCAGCACGTGATGTTGCGCTTCCGGTGCCAGCGCGAACAGGTTATTCGGGGTGCTGATGGTCAGCGTATCGCCGACCGCCAGCCGGTCATGCATGAAGTCGGAACCGCCTTTGGAAGGAGACTCGCGCCGAACGGCGAACTGGTAACGCTCGAGTTCGAACGGTGAGCTGAGCAGCGAATAGGCGTTGCTGTAGCGCTGCTCGCCGTCCTGCATTTGCACGATGATGTGGCTGCCGCCGCTGAAGGCGGGCAGCGGCCGGCCTTGCGGATCCGTCAGGGTAAAGCGCTTGACCCGTGCGGTGACGGTTTCGATGTCGACGACGCGGACATCAAGCATCTGATAGCTGGTCATTCATTGGCTCCAAAGCGCGGGCGTCCCCGCGCATGAAAAAGTTATACCGCCTGGCACAGGTATTTGAGCTCCAGATAGTCTTCGATGCCGTATTCGGAGCCTTCACGCCCCAGCCCCGACTGTTTCACCCCGCCGAACGGCGCCACCTCGTTGGAGATAAGCCCGGTATTGATGCCGACCATGCCGTACTCCAGCCGTTCCGAAACGCGCCAGATGCGCGCCGCATCACGGGTGTAGAAGTAAGCGGCCAAGCCGTAAATGGTGTCGTTGGCCTGGCGGATCGCCTCGGCTTCGTCATCGAATATCACCAGCGGCGCGACCGGGCCGAAGATCTCTTCTTCCAGCAGCAGCGAGCCGGGCTGCACGTCGCCCAGCACCGTCGGGGTGAAGAAATTGCCGCCCAGCGCGTGCGGCGTGGCGCCGGTCAGCACCTGAGCGCCTTTGCTCAGTGCGTCATCGAGCAGCTCCAACACCTTATCGCGCGCCTTGCGATTGATCAGAGGGCCAATCTGTACGCCGGCTTCGAAGCCGTTGCCGACCTGCAGTGCCGCCACGCGGGCGACAAACTTCTCGGCGAACTGCGGGTAAACGCCGCGCTGCACGTAGAACCGGTTGACGCAGACGCAGGTCTGCCCGGCGTTGCGATACTTGGCGATCAGCGCGCCTTCCACCGCGGCATCGATGTCCGCATCGTCAAATACGATGAACGGCGCGTTGCCGCCCAGCTCCAGCGACACTTTCTTGATGGTGTCCGCGCTCTGGCGCATCAGCAGCCTGCCCACCGGTGTGGAGCCGGTAAAGCTGAGTTTGCGCACCTGCGGGTGGCGAGTCAGCTCGACGCCGATCGCCTGCGAATTGCCGGTCACCACGTTGAACACCCCGGCGGGAATGCCGGCGCGTTCGGCCAGCTCGGCCATCGCCAGCGCCGAATAAGGGGTTTCGTTGGCGGGTTTGACCACCAGCGTACAGCCGGCCGCCAGCGCCGGCGCAGCCTTGCGGGTGATCATCGCCGCCGGGAAGTTCCAGGGCGTGATCGCCGCGCACACGCCGATGCCCTGTTTCAGCACCATCAGGCGTTTATCGCTGCTCGGCGAAGGAATGATGTCGCCGTTGGCGCGCTTGGCCTGTTCGGCGAACCATTCGATAAAGGAGGCGGCGTAGCGGATCTCACCCAGCGATTCCGCCAGCGGTTTGCCTTGCTCCAGCGTCATCAGGTTGGCCAGATCCTGCTGGTGTTCCAGCATCAGTTCAAACCAGCGCCGCAGCAGCTGCGCGCGCTGTTGCGCCGGCAGCGCGCGCCAGCCTTCCAGCGCCTGCTGGGCGGCGTCGATCGCCCGTTGGGTTTCGGCCGTCGCCATGTTGGGCACGCTGCCGATGAGTTGGCCGGTGGCGGGATCGCTCACCGGCAGGGTTTCCTGGTTGTCGGCGTCGCGCCATTGGCCGTTGATATATGCCTGTTGGCGGAATAGCGCCCGATCGGAAATTTTCACAAGAACCTCACAAGTCAGGGGAAAGGGGCCCGCGGGCCCCGTCGCATCAAGGTTGATAAACCTGCGCCAGCAGGTTGTGGAAGTGGGCGATGCCGTGTTCGCTGACGCCGCTGCCGGCGCCGTCGGCCATGATGCGCCCCTGGCCGCGATAGCCGCGCGACTTCAGGCCTTTTTGCACGCTTTCCACCAGCCGCAAATCTTCCGGGCGGAACACGTCGCGGTACCAGTCGATCAGTTTGAGCTGTTCGTCGCTCAAATCGGCGTTGGTGAAGTAGATTTCGTAGTGCTGCAGGGTGGTTTCCGCATCGACCGGGAACTCATAGATCACCGTCATCATGCCTTCCAGCGGCGGCATGTTGAACATGGTGCACGGCCACAGCCAGATGCCGTGGAAGCTGGATTCTTTGCCCTCTTCAAACTTGAACGACTGCTCGGAAGGGCGGGCGTAGCCGAACTGCAGCGTCCAGTTGCCGTGCAGGGTGTGCCAGTAGCGATCGACCTGCACCGAGTCGGCGAAACCGGGATGCGCCGGGCCGCAGTGGTAGCACTCGAGGTAGTTGTCGACGATGTTCTTCCAGTTGGCCGGGGTGCGGGTGACGAAACGCGCCGCCAGCTTGAGATCGTCGACCTGCGGGCAGGCTTCGCGCACTTTGGCGCCGAGGCCCGGCAGTTGGTCTTCCACCGTGCCGGCCTGCGAGTCCAGATTGACGTAAATAAACCCGGCGTACTCTTCGACCCGCACCGGCACCAGGTGCGAGTTTTCTTTATCGAAGTTCTGCACGTTTTCACAGTTGCGCGCGTGCGCCAGCTCGCCGTCCAGCTTGAACGCCCAGGCGTGATAAGGGCAGGTGATGACGTTTTTCGCCCGGCCGTCGCCCGCCAGCAGTTGGTGGCCGCGGTGCGGGCAGACGTTGTAAAAGGCGCGCAGCACGTTATCGCGGCCGCGCACCACCAGAATGTTTTCACCGATGATCTCGCGGGTGATGTAGTCGTTCGGTTGGGCAAGCTCGCTGCGGTGCGCCACGCAGATCCAACTGGTGGCGAACACCTGCTCTTTTTCGTGCTCGAACGCCGCCTGGTGGGTGTAGAACCGGGCCGGTATGGTGTAGGCCTCGCGTGCGTCGGCGCAGAAATCTTTCGGTAAGGTAAATTCAGGGATCAGAGTGCTCATAAGTTAACCTTCCTCTTTTCTTATTGTCATTTCGCCATAGGGCGCGGTTGATACGACGATGGAGCGGAGAGTTCGCCGGCCGGCGGCGCTTCGGGCAGCGTTGGCGGGCTGCTTTCGATCAGGTGCGCCGGGATGGCCGCGTAGTCCTGCTTCAGCCAGCGGGCGAAACCGTAGGTTTTCACCAGCAGCACCAGCAGGAACGGCAGTGCGGTCAGGATCACCGTGGTTTTCATGGTGTCCAGCGAGGCGCCGGTAAACAGGATCGACAGCGGGATCAGGGTGATCACCACGCACCAGAACAGGCGCAGCATCGGGCTGGGATCTTGCCCCTCCTGCAGGTTGCGGGTGCTGGTGGCGGCCATGGTGTAGGCCACGGCGTCCATGTGCGAGGCCAGGAAAATGATCATGATGAACAGATAGGCGGCGAGGAACAGCTTGCCGAGCGGCAGCGCCGTCAGCAGCATCTGCACGGCGGTTTCGCCGCCCTGGGTGCTGAGGATCTCCGGCACGTTGAGCTGCCCGCTGATGAACTGGTGCATGGCGTAGCTTTCCAGCGAGCCGAAGAAGAACCAGCAGCCGAGGGTGCTGCCGAGCAGCAACGCCCAGATCACTTCTTTAATCTTGCGGCCGCGCGAGACGCGGGTGACGAACATCGCCACGCCCGGAGTATAGGAGATCCACCACAGCCAGTAGAACACCGTCCAGCTGCGGCTGAAGCTGCCGTCGCCCATCGGATCGGTGAACAGGCTCATCTGCAGAAAGTTTTGCGCCGTCAGGCCGATGGCGTTGATGGTGTTGTTGATGGTGAATTCGGTCGGGCCGACCAGCAGCACCAGCCCGGCGAAAGCGAATGCGCCCCAGCCGACCATTTTACTCAGGCGCTGCATGCCACCGTCGATGCCGATGTAGGAGCTGAGGCAGAAAATCACCGCCGCCAGCAGGATCACCGTCGCCTGCACCGCGAAGTTGTCCGGGATGCCGGTCAGCGCCGTCAGCCCGCGGGTAAAGGTGGAGGCGGTCAGCACCAGCGAAATGGTGAGGGCGCCGACGGTGGCGACCAGGAAAATCAGGTCCACCATCCGCCCGATCGGGCCGTTGGCGCGCACGCCGGTGATGGCGGAAATGATCCCCGACAGGCTGAGCCCTTTGTTCTTACGCACGTGGAAGTGGTAGGCCATGATCAGCGAGGCGAGGGCATAGGTTGCCCAAGCGCTCAGGCCCCAGTGGAAGAAGGAGTAGCTGATGCTGTATTCCAGCGCCTTCGGGGTGCGCGGCGCGATGTTCAGCCCCGGCGTCTGGTAGTAATACGCCCACTCCATTACCCCCCAATACAGGGTGGACGAGCCGAGGCCGGCGCAGATGAACATGAACAGCCAGGCCAGCGTGGAGTATTGCGGTTTGCCTTCGCCGAGGCGGATGTTGCCGTATTTGCTCAACGCCAGATACAGCACCACCAGCAGGGCGATCAGCACCAGGATTTGAATGGTTGAACCGAACAGCCGGGTGACGCCGTTGAAAATGGTGTTGGCGATAAGCGCGGATTGAGCCGGAAAGAGCATCAGGCAAAGGGCGATCAGCGCAATGCTGCACAGGCTGATGGTGATGAGCGTGACATCCTTTTTGGGATTGCTCTGCATGGGAGTGAACTCCTGTTATCGGTGGTGGGCCGGTGCGCAAAGCGTAGGGTGCGCCCGGGCCTTATTGGCTTGAACCATTTGTTTTGTTACACCGCGAGGAGCAAACCGCCCGGTGGGTCGCTACCGGGAATATTCACTCTTCATTAACATTTTCGAGTGTGCACAAATTACAGGAGGGCCACAATTGGGGCATCTGTAAAAGGATAAAACACAGTATGTAAACAATTTGTTGTGATCTTGACCGGGGTATTGGCGTGCCTTCTGCGGTGGTTTTCAACGGATTTGCGGCAGCGATCGAAGCGGAAAAACGGACGTGGCAAAGCAGGGCGCGGAAGGGCGCCCTGCGCGGGAAAATCTGCGGCGTTCAGCGTTGCAGCAGGGCGGCGATCGCCTGGCCGACTTGCTGGGTGGAGGCGTCGCCGCGCATGTCCGGCGTGCGCGGCCCGTCGGCGATAATGCGCTCAATCGCCTGCAGGATGCCGTCGTGCGCCTGGCGGTAGCGGGCATCGCCGTCGCCGAGGAAGTCCAGCATCATCGCGCCGCTCCAGATCATGGCGATCGGGTTGGCGATGTTTTTGCCGAAAATGTCCGGCGCCGAGCCGTGCACCGGCTCGAACAGCGACGGGAAGTTGCGCTCCGGGTTCAGGTTGGCCGAGGGGGCGATGCCGATGGTGCCGGTGCAGGCCGGGCCGAGATCCGACAAAATATCGCCGAACAGGTTGGAGGCGACCACCACGTCGAAGCGTTCGGGGTTCAGCACGAAACGCGCGCACAGAATATCGATGTGCTGTTTGTCCCAGGCGATATCAGGGTATTGGCGCGCCATCTCCGCCACGCGCTCATCCCAGTACGGCATGCTGATGGCCATGCCGTTGGACTTGGTGGCGGCGGTCAGGCGTTTGCGCGGGCGCTGTTGCGCCAGCTCAAAGGCGTACTTCAGGATGCGATCCACGCCCTGACGGGTGAAGACCGATTCCTGGATCACCATCTCGCGTTCGGTGCCTTCGAACATCCGTCCGCCGAGCGAGGAGTATTCCCCTTCGGTATTTTCGCGCACCACGTAGAAATCGATATCGCCCGGCTGCTTGTTCGCCAGCGGGCAGGGCACACCGGGAAACAGCCGCACCGGACGCAGGTTGACGTACTGTTCGAAGTCGCGCCGGAATTTCAGCAGAGAACCCCACAGCGAGATATGATCGGGCACCGTGTCCGGCCAACCGACGGCGCCGAAATAGATGGCGTCGAAGCCTTTCAGTTGCTCGAACCAGTCGTCCGGCATCATCTGGCCGTGGTGCTGGTAGTAGTCGCAGCTGGCCCACTCGAAGGTGGCGAATTCCAGCGACAGATCCCAGCGCGCCGCCGCCGCCTGCAATACTCGTATGCCTTCCGGCAACACTTCCCGCCCGATCCCGTCCCCGGGGATGGCGGCAATCTTGTAAGTTTTGCTCATACAGAGGTCTCATTTGTAGGTAGGGGAGATTGACAACACTGTTATCCTATAATTGACTAACTGTTAATCAATCCTGAAAACGGTGAAACATAAAACACGAATCATGAACAATATGCCGATCCTGAGTGACCTGCGGGTGTTCGTGCTGGTGGCGCGCCGCGCCGGGTTTGCCGCCGCCGCCGAAGAGTTGGGCGTTTCGCCGGCCTTTATCAGCAAGCGCATCGCGCTGTTGGAGAAGACGCTGGACGTGTCGTTGCTGCACCGCACCACGCGGCGGGTGGCGATCACCGAAGACGGCGAGCGCATCTACGAATGGGCGCAGCGCATTCTCAACGATGTCGATCAGATGATGGACGAGCTGTCCGAAGTGCGCCAGGCGCCGCAGGGCATGCTGCGAGTGGTCAGCAGCTTCGGCTTTGGCCGGCGTTTCGTCGCGCCGGCGCTGTCGGCGCTGGCGCGGCAGTATCCGCAGCTGGAACTGCGGCTCGACGTTTCCGATCGGCTGGTGGATCTGGTCAGCGAAGGTTTCGATCTGGATATCCGCATCGGCGACGATATCGCCCCCAATCTTATTGCGCGCAAGCTGGCGGACAACCAGCGCATACTGTGCGCTTCGCCGGCGTACCTGCAGCGCCACGGGGCGCCGAAAAACCCGGCGGAGCTGGCGGGCCGTTCCTGTCTGGTGATCAAAGAACGCGATCATCCGTTCGGGCTGTGGCGGCTGCAGGGGCCGAGCGGTGAAGAAACGGTAAAGGTGACGGGCGCGCTGGCGTCGAACCACGGCGAAATCGTGCATCAGTGGTGCCTGGACGGGCAGGGCGTCGCGCTGCGTTCCGCCTGGGACGTGAAAGAGAACATCGACAGCGGCCGACTGGTGCACATCCTGCCGGAGTATTATCAGCCGGCCAATATCTGGGCGGTGTACGTTTCCCGGCTGGCAACGTCGGCGAAAGTGCGGGTGACCGTCGAATTTCTGCGCGACTATTTTTGTGAGCACTACGGCGAAACGGTGCCGGCGAGCGAAAATCCGCCGCGGTCTTAAGGCCAAAAATGTGCGCCAGATCATCTTATGCTCGTAAAATTCCCATCCGTTACCTGAGGAACTGTCGCACGTGTTCCTTTTGCCAAAACTTTGGTTTATGCTCAGCTGAAGCGTTTCAGTTGAAGCACTCTTCGACAGAAATGCCGATGTGACGGCGGTGAAAAACCGCTGAAGCGCGGGAATAATGCAAACTCGGCGATTCACAGCGGGCGGTACGATCCACTACTCTATGCGGGTTAGTGAGACAACCAGTCAGCGCCG
>Ga0308162_1002036_pt1 | contig 14106 bp, 8 predicted proteins | sample PhySR2_FD_201370 | JGI IMG/M metagenome (GOLD analysis project Ga0308162, IMG submission 201370) | Phyllosphere microbial communities from UC Gill Tract Community Farm, Albany, California, United States - DLSLS.R2 | ecosystem: Host-associated > Plants > Phyllosphere > Unclassified | place: USA... | reverse complement strand
ACCCTGGCGCGGCGGGCGATATCCACGATAGTGGCATTGGGATTGGCTTTCGACACCGTCTTTCCTTGCGTTATGCCTCAACAGATCCCTTATTGTAGGGAAAGGGCGGGGGCGGTGCTAGGGGGGAATGGGGGGGATTTGTTTGTGGGAAGGGAAAATAACGAAATGAAAACGAAGATAATAATTTCATTTATTTATTAATTACGAATTAAATCATTTTATGGGGCTATATTTTGTTGGTGGAGAGTTTGGTAAGGTGTGTCTCATGTTCGAAGTTAGGTAGCAATGACTGCTTTGTGCCAGAAGCAGCCGTTGTCGTCTCATGTAATTTCGATAGTGGACTGACCCCACCCTGGCAGACAATCCTGCCCTATAGTTGGACTCTGAGGTGTCTGTTGAGTCTGTAACGATTCAGCTTTGTTTTTAGCAGCGCTTAATTGCAAAGTCATATTTTGCAGACTTACCATTGTGCTCTTTACGAACAAGGCTTTCAGACATAGTCTGTGCTAACAATAGAGTAAAGTCAGAGAGATAGGTGAAGAAAACAAACTGGCTTTGGCTAATCTTTAGCGTTGTTTCTGGTATAATAACGCTAACTTTTATCTGTATGATTTTTTTGATTAACTCTGAGAAGTAGCTCTCTCGGTGAAGATGGGGAAGGGATATCAATGAGTGATGACAGCTATAAATTTCAAAAGCTAACGCCGATAAGCGATGCTGAGCTGGGTGTATATAAAAATGCGATAGATTTTGTTTTTGCCAATGACGATCTAAAAAACATTGCAATATCAGGGCAATATAGCGCAGGAAAAAGTAGTCTTGTCTTATCCTATAAGAAAATTCATTCGAATATAAAGTTTGTTCATATCTCACTTGCCCATTTTAGAGCGACGGAGGAAGCTGGAACTAATGAACCAGGTAGATCCATAAGTGAAACCGCGTTAGAAGGTAAAATTCTTAACCAGCTAATTCACCAAATTAATGCTGATGATATTCCCCAGACGCATTTTAAAGTAAAGAAAAAAGTAAAAACGAGCAGCATTGTGATGAATACTATCTTCACGGTTTTATTTATCGCCACGGCACTGCACATCACTCTATTTAATAAGTGGAGTGAGTTTGTTTTACTTTTATCTGATGGAGTTGCAAAGACACTACTAAAATTATCGACTAGACACGATTCTTTATTAATTAGCGGTTTTATAGGTACGTTTCTTTCGTGTATCTTTATTTATAAATTAATAAAAACCCAAAAAAATCGCAATGTCCTTAAAAAAATAAATTTACAAGGCAATGAAATAGAGATTTTTGAAGAGAGTGAAGAGTCTTATTTTGACAGGTATTTAAATGAAGTATTATACCTTTTCGAGAACGTTGATGCCGATGCCATTATTTTTGAAGACATGGACCGTTTTAATAGCAACCATATCTTTGAACGTCTTCATGAGGTGAATAGACTTGTTAATATTCAACGAACCCTGGCAGGGCACAATAAATCGACGCTACGTTTTATTTACTTACTTCGTGATGATATCTTCATTTCTAAGGATAGAACCAAGTTCTTTGATTATATTATCCCAGTTGTCCCTGTTGTTGATAGTTCTAACTCTTACGATCAGTTTATCTCACATTTTGATGGTGGTGGTATTCTCAAGTTGTTCAATGAAAGGTTTTTGCAAGGAGTTTCGCTATATATTGATGATATGAGAATATTGAAGAATATCTATAATGAATTTCAAATTTATTATAATAAGTTAAATACAACAGAACTCGATTGTAATAAAATGTTAGCTATCATTGCCTATAAAAATATCTTCCCTCGAGATTTTAGTGATTTGCAAATTAATCAGGGGATGGTTTTCGCTATATTCAATGGAAGAGAATCTATTATAAGTAATGAAATAAGGCGATTAGAACAAAAAATCAATAGCAAAGAGAATGATATTAATACCATAAAAAATGAAATGCTTAACTCTGTTGAAGAGGTGAATGTTTTATATGATCATGAAAGACTTGGTTATAATAGAAATGAACACTATTATAGAAATGAAATAGCTGATGTAGAACGTAGGCGAAAATCTAGGAAAGAAAGCGTTGAAAATAAAACCAATGACAGAATAGATGCAATTAATGAGGACTTGTTAAGGCTTAGAAATGAGTTGGTTTATGTTAAAAACAAAAAAATCAAGGAGATTATCACAAGAGAAAATATTGATGGAATATTTAAAATTACCTATACCAATGAAATCGGTGAGACACGGGAGTTTAATGAGATAAAAAGTAGTGAATATTTTAATTTGCTTAAATATCTTATTCGAGATGGCTATATTGACGAAACCTACAACGACTATATGACCTATTTTTATGAAAATAGCCTGAGTAGAATTGATAAGATGTTTTTACGCAGCATTACCGATCAAAAAGGGAAAGAGTTTACGTACCAACTCAAGAATCCCAAGTTGGTTGTTGGTCGTCTTAGAGAGGTGGATTTTGAACAGGAAGAGGCACTGAATTTTGATTTATTAACTTACTTGCTACAAACGCCAGTCCATGTGAGTTTAATAAAACGTTTATTTAAACAGATTAGAGAGAACAAAAGTGTTGAGTTTATTCGCGACTACTTTGAGACGGGGAGAGTTAAGTCTGGTTTTATTAATCGGTTAAATATTCTGTGGCCTGAGTTTTTTTCTTATGCGCTTAAAGAGAGTGAGTTTTCTGCTGATTGGATTAAACGCTACTCGATTGGCTCATTTTATTATTCTTCCAGTAATGACATTAAGGCCATTAACATTGATGATTGCCTGACTGAATACATCTCTAATTCGGTGGGTTATTTGGCAATAGCAGAGCCGAAGGTTGACAAGTTAATTAATGGTTTTATGCTGCTTAACATCTCTTTTGTTAGTATTGATTTTGATAACGCTGATAAAACACTCTTTGATTCGGTTTATCAGAATTCACTTTATGATATTAATCTTGCCAATCTGACCTTAATGCTGAGTAAAGTTTATCAGATTAACAGTGAAGATGATATACGTCATAAGAACTATACGCTAGTGATGTCACAGCCCGATTCTTTCTTGGCTGGTTATGTTAATAATAATATTAGCGACTATCTGGATATGGTATTGTCTAGTTGTAATAATTCAATTGCGGATGATGAAGCTATTGTTTTATCTGTTCTCAATAATGAGGAGATATCGGCTGAGCAGAAAGAACTATATATAAATTCTTTGCAAACTTTCGTGACCTCTCTGAGTGAGGTTGAGAGTAAATCTTTATGGTCATCTTTGTTGGATAAAGATAAGGCAATTTGCTCTGAGGGAAATATTGTCTCTTACTTTGAACATGTTGATGGACTGGATGACTCACTTATCGAATTTATCAATAGAACTGATATCAAGCTTGATTTTAAAAAAATTGACATTAAAGATGAGCAGAAAAATAAATTATTTAAGTCGATTATTGTCTGTAATGATTTATCAAACAATAAATATGATGAACTAATTTGCTCGCTAAATTTGATTTATAAGACCTCCTTTGGTATTGCTAATATTGCTGGTGATAAATTTAAAATATTAGTGGATAAAAACATTATTCGCATGAGTCTTGGTTCACTTGGTTTCATACGAGATAATTATCCTGAACAAAATCCCCATTACATTAAGAAAAACATCCAAACCTATGTTGATTTAATGACAGTTGAGAGTTTTGTCTTAGATGAAGCTATATCGATACTTTCTTGGGAAGTTGATGGTGATTTGAAAATTAAGTTACTCGGATTAATTAAAGTGCCGTTGGCTATTCATGATAAAAAATATCATCAGGCCGTTAATGATTATATTTTAGAAAATAATTTCAAACCGGACGAACTCTTAAGTTTGACGTCGTCTTATAAAACTTGGGAAACCTCTACTCAGTCACTCATTCTGAGTCGAGCAATACAGGATATATCAACATTGATAGCAAACCCTGATGATGTTGCTGAGTTGTTACTAAAAGACCTGTTTGTCGCTGGGGACCTAAATATGCAGAATAAGATAGCATTGCTAATCGCTTTGTTGCCGGGTAAGGATTTGAGTAAGGCGATCTGCAAAGAGTATCTTGATCTGCTTGGTTTATCGGAGTTCAGTAAAATTTTGGGGCGAGGTAAACCTAAAATTGAGGTTAATGAAACTAATCAAAGGTTATTAACAGCATTAAGAGATAACCACTTCTTCTCTGATTTTGGGGTGGATGATGAAAATCCCCCTTATTACAAAATAGTAAGACGGAGTTCGATGTTTGGCTCAAATACATAGCATTATATATTTTTTGACAGTTTGGGCACTTTTATAGTGCCCAATTTTACGCTGAAATTTACGTAGCTAATCTAACCTATTCCCAGTTGACGAATACACTTAGGTGTTAGTGAAGCCCTCAGTGTGTTGAGACAAATGCAAGCGTCTGCTCCTCGCTCAAAACAGCCTGTCAACCTCGCCCCATACCACAACTCAGGTGTACAAAAAACAACCTTAACGTACAGTAATTTTTGATATCCAAACTGCCCCATAACACCTCACAGGAGGTTACCCTCTGAGAGGTAGCCCAGTTCACGAATAAAATAGGTGATATTTCTGCCAAAATTAAAATAGAGTGCAATAGCGTGAAGATGTTCAGCATCGGAATACATAATTTATTTCCTGAGAGCCCAGAAATCGTCTCCCCCCCTTTTCTGTCTTATGTCAGTGTTGCCGATATATCATCACAGCCTATAACTTTGACCGACTCCGGGCGGTTTTTCTCTCTAATATTTTGAGATTTCAGGTTTACGCGAAGTTTATCGAAATAGACCATGTTAAATCACACATAATGCAAGCCAAAATATATTAATTGTAAATATCAACTAAAAAACACTTTTAACATTTCCGTTTTATCAGAGATGCTCATTCCTTTGTAGTAAGATATGATCTCTGCATAAAAATCTCGCGCATAAATGGATAGTTCACTTTGCTTCCATGTGCTTTTATTTATAGGAGACAAGAATATTTTTAACCGCTCCATTGCTGGCGGGTGAACGCCATCCTTCAATGTTGCAATTCTGACATAAGAGCCAAAGTCATCTCGAATTATATCTGACATTTGCTCACAGAAATGCATATGTTCAAACAATACCTCAACACTTTCAACCATCTCATTATAATTAACATACGAGTCTTCATCATATAAAACTGATTCCACGCCTTCAATGTTATTCACAGCCAAAAGATAGTTTGCAAGTGCATCCGCTTCGACTTCGAATCCAATCTTCTTTTTCTTCTTTGACTCAATATCACTAATTATGACTGATTTTTGCGGATGTTCGAGTATGTGATGGGCAATTTCGTGCGTGAGTATAAAGTCGATTTGGCATTCTGTTATGAATTTAACACGTTTAACCGAATCATTGAATAAAATAGTGGGGGGTACGTAGCCAATGCATTCAACATTCGTGCAGAGATAAATAACTAATGGGATAAAATTTATTATTGCTCGATAAGCCCGCGGACGATGACTCATATGTGTAGTTGAGTAAAAATGCTCTAGTTGTCTATTAAACTCAAATAAGATATCACGTAACGCATAATTAGCCGTGATAAATCTAATTCCATCTTTGTTTCCACTGGTTGCGTTCATACCTCGTTTTTTGATAGGGAAAAAAGCTATATTCTGTAATGATGATTCCTTTATGATCTTATTTGGTATATGTGATAGTAACCGTAATTGACTAAACCTCATCCAATAGGGTAGGAGCTTTTTTGTTTTATCAAAATTCTCTGCCATCTTACCTGATGCTGCCACTAACGCTTTTGCAAAGGATATTTCATGTTCATACATCGCCTTGAGCATGGTGTTAGAATTAGGTTCATCCCAACTTATTACGAGTGTATTCCTAATTCCTGAAAATATAGTTTCCCAAATTCTTTGGTCATGATAATCACATGCACTTGTTATCAATTCCTTCTGAATATCAGATAGTTCAGGAAAACAACTGTAGTCAGCAACCATGAAGGACTCCAGGTCTATAATCATAGTAAATTTGTTTTCACCTAGATCCTTCCTGCAAGACTCAGAAACCCCGATATACGTTTCGGCCATGATAATGTCTATTTGGTGCTGCTTTAGCAAGATGTCACATAGTTTGTTATCCTTGGCAATTCGGTCATAATAATATTTGTTGTACCCAGATAAATTTTGCATAAACATCCTCTCTTATTAGATTAATAATATTACATTCCACCATTGCTGAATCTGTCCAATAGTGCTTGTTCTGAATTGCCACGGATAATCTAGACACTTCTGAGCCGTTGATACTGGTTTTCGTATTCAGTTGGCGGCATCTGATCGCTCGAACCATGCCGTCGTTTACCGTTATACAACATTTCGATGTAATCAAAAATATCGCTACGAGCTTCTTCCCACGTTACATAGATCTTTTTCTTTATCCGCTTACGTTTCAGCAACTAGAAAAGCTTTTTGCAACCGCATTATCGTGACAGTTACCGCGACGACTCATACTATCCTCCAGACCGTGTGATTTCAGGAACGACTAACACTCATAGCTTGTGTACTGGCTGCCCTGATCAGAATGAATCAGCACCTGTTTGGGGATTACGTCGCCACACGGCCATCAGAAGTGCATTCAGGACAATATCTTTTGTCATTCGGGACTGCATTGACCAGCCGATAACTTTGTTCGAGAACCAGTCAACAATCACAGCTAGATACAGCCAGCCTTCGAGGGTCCGGATGTAGATGATGTCCATTACCCAACGTTCATCCGGTGCTTACGGGCTAAACTACCGCTGGAGTCTGTTGGGCGTCACGATACTGTCTTCCCCCCTATGTGCCCGTGGGCTATGGTACCCGACCTGAGCCCTTTTCCCGGAACGCTTCATCAGTCGCCAGACGCGGTTAACTCCGCACTATTGTCCGGTATCTCGCAGGTCGAGGTGGATCTTGCGATAACCATAAACACGACTCTTACCTGCTCCCTGATAATTCACACAGAAGGCTGTTAGCAATGTCCGTTGATCGCTCAAAACTGCCCCTCTACCTCCCTCCGCTCAAAGCAATAAATCAGGCCAGTAGCGCTAGGGCGAAGCGGTGATGGCTTATTGGAGAAAACAGTAATCCCCGTTTAAGAACGCCCGAATAAGCAACGTGGACGATGAGCTCTACGATCAACTACCGATAACAACACCGCTAATCTAGCCGCGACTTTTCACCCCCAATCCCCCGCCACAACCTCGGCAACAGCGCCAACGTCTCATCAATCAGCACCCGCCGGTCATTACCCGGTTTCCAGATGGTCACCATGGTTTGGCTGATCCCCTGGCTGCCCACTTCGGTGCGCAGCGTGTTGACGTTTTTCCACTGCTCGGCATGCATGTGCGTCGGCAGGAATCCCCAGCCGCAGCCCTGTTCGAGCAGGGCGCGTAGCATCTCCAGTTCGTTGGTAAAAATGGTATGCCCGGAAATTTGCAGGCGGCGCGCCACCGGTTCGTCAGAATCCGGGTGCATGATCACCTGCGGCGTGAGCGAGAGTTCCAGCAGCGAGAGCGGCTGTTCCGCGCCGGGGAAAAGCGTTTTGGCGGCGTAAAAATCCATCTCTATCGCCCCTAAGGCGCGCCACTCCATGGCGTCGCCCACGCTGCGATGGCGCGCCTGGCAGATGCCCAGATCGGCCTGGCCGCTTGCCAGCAGGCTTTCCGCTTCGTCGCGCGAGGCGTTAATCAGGCTCAGGCGCGTGTTGCGTTGGGCCATGGTGGCAATCAGTGCCTGCAGCAGCGCGCGGGGCGTAAAGGGATCGTAGACCAGTGAAATTTCCTGCGCCGCGCTCTTCGGCACGTCTTTGGCAAACGCCTCAAACGCTTTCACCTGGCGCATCAGCAGGTGCGCCTGGCGCTGCAGCTGTTCGCCTTCTGGCGTCAGGTGCAGGCTGCGCCCCTCGCGCAGGAACAGCGCATAGCCCAAGCCATCCTCGAGAAAATCAATCAAATCGCGCAGCGTCGTGCGGTCTTTGCCCAGCTTGAGCGCGGCTTTCGCCAGGCTGCCGTGCTCGGCCACGGCGGTGAAGGCTTCCAGTTGGGCAAAGGAATAAATCAGGCTCGGCACGCGGTTCTCCCGTCGATTTTTCGGGGGATTTTCCCCCATCAGGCGTTTTTTATTATAGGCCGCGTTTTTTTAAGCTGAACGCCTTCCTGAGCTAAGCGAGAAAAAATATGAAAAGCAAAGTGTTTAACCGCAGCCTGCTGGCGGGCGTTGTCATCAGTCTCTGCAGCGGCCTGTTGGCGCCCGTTGCGCTGGCCGCCTGTGCGGGCACCGAGCTCAGCGCCTGTCCTGCGCCTTTTGATGCGCAATTGCCGAACACGCACAAGATGCTCACCTGGAGCCAGAGCGACCGGGTGATCGGTTTTCGTAACGACTACCGCAACTATGCGGGGGATGTGTTTCATCACGGCAATGCCACGCCGCTGCTGGCTGCCGCTAAACCGCTAACGGACGCCAGTTATCGGGTGAATGGCAAAACCTACAGCCTGCAGGATTACCTGCAGCGCCAGAACGTCAGCGGCATGCTGGTATTGAAAGACGGCAAAATCGCCTGGAAATATCTGGGGGAGGGTAATACCGACGCTACCCTGTGGACGTCGCGCTCCGTGGGCAAATCCGTGGTCGCCACGCTGGTGGGCGTGGCGATTAAACAGGGCAAGATCCGCTCGCTCGACGATCTCATCACGCAATACGAACCCGATCTGAAAGGCACCGCGTGGGACGGCGTGACCCTCAGGCAGCTGATCACTCACACCTCCGGCGTGGCGTGGAATGAGGATTACACCAACCCGAAATCGGACTTCGCGCAGCTGACCGAGTGTGAAGCCAGGCCCGGCACCTACGCCTGCGTGCGCAAGCTGGTGGCCGGTTTGCACCGCGCGCATCCGGCCGGGCAGAACTGGTCTTACTCCTCCGGCGGGGCGTGGCTGCTGGGCGACGTGCTGGAGCGTGCCACCGGCATGACGCTGGCGGCCTATCTTGAGCAAAGCATCTGGCAGCCGTACGGCATGGCGAGCGACGGGGTGTGGCATGCCTACGCTAAAGGCCAGCACGACGTGGGCGCGCATGGGTTCAACGCCACGCTGGAAGACTGGGGGCGCTTTGGCGAGTTCATTCTGCATAACGGGAGGTTGCCGAAAGGCAAACAGATTTTGCCAGCCGATTGGGTAGCCCAGTCGTCCAACTGGACGCGGGCGGCAGGCTCGGTGTCGGCGGCGCATCCTGACGGCATTTACGGCTTCCAATGGTGGAACAACGAAGTGCCAGTGAATGCGACCAACGTGGAACCCGCCCCGCAGGCATCCCTGAAACATTCCCTGTGGGCGCTGGGGATCTTCGGCCAGATGATTATGGTCAATCAGGCGGAGAATCTGGTGATCGTCCAGTGGTCTACCTGGCCGCAGGCGGAGCCGTCTTTCAGCGCGCAACCACTGGAGGCATCGCTGATGTTTAGCGCGATAGCGAAGGAACTACGTTAATCCCGCGGAGCGAGCAGGGGCGGTTGCCATTGCGCCCCTGAGCGGCATATTTCATGTCTTCGACGTCGACCTATCCATGCCGTAGGGTAGGGGAGTCTCAATTCTCTACAGGTAGTGGAGGCCAGTCACCACCCTTTTTAATTAATAACTCTTTTATCTTGTCAATTTTCTCTTTATCCTCGGCATCTCCTACGCCTCTATCTATAAAGCGCTGAAGCTGATTGCCCATAGTCCAACCAAACTTCCCTTTGATTTTACTATCCGCACCTCTCTCTAACAAAAGAATCGTATGATCAAACGAATGAGAATCCAATGAGCTTATTAACAAGGTGTTTCCCAATGAGTCTCTTGTATTTATGTCTGCGCCATAATCCAGCATCACCTTTAACGTTTCAGGGTTTTTGGCTTTGATTGTTTGGAATACAATGGGTTCATTGAATACCTTGTCTTTTGAGTTTGGCGGTAAACCGCCGTCGAGCATGGCTTTGACCCAAATCCCCTTGTCGGCTTTCATGACGAATTCCGCTGGGCTGCTCCCGCCCTCTGGTCTGGGTTGCAGCGGGTCTGCGCCACTTTTTACCAGGTCAGTTATTATTTTCAGCCTTTCCGGCGTGTTTTTATCATAGATTGAGTTCAACACCGACCAAAACAGCAGTGTCATGTCTGCTTTCACTGGTCGATTCAGTTCTTCCTTGCTTATTGAAGGAAGCTTCTCATTCAGTTTCACTTCATCGCCATCATAAATCAGCTGCGCGACTTCCAGTTGACGGCCTTCAAAAAAATCCTGTGGTTCATATTCCATGTTTTTTTTGCATCCTTGCATCATGAGAACAGTAAACAGTAACGCCATAGCCATTATCCACTTGCTCATATTCTCCCCCTGATGGTGGCGACATCCTCGTCTTTCTGATCTTCAATCAACTTTATTGTCTGGTCTATACCGTGTTTATCGAGCAAGGTTCCTGTCCCACCGGCAAGAGTGTGTGGTATGCCGGCGGCATCAGGTATCGCCAGTGATGACCACTCTTTCAAGGTGAAAGGCAATGCTGTGCCCCAGGGTTTTTGCAAAGCATCGGGCAGGGCATTTTTTATAAGCTCATAATCACTTTCGTTATTAACCTCCTGTAACGTGGTTAACAGTTCTCCTTCCACTCGATAGGCCTGTATGTTCTTGGCTGAACCAAGAGCCTCCCCTCCGTATTTTCTAATTGTTCCGCTGTTGAGCCCAGCTGCATTAAACGTCCATGCGGGTTTTCCACTGGTCATTGATGCTGCGGAGGCCATTCCGCCACCTAATGAATGACCAGTAATATCAATGCCGGGGTTTTTTGATATGCTTTCGCCAATATTGATGGCCTTTTTATAATACTCGGAGTTTGCCCCCATCCCCTGCGCGCCATTATTTATCCAGTCATTCACATTTTTAATTCCTGACAAATCGCCCTTAAGGGCCTTTTTGGCGGCGCTGCCGATTCCCTCCGGGAACTCTGGCGCTCTTGATCCTCTGAACACGACCGTCGGATTCATCTCTTTACCAAAAATACTGTTGTCAGGTTGATATACCCTTGCCAAAAAATCCGGCGATTCATCTCTGTCGAAGAGCATATTTCTGTTTAGCCCAATTTTACTCAGGGCCGCATTATCGTTACTGATATCTTTCCAGCCCTCGGGAACGCCGGGTGTATCCTTTAGCGGATTCGTGGTCTTGTAGATATTCTCCGCCAGCTTTGCCTTCTCGACGGCGACATTGTTTGCCGCCAGGCGTTCCGAGGCGATTCGGGCGTCCGGGTAGATACTCCGTTGCCCGCGGCCAATGAGGTATTTTCGCTCCTGCCAGCGTTGCGCTTTGGTCAAGGGGCCAGACACGACCGACTGTGAGGCTCTTCCACCTTGCGCCGGGATATCTGGGCCAAGGGCCGGTTTGGCCCGCGTGACTTGTGCGGGGAAGACGGACGGGCGCGCCCGGCGGCCGCCATAAGACTTCACGGCCTCTTCGTACCGCTTCACTATCTTGTCCACCGGGTAGTTGGGCTCTTGTCTTCCCTGCGGTATCAGGTAGCCGTCGATGTCGGCGTAAAATGGCCCCATCGTCGCCAACACGCCGGGCCGGGTTTCAACCGCTACGACAACGCCGCTCATCAGGTCGCTCTGCACTCTTGCGCGCAGGTTAGAGCTTATTCCGTTTTGCGTAACGCCGACTTCACGGCGGATCCGTTCGCCACCGCGAAAACCAGAAAAAAGCGACAGAATGTCATTGTCCGGCATGTATGAAAGGCTGTGACAGGCGCTGGAAGGGCTGACTATACGGGGGAATTCATCAGGTGAAATAATATCATCGGCGATATACAGCAGTTTCAAACGGGAAAACATAGTGTGTCTCTTCCTTTGCTTGCTGCGTCTTGGCCTGTTCAGGCGGGCGCTCGCACTCCTTGCACTCGATGGAGCCCTGAGGGGCATGTTATCGAACGGCAGTCAGCGATAGCTAACGGCGCATAGGACACCAGATAAGGGATGATAACGGCTCAGGCCAATTTGTAAAGCCGGCCAAAGGTTAACCGGAAAGTTCTTGTTTTCCAAAGGCTGCTGCGGGTTTTTAACCCCGCCGATCAAACCGATAAACCAGCACTAACGCCAGCGCCAGGATCAGCAGCGGCGGGGCGAGGGCGGTGAAGGGCGCGTTGAGGGCGAACAGCAACCCCAGGTTGAGGGCGATTTGATAAGCGATGTAGGTCAGCAGCCCGACGATCACGCCAAGCGCTAACCGGCTGCCCATGCCGGGGGCGCGCGGGGCGGTGAAGGTAAACGGGATGGCCAGTAAAATCATCGCCAGCACCAGCAGGGGCTGGCCGAGTTTTTTCCACAGCGCCAGGCGGTATTCGGTGCTCGGCTGCCCCGAGCCCTGCAGGTAATCGATATAGCGCTCCAGCTGTTGCAGCGAGAAGCTGCCCGCCGGCAGGGTCAGCTCTTTCAGGCTCGGCACCGCGAACAGCGAGTGCCAGAGCAGGCTATCTTGCCGCTCAATCGTCTCTTTTCTGCCTTGCCAGCTTTTCAGCATCACGTTGTGCAGCAGCCAGTTGCCGTCGGCGGCGGTGCTGGCGCTGTCGGCGTAGATATAAGATTCCAGCGCGCGGTTGGCCTGATAACGGAAGATCTCAATGCCGTGGGGCTGGTCGTCCTCATCGACGGTCTTCACTGTCACAAACTCGTTGCCGCGCCGCGCCCACAGCGGGTTCACGGTGACGTCGTTATCGTTCGACTGCGCCAGGGCGTTGTTCTTCATCTGCAGCGCGCGTTGCTGCAGCGGCGAGGCCGCCCATTCATCGAGGGCGCCGAGCGACAGGTTCATCAGCAGCCCGGCGGCGAGCATCACCAGCGCGATGCGGAATATCGATATCCCGGCGGAGCGGATCGCGGTCAGTTCCAGGGTTTTAGATAGCTGCCCCAGCCCGACGATGCCGCCGAGCAGCGCGATAAACGGCCCCAGATCGACCAGGCTGCGCGGCAGGGTCAGCACGGTCACCAGCAGCGCCTGCTGCCAGCGGTAGCCGCCCGGGGTCACGTCCTCCAGCTCGTTGATCAGCGTAAAGGTGGTGAACAGCGGGATGAGCAGCCCGGCCGCGGCGGCGAAGCCGATGAACACGTTGCGGATCAGGTAACGGCTAAAAATAGTCATCGGGAGGGTTTCCGCAGCAGGGATAAGTCGCGTGCCAGCAGCAGGGCGATGCCGGCAGCCATCGCCAGCGGCACCAGCCAAACGCCGGGGATCGTCGGCAGAGAGCCGTTGGCCACCAGCGTGCGGCAAATGTTGCCGCCATAGAAAATCACGGTAAACAGCACCGTCAGGGGCAGCAGCGCTGCGTAGCGCCCCTGCCGCGGCTTGATGCGGCTAAAGGGGATCGCCAACAGCACCATCAGCACGGTGGTCAGCCCGCGGCTTTCGCGCCATTGCAGTTCGGCGGCGTCGCCCGGATCGGCGGAGCGCGCCAGCTCCGCCGGCGAGGCCGATTTGTGCCGGCTCTCGGCGCTGGGCACGAACGGCTTGAGCGCGATATCAAAGCTGTCGTAGTTCTGCCCGTTGTCGTCGGTGCCCTGGCGATCCAGCACATAGGCGGTGCCGGTTTTCAGCCGCACGGCGGGGCTGGCGGGAGAGGCGTCGAGCACCTCCACCGACTGCGCGCGGTACAGGTTGGTGTGATGGCCGCCGCGCACATAAATCAGGGCATCCGTCAGATGATTGGCCGTTTTGTCGACGTGATTGGCGAGGATCATGCGGCCGTTGCCGCTGACGTTGAATTTGTCGGCCTGCAGGTGGCTCACGTCCAGCACCGACTGCGACTCTTGCTGCAGCTGATAAATATTGGCGTACGCCCAGGGCCTGCCATACAGCGACAGCAGCGTGACCGCTATCGCCAGCGGCACGGCCAGTATCAGCACCGCCTTGTACAGCCGCAGCGGGCTGGCGCCGGCGGCCAGCATGGCGGTGATCTCCGCATCGCTGTACAGCTGGCTCAGCGCCACCGCCACCGAGACATACAGCGCGACGGGCAATATCATC
>Ga0308162_1002032_pt1 | contig 14114 bp, 5 predicted proteins | sample PhySR2_FD_201370 | JGI IMG/M metagenome (GOLD analysis project Ga0308162, IMG submission 201370) | Phyllosphere microbial communities from UC Gill Tract Community Farm, Albany, California, United States - DLSLS.R2 | ecosystem: Host-associated > Plants > Phyllosphere > Unclassified | place: USA... | reverse complement strand
ACACTCCGTTGAAAAATTATTCCGCTCGTCGAACCCTCGTTCGCCGATGCCAGGAAAACACAGTCAGTGAGACGAATCATATGCAGTCCCGAAAGGGCAAACTATTAGGATGAATACGCGTTTTACCAGGTACTTTTACGTAGGTATTTGTCTGGATTTTTGCTTTATTCATCGCTATTTCAATCAGTTACCGGTGTTCAGGGAGCGCCGTAAGGATAGACAGTACGAAATAGCCGTCATTGGCATTTATGGAGTAAGGCAACGGTAGACGATTAAATTTCCTGAAGCTGCCTCGATATTTCCATAATTAACTTCTTATCACCAACTGAATTTTATTTTCTCCTCGATCTGATACGAAAAACAATATCCACCGTTTGCACGCCAACCGGACTGATGCTGCCCCTTTTCATCCTCGTGCGGAAACGCAGGAAGACAGTTCTGCCTGTTGTGTGCTTTATTCACGGGTAGACTGTAGATACCTTACCCTTAGTGGAAAATGGCTCGCAAATGCAGGTTTTATCAACGGCATGCCAGTCAAAATCCGGGTCATGAAGGATTGTATTGTCATTACGCCGCAACATACGCGTGAGTTATGGGGATGCCTTGAAGGCATGAGTGTGGTGAATATCAATAAAAAGAAAGTGGCGCAGTGGTTGAAGACATTTCCGGGAGCGCTGAATGATTTGTGTGATGTGCCGGTGATTAAACAAGATAATTTACAATTAAAAGATAAAATCCCGGTTTTAACGCCGGGATGGGATAGCTTAATATAGATGCTATTTTTTAAGCAAGCGCGGGAGTTGATTATTTAACTCAAGGATACAGACATCCATATACGTCTGGGTTTCAATAGTAACCTTCTTATAATTCTCACTTTCCCATTCTGACAGAGTCGCTTCCACAGGAACTGGAGAACATTCAGCTACAGTATACGCGGAAAACATATTCCCACCCTCAGGTTTCTTATAGAAAAGCACCTTATATTTCAGCTGATAAACGGGAGTAGTTGCCGTAGCATCTTTAAAGATCAATGCCCAAGTAGCATGGCCAATATAGAGTTGTTCTTTATAAACATACCCGCTGGATTGGGAGTCCATCCACTTATTGATAGTTTTCTTTGCACCTTGAGCGAGATAGGTATCAGTAGGGTTTTTGATCGACTCGATGATTTCCCCTTTATAATTTTCTTTATCAAAACTGCTGGAATTGATATTTCCGGTTAACACAGACAAAACGGCCAACCCTTTTCCTACGGCGTTATGAGTCGGGGTAACTACGCGCAGTGAATTATCTGCGATACGATTATTATTAAGGTCTGCCTGTGCTGATACAGCCATAATCTCACTTGAACTACCATTTGAAGAGGTTACTTTTTCAGGTTTTATTTTACTGGCACACCCCGTTAGCGCTACAACGAATAGTAAAGTAGTTGCTGTGAATTTTGTTACTTTCATTTTCTTTCCTTGAGATAAAATAATGAAGGAGAATATCCTTCTACTTGCTTACGCTTTCCGCTCATTCGTACTTAGTTCAGGCCTAATTCGGCGCCCCCCTGCATTCTGCAATTTCCACTGTCGTTAAATGCGGATAATCTGCCAGTGTTCCAGCACAGAAACGGGAATTTCGGGTAAAGCCTGAGAGAACAATCCCGGCGCAGTGGCCAGGATCATTCAGCTTTTTATTGTAAAAGTTACATAAATATTATCATCTTTATTTCAATATATAATCAAATCTCTCATCCCAGTTAAATCTAATATCTTGCTGCTTGGTCTGCTCAAATACTTGAATGATTTTATCAAAATACTCACCAAGGTATTCCCTTGATAATTTTGAGTTTAACCAAATTATTTTGACTGGTCTTTCAACATCCGTACTCAGACGATCCCATAACGCATTGAGGTTTTTTCCATAGTATGGGCCAAAATCCAATGCCTGTGACAAGAGGTCATGGAAATCTTCCGTAGAATGAATACGGTTCCCATCCAGTATGATTTCACGATCTGTCATTGCCATGTTCCTATTGAAGTAGCTGCCTTGTAGTGATCTGTTGTAATGTACAGTAGCCCATCATTTGAATATAGCAAACGAGTTCCTGGTTGGTTACTTCTAGACATTAAACTATCTAACCCAATATCAGCCTCACGCCAAATTCGTCCTGGTACAGATGGTAATAAATTATCCGCATCTCTAAATACATCGCCGCCAATTTGTCCGCCTGGCACGCTATTGTTTAATGCTTTCCCGGCTTTCCAGCCACTTTCTATAGCAGCTTCTTTTGTAACGTAATTTGCTGGCAAATTTCCTGTAGCACGTAAACTATCTACAAGTTCATTCGCTGCCTGAGTTGTTTTTAGATCCATTTTCAGGCCAGCATAGCTTGCTGCGTTATGAGCAGCATTGCTGACATTATTATAAGCTTTAGCAGCCAAAGCTTCTGTCGCAGTCTTGCCAATTCCAATTGCGCCAGCAGCACCCACACCACCCGGCACTGTCGCTTCCGCCACAAATATCCCGGCATTATTCAGGCACAGCACCACACTTCCCGCACAGCCCTGGATTGCCACCTGCGCCGCTGCCGCGATTTCCGGTGTAGCTGCAGCCAGTATACCGCCGCCAAGACCCGCCGGAAGGGCTACCGTCAGCGCATCCTGCATCGCCAGTCCTTTCTGGCATGAAGCGCCTCCCGGATCAGTATTACAGGACATGATATTTTTCGCATGTTCCTGCGCTGCTTTTACCTGACCGTCCTCTGTTCCGCCCCCCAGAAGATTATTATGAACCGCATTCTTCCCGGCCTGCCCGCCAGCAATCGCCGCACCCGTACTGTCTCCCGCAAGCCCACCGGCCATCCCCGATGCTATCGTCGCCAGTGCGCTGATCGTCTGCTTCTGTGACTCATCCAGCTCACCTGCGGTCTTGCCCGGATACAGCGAGGCCATTATCGCCTTAGCCGCAAGCTCTCCCGTCGCCGCGCCCGCAGCACCCGCTGCGGCACTGTTCCCCTGCAGCGCCGCAACCGCACCGCCCAGGATAGCATGCGCCACCACCGCAGCCTCATCGCTCAGTCCGGAACCATGTCCGATATAGTTTGCCAGCTCCGGTGCCGAGGCCCCCGCCAGCGCTGCCGTAAGGTCACTACCCGCCAGCCCCTGAAGCGCTGCCGTCGCCGCCTGAATACCCCGCTGCAGGTCGCTGCCCGTGCCGTATTTTGCCGTTGTGGTTTTATACGCATCGGTCCCGCGCAGGGCATTCTGATATGCGGCTTTAGCCTCGTCGCTGGCATCCGCCCCCGGCTCGGTTATCCCTTTATCTGCAAGCTCTTTTCTGCCTGCATTCAGCCCGTTTATCTCCCCCTGCGTATTCGCAATATCCGCCGCCTGCGAACCAATCTCCCCTATCAGCTGCACTTCCTGCAGGCGCTGCTGTTCCTTCTCCTTGTCAAATATCGGGCTGATGCTGCCGTTCGCGTGCTCCGCATCGCGGCTCAGGTCAGCCACATCCTGCTTCTGGCTCTCCTTGTCGCGGATGATGAGGTTGCCCTCGCTCACCGCCGCCTGCGTCGTCCCTTCCGTGTGTCCGCTGTGGCCGCCCCCGGCCAGCAGTCCGTTCGCCATATTCCCGGCAAACTGTTCGCCGATGCTGCCGCCCGAGCTGATGCCCGCGCCCTGATGTTCGGTCTTAAAGTCCGCCTGATTGTGGATATCGCTGAAGCCCAGCGTCCCGGTATCGAGGCAGTTTTTATCCGCCGTCGCCGTCGAGGCAATCACCCCGCCGTCGAGCTGCGTGTGGTTGCCCACCGTCACGTCAAACCCGCCGCTGCCGGCGAACATCCCGCTCTGCTCCTGCACCGAGTCGTAGTCGCTGGTCATTTTATCGCGACTGACGTTGATGCTGCCCGAAGCCGTGCCGGCACCAAAGGTGTAACCCACACCGCCGCTGATGCTGTTCTGCTTGCTGTTGTAGTGGTCGCTGTCCTGCGTGCTGGCTATCGTCAGGTCACGCCCGATATCCGCTACCACGGCCTCGCCGCTCACCTGCGCCCCGGCAATCGTCGCGTCGCGCCCGGTGTTGATGGTCACGCGGTTACCCGCATCCACCGTGGTCTCGTTCTGCCAGGTGCCGTTGCCCTTCTCATGCCCTTTGCTGCTGTTGGCGTTCGCCGAGATGCTGATGCCCGCCCCACCGGAGCCGACACCCACACCGACGCCAAGGCTGCCGCCGCTGCTGCTGTTTTTACCCGTTGTCTGCTGAGTGTCCTGCGAGGCAATCAGGTTAACGTCGCGCGCCGCGTCAAGCGTCACGTCCTTCCCGGCCTTAATCTGGCTCCCCGCCACGGTGATGTCGCTTCCGGTGGCTTTTATCGTGACGTTATTGCCCGCGCTCAGGGTGCTGCCCGTCGTCGTCTCGCTCTCCATGTGCGATGAGGATTTTGACGACTGTGACCCAATCGACGCGCTGACGCCGATGGTGTTGTTATTGCGTTTGTCAGAATCGCCCTTCGCCTGGTCCAGCGCCACGGCCTGACCCGCCTGCACGCCGGACAGCGCCGCCTGCGTGCCCTGAAGTGCGGCAAGGCGCGAGTCGCTGCTCTGCTTCGCGCTCTGCGCCGTGGTGACCGCGCTGTTCAACGCGCTCCCCGCCGCCCCCGACAGCGCCACCGTCAGCCCGCTGCTCTTCTGCTCAAACCTCTCATCGCGGGTGCGTTTGTCGTGCCCCGGCTCAATCACCACGCTGTCGCCGGTCAGGCTGATATCCTTCTGCGCGATGATATCCGCCCCGCCGATATGCGCCTGTTTGCCCGCCGTGATGCTGACGCTGCCGCCCGTCGAACCGACCGTGCTGAAGCTTTCACTCTGCGTCGTGCCCTGCTCCCGCAGGTCGTGGGTGGTTTTGCTGCTGCCGATGGTGAAGCCGATACCGCCCGTGCCCATCAGACCGGACTTTTTGGTCTCCTTAAAGCGCCAGGAGGTGTCCGTGTTGGTCGCCGCCACGATGTCCACGTTATTGCCTGCGGACAGCGCCACGTCTCCGTCACCCGCCACCGCCGAGCCTGACACCCGCAGGTTGTTCCCTGCCGTCACCGTCACGTTGTCGCCGCTCAGCAGCGAGCCCTTCTCCCGCGTCGCGCTGTCTTCCTCGATGGTGTGGGTGGTCTTTTTGCTGAGGAACCCTTTTTTGGTTTTGGTCTGTTCCTGGAAGTGGTAATCGCTCTCCGTCGCCGTGATCAGGTTCACGTCGCGACCTGCCGCCACGCCGATATCACCCTGCGCCGTCACCTCTGCCGCCTGCGCGGTCACGTCCCGCCCGGCAAGAATGACCGTGTTGCCGCCGCTGGCGATTGCCGTGCCCTGCTGGCGTACGGACTCATCGATAACGGTTTTCTTACCGCCCTTGCTGCTGCTGCGCGTGGTGGTGGCTTCCGCCAGCAGGTTCACGTCGCGTCCGGCCTGAATGCCCACATCCCCTTCTGCCGCCATCGCCGCCGCAAGGGCATTCACGTCGTTACCCGCCTGCAGGGTGAGGTCGCCGCCTGCGGTCAGCGTGCTGCCCTGATGCGTGACGGACGCCGTCTCCGTTGTCGTGCGGTTGCGCCCGGAACGTCCCTCGCTCGTCGCCATCTCGTTGGCGGTGATGTTGATATCGTTCCCTGCCGCCATGCCCAGGCTACCGCCCGCCGACACGTTTGCGCCCGTCACGTTGATATCCTGTCCAGCGCGCATCACCAGCCCGTCTGTCGCGGTGATGGACGCCGTCGTGCCCACATCCGTACCGCCAACATGCACGTTCCCCGCATCAACATTCCACTTCTGGGTACGGGTGACATTGTTGATACTGCCGGTAAGACTCTCAAGCCCGACGGTTTTACCGCTGATGGTGGAGCCGATGTTGTTGATATCCCCCAGCGCGCTCAGGTTCAGCCCGCCGCCCGCGCTGATGAGCCCGGCGTTGAGGTTGCTGATGCTGTTGCTGCTGTCGATGGACAGGGCATTCTGCGCCTTGATGGTGCTGCCGCTGTTGGTGACGTTGCCGCCCGCCAGCTGCACGTTATTCCCGCTAATCACGCTGCCGCTGTGAACGGTGACATCCTTCGGTGACAGATAAACTTTCGGGACCATCACCGTCTGGCCGTTAATGGTCGCCGCTTCCCACCACAGCAGGCTGTGGTCAAGCGCGGCAACCTGCGCTGCCGTCAGCGCCACGCCAAATTTCAGGCCCAGCGCCTGCTGCTGCGTGGCGGCGCTGTCCATCAGATAGCGCATCTGGTCGAGATCGGAACCGATGCCGTTGATATACCGGCTGCCGGTCTGGTTCAGAATGGCGTTGCTGACGTAACGGGTATCGAACGCCGCGTCGCCGAGGAAACGGTAATCGCGATCCGGGTTCAACCCCAGACGGTCGAGGAAGTACGCCGAGCCGAGGAACGGGTTCCGATCGGTGTAGGCACTGTTGGTCTCACGCGGTGCATCGCCAGGCTTGATGCCGAGCATGCCATAGAGTCCATCAAACAGGCTGTTATCCACCTTCCCGAGGCCTTCAAGCTTAGGGTTCACCGTAATCAGGTACGGGCTATCGGGGTCGGTGGATGGCACGAAGTAACCGTTATCACCGGACGGCAGCGGATAGTTACCGCTGCTGCCGTTCCGATCGGAAAGGGATGAACCGCCGGCGATGTCTTTCAGGGCGTCGGTGAGATTATCCAGAAGATCGGGGGCACTCATGTTTGTGCTGCTACCTGGAGTCAATGACTCACTGTTCAACCCCTCACCGATAGCTTCAGGCGTAAGTGTATTCAGCGTTGGGGCATGAATAGTGTTATTGAATCCCCCCGCGTTTGCAGTGACGTTGGTATTGCTGATGTCACTCTTAAAGTTCGCACTGACGTTACCGCCAGCACTGATAACCGAGCGGTATACTCCGCCATCGGCCATAAATTCTGTCGTCCGTTCACCGAGGAGATAAGGCACCCAGCCATACCAGCCATAGTCCTCATCAAACCAGCCCCAACTTCCGTCTGCATAGTGCGTCAGAGGTTGCCATTTGCTGTCGTTGCAGTCCTGATAAAACCACTCACAACGATATTCAGCCTGAACGTAGGTAACGCGACGTCCACCTTCGGCAGAGAGGTTATTCAGTGTCCCTCCCGTAAGAACGGCGTTACGTCCCGCAAGAATATGGCTAGCACGGTTATCCAGCGTCCCTGCATTGATTATGATGTCGCGTCCGGCAGCCATTCGGGCGGAACTGCCGGTGGCTGATACGGACACAACGGACTCACTCAGCAGGAATTGCCGGATATCTTCCCCTGTGAGGCGGTAATCAACCCTGTCACTGCACTGTCCACTGCCATTTGCACCACTTCCGGCGCAACGCTCATACCTGTCAAAAACAACCTTACTGCCATCGTTTTTCCAGTCTTCAAGCAAGAGAACAAAATCCGAAGGTCTGCCGTTGAGGTCATAACTGATGTAGTGTTCATCTGCGGCAGGAATGGCATCAGGGTATTCCCGTTCTGACTGGCTGACAGTCAGCCCATCGGCTTCATTGAGCAAATGGCGGGTATTCACGGTGATATCGCCGCGTGTGGTTTCAATCGTACCGGAGCGGTTAATCACTTCTTCATTTGCCTCACCGACTGCATTCCTCTGCATCCAGAGGCTGTTATCAGCAAGAATGTCGCCGTAAATATTGTGAATACGCGCAGCAAACAGGGAGAGATTATTGCCCGCATAAATCAGCGCTGTATTAAGCAGCGTACCTGCTGCCGTCATCGTCAGGCTGCCCGCGGTACCGTTGAAGCCGTTGATGGTGATATTTTCCCGCGAGGTAAGCTGCACGTCTCCGCCTGCCTGAAGCGAGCCGGACGCATTCAGCAGCAGGCTCTGCGCGCTGAACGTGCTGCTGCCGTTACCGGTGGTGAGCGTACCGCTGTTGGTGAATGCTCCGCCCGCGCTGAGGGCGATGGCATTGCCCTGGATCACGCCGCTGTTGGTGATGGCGTTTTGCGAGGAGACCGACAGCGTTTTACCTGCGGCCAGCGTACCGTTGTTCACGAGCGCATTGACCAGCTTCAGCGTCGCGTCGCCCAGGGAAACCACCTGACCATGACCGCTGAAGTTGGCGACATCGAGCAGCAGGTTGCCCCCGCTGTAGAGTTTACCGCTGACGATATCGGTGAGAGCGTCACCCGCTACCGTCAGCGAGGCAGTACCCAGCACCGTGCCGCTGTTGGTGATGTTCCGGTATTTCACCCCCAAATCCGCACCCTGAAGCGTGCCGCGGTTATCGAGCGAGCTGCCACGCAGCTCAGCGCTGCCCGTCGCCAGGACATTTCCGCCATTCACGGCGTTCACCACATCCAGCAGCAGCGTGACGGCCTGAACCAGCCCGCCGCTACCGTTTGCCAGCTCTGGCGTGACCAGCGTGAGCTTTCCACCGGAGAGAATTTTGCCATCATTCTGTAAACGAGTGGTGGCGTTCACCGTGGATTCACCGCCGCCCTGCACCGTTCCCTGATTATTCAGCGTGGCGGACGACGCCTTCAGCGCGTTCTGGCTCAACAAAACACCACCAGCGGTATTGTTCAGCACCCCGGAAACATCCAGCGTCAGCGCTTCACCCTGAAGCCGTCCGCTGTTGATCAGTTGCCCGGCAGCGATAGCGGTCGTTTTACCCTGAATCTGTCCGGCGTTCGTCGCATTACCGGCATTCATCGACAGGACGCCAGCCGTGAGTAATTTCCCGCCTGCCTGGTTGGTCAGCGTCTGGTTCAGCGCGACGGAAAGCGCATCAACCCCGGTGATTTCACCGCTGTTTGTCAGCGTATTCGCCTTCAGCGTCAGATCCTTGGCTATCCACTGCCCGCTGTTTGCAAGCGTCAGTGCTGAGAGCGCCAGTTCTCCGTTTGAGGTGATTTTGCTGCCCGTCGTACTGATAAGATTGCTGACGATCTGCGCATCCAGTACATCTGCCGCCTGGATCGCACCGCCGTTCGTAAGCGCCTGCGCATGAATAAGTACCCGTTTACCCTGCCATTGCCCGGCGTTACTGAGGTCACCGGCCGTCACCGTCAACTCACCCGCCGTCAGCAGCGATCCCGATGCTTCATTCACCAGCGAGAGGAGCGGTGCAGCCATCTCCAGACGAGCAGCCAGCGTCAGCGCGGCGATCCCGGTGAGCGTGCCGCTGTTAGTGATACTGTCCTGATGCGCGGTGACAAGGTTCGCCTGAACCGTTCCGCTGTTGCGCAGCGTATTCCCCGTGAGCGAGAGCGTGCCAGCCGATAACAGATTGCCGTGGTTAACGGTATTGCCCGCATTCAGCGTGATGTCGCCCTGGCTCATCAGTTCACCGGTATTGCTGAATGTCCCGGTGGTGAAGGCATTAAAGGAGCCGGTCGCCAGCGAGCTTCCGCTGTTATTCCAGTCGCGGCCGCGGAGACTGACGTTCTGCCCCTGCAGCTGACCTGCGGTGGTTAGCGTGGTGCCTGAAAAGGTGAGATTCCCACCCGTAAGCGTGCGCGAGCCTGCCGCTAAATCCAGCACTCCGGCGGTTACGGATAACGCGGTATCCCCCTGCAAGAGACCGCGACTGTCGAGGCGATCGGCATTCAGCGTCAGCGTGTTCCCCACGATACTGCCCGTGCTGGACACCGATTGTGCCGTGATGCGGTTTGTCCCCTGCGCCAGCAGCAGGCCTCCCGCGCTGTTATTCAGCGTGTCGTAATCAACAAGGAGTGACGCGCCACTCAGCTCACCGCTGTTGGACAGGTGCGAACCGGAAAGGGACAGCCCGGCATCGCTGGTGATAATGCCGCTGTTTTTCACCTCAGAAACTGAAAGGGTGAGTGCCGCCGGGCTGTACAGCACGCCGCTGCTGCGGTTATCCAGCAGACGGGTAACCAGTGACAGCGTCTGCCCCGCGTGGATCAAACCACTGTTAATGACCGCAGGACTGCTGATGGCGAGCGAAGACGCCGTCAGCGTCCCCCTGTTATTGAGATTCGTGGTTTCAATCTTCACGGCTGACGCTGATGATTTTCCCCCGTGACTGAGAGCGTCAGTGGCTGTCAGGATAAGCCCATCTTTCGCAGCCTGCGTCCCATCAAGCTGCGCATTCTGTACGTCCACGCTGACGCTGTTACCCTGCGTCTGTGCCGTTGCCGTGGTCGTCAGGCTTTGACCCCGAATGCTCACGGAGCCGCCCGCGCTGGTTTCGCCTGCAAGAGCGGTAGCCGTATTGTTCAGCGCCAGATCGCCATCGCTGTGGGTCACTGACTTTTCGGTGGTGATGAACGCGTCTGCTGAGCCAGCAAGCCCTCTGGCACCGGAAAGCGTGCCGCTGTTTGTCACCTGTGCTGCCTTCAGCGTCAGCGTGTCATCGCTAATGAGCGCGCCGCTGTTATCCAGCTTACCGCTCGCGATAACGGTCGTTTTACCTTTCGCGCCGGTGTCACCAGACAGCGTGGCGTTGCGCGCGTTGATACCCAGCGTGGAGGCGCTTTTCAGGGTGCCGGAACTGGTGATGTCGGTCCCTGAAACGTTCAGGCTGTTGCCCTGAACGGTGCCGGTATTGCTGAATGTCCCGGTCTTCAACGAGGCATCCGTTCCCGCGGACAGCGTCCCGCTGTTGATCAGGTTCCCCGTGTTAAGGGCAAGAGATTTTCCGGCAATGGTAGTGCCTTTCAGCAGGGTGTTCCCTGACGTGGAGAGCGCGATATTCCCGCTGGCACTGGTTCTGCTGCTGCTCTCCTGAGTCAGCGCCTGACCGCTGAGCGAGATATCTGAGGCGCTGACGCTTCCGCGCTGCGTCAGCTCACCGCCTTTCACCGACAGTTGCTGACCCGCAACGACAGAGCCGTTAAGCGCGGCACGCTGGGACGCCTCCAGCGAAATATGGCGTGATGCGGTCAGCTGCGTCCCGGTTTCCAGCGTTTTCGCGTTAACCGTGGCATCCTGCCCGGCGATGTTTTTCCCCTTAAGCGCTGCGTTTTCTGCCACGTTCACGGCAAGGTTACGACCGGCACCGGCCTGGGCATCCGCACTCTGGGTGAGGGCGTTTGCCGTCAAGGTGGTGTCGGTTCCCGCAGTGAACGCGCCGCCGTTTTGCGTGAGGGTACCGTTGGTCGCTAACTGAAGATTTTTCTCGGCGGCGATATGGGCCTGGTCGAGCGTCAGGGCGCTCTGCCCGGAGACAGTGAGGTTACCCCCTGCTTTATGGTCGCCGGTTAACATCACCTCTTTCGCAGAAACGCGGGTGCTGCCGCTGGCAAGCGTGTTTTTCAGCACCACTTTCCCCGCGCTGCTGAGCGTAATATCGCCCTGACGCGCGTTAAGATCCCCCAGGTTTACCCCCAGCCCTGTTTCGCTGGACACCAGACGAATACGGTTGGCGTACATCCCGCCCAGCGCACCCGTGTCTACCGCCACCTTCGGCGCGTCACCTTCCCCTTTCAACGTGCTGACGCTGCCGTCCGCCGCGACGCGGTTCGCCCCGGCGACCACACGTACCTCTTTCGCATGCAGCTGGGCATTGATCTCGGTCGCGCGGGAAATAATCGATACGGCATCGCTCTGGCTGCCATCCAGCCCGGCGCCTTCGATGGTGACCGCACCTTTCGTCACATCAAGCGATTGCAGCTTACCGCTGGCGTCGAGCACCGGTTTCCCCGTGGTGAGCGTCGCATTCGGCGTATTAATAAATCCGCAGCCGTTACAGGTGATACCGTAGGGGTTCGCCACAATAACGTTTGCCGCCTTGCCCGCCACTTCGGTGTAGCCCTGTAAATGTGAGCGGTTCGCGCCGGTGACTTCGTTGATGATCCCTTTGGCTTCCTGCCCGGCTTTCAGGTTGGGGTTGTTTTGGATAATCCCGCCAAGCTGGGTCTGGTTCAGCTGTCCCGTGGCGTTATTCAGGATCAGCCCTTCTTTGCCGACGTTGTAATCGTGGTATTTATTATGGGAAATACCGGACTGATTCGGCGTGGCAATGTTCACGACCGGAACACCGTTGGCCGCTTTATCCATCTGCGTATTTCCGGACGGGGCGATCGTGGCGGCCACCGCAGGCAGCAGCGGCTGGGTTGCCAGCAATACGCTCAGTAATGCGCTAAGCGCACGCTGTGAAAAACGAACCTGATCCTTTTCCATCATCCCTGTCCCTTAAAAAGCCACTGAAAAACGGTAATAGATCACGAGGTGATCCGGTGCCAGCCAGTCCGGATAGTCCACCGGTGTGCCGACGGTAAACTGGCTAGAGTACCCGCGATTCGTCGCGGTAAGCCCCAACGCGGTTCCCCACAGCGTGCCGGAGGCGTAACGATCCTGGCCGTCCTTCTTCAGCCAGCCGCCGTCAATTGCGGCAAGTACGCCAACATCGCCGACCCACGGCAGCGTAAACAGCGACCAGTTCAGCTCGTTTCGCCAGTAGCCGCCGTTATCCCCGGAGATGTACTGCTCCTTAAAGCCCCGAACGGACGTTTCGCCGCCCAGCGTCAGACGCTCGCTGCCGTACAACCTGTCCGGCGACCACTGAAAATAGACGCTGGTGAGCCACCAGAGTTTGTCCGCCACGGGACGCTGAAAGCTGCCGTTCAGGCTCCATTTGCGGAATTCGGCTTTTGGCACATCACCCTGCTTGTCGTTATCGTCTTCCGCACCCAACCACGGCACGCCCTGCGTAAAGGTTGGGTTCAGGGTCGCCACGCCCGAAGCGATTTTTTGCGTGTGGTTAATGCCCAATGAAACACTGGAAAGTTTGCGGCTGCTGGTGGCCAGCAAAACATCATCGAGATAGTTCCGGTTGATGCGGTGAGTGATGCCCGCCGACACGCCGGTTTTGATATCGCCATTGCGGAACAATACCCAGGAGCCCGTCAGACGGTGCGTTTCGGTATCCCCCGTCGACCGCCATAGGTAGCCGTTATTATCAATAGTGCTGAGGTAGTTGCTCCAGCTGTAGCTGTAGTCCAGCAGTCCGTAGCCGTAAGGGATGCTGACGCCTGCTGCAAAATTTTGAGCATCCTTGCTGTTGGAAAAATCACTGCTGCGCCCGCCGCTGATAAACCACTTATCCGCCAGACCCAGCAGGTTATTTCCGTACAACGCGCCAGTAAGCTGCCCGGTCCCGGTGCTCTTTTGTCCGCTGTTATCAAAACTGACGGAGCCGCTAAGGGGGAACTCTGGCGTGGCGGTCAGATTAACCACCGAGTAGCCCTGCCTGTCGCCGGGCAAAATTTCAATCTCAACGGGCTGCTGACGTACCCGGTTGAGCTGTTCCATGCCCTGCTCGATATCGCGCAGGTTAAGGATCTTCCCCTCAAGCCCGGGGAAGGTCATTTTCAATGTACGGTCCGGTACACCTTCGAGGCGAATGTGCTGAAGCTTTCCTTCCAGCACGGCAAGATGGAGTATGCCGCCGGAGAGATCCTGCTCGGTTAAAAACGCGCGGCTGGTGATATAACCCCGGCTGATGTACCAGTCAGACACGGCGTTAGTCAGGGTATTTAAGCCAGCAATATCAAGGCACTGATTCAGCCACGGCGCAACCAGCCGTTCTTTAGCTAACGGAGACAGAAGGTTGGCACCCGTCAGTTCGATGCGCGAGATAGCAAAACAGGGGCCTTGTGGCGTCGCGGTACTGTCGGGCTGAACGGGACGCGGTACCACCACGCTGCGCTCCAGCGATTCACGCTGACGCTGGCTCTCATCCAGCAGCTGCTGCTGTTGCTGCTGGATGGTATTACGGTCGGTCGGTGACAACGGGGCGGCGAGTGCGATCCCTGGCGCCAGTAACAGGATGGCCGCCAACAGCGCGCATGCTGATGTTTTCCCTAACACTCTTTACTCTCCGCTTAAAGTCCGTTTTCAAACTTGACTGTTAAAAAACGAGCAACTTATTTCAAAAAGTAAATAGTGTAAATATCAACAAAGAGAATAAGGATATTTCTGGCGCATTTTCAGATTTTGTAGGGGTATATCTGAAGCAAGATTAAAGAAATCCCCTGTCGCGCCGATCATCATCCGTGTGTATTATTTCCTGTAGCTTTTACAACAACTAACCTTAACTCAAATACTTAAGCGCCAAAGCGAAAGGCATCATGAGCACACCGATCAAAC
>Ga0308162_1002031_pt1 | contig 14118 bp, 12 predicted proteins | sample PhySR2_FD_201370 | JGI IMG/M metagenome (GOLD analysis project Ga0308162, IMG submission 201370) | Phyllosphere microbial communities from UC Gill Tract Community Farm, Albany, California, United States - DLSLS.R2 | ecosystem: Host-associated > Plants > Phyllosphere > Unclassified | place: USA... | reverse complement strand
GGCGAGCAGGCGTTCTTGGGCACCGTCTTCACCGCTGGCCATCCCGCTTTGCTGGGTACGTATCCAGTCGCCCAGGTAGGTGTAGATCAGGCGTTCGAGACCGGCTTTGTCTAGTTTGTGGTAGTTGACCAGGGCGCTGAAGCCGTCGTTTAGGCCGTCCCAGATATGCCAAATGAAGGGCCGATGCTGAAACATCCTGCAGTGCTGCTCGAAGAACTTGTCGCGCAGCCAAAGGCTTAGGGACTTGCTGCCGACGGTTTCCAGCAGACGGTTTTTTAGCGGCGTGGTCCAAGCATCACCGTAGGCGGCTTGCAGCAGGGCTTCCAGGCGTTGGTCGGCGGCCTTTTCACCGCGCACAGCAGGCAGACAGACGATGCCATCGTCATCCGCATAGGCGTAGAGCTGCTGGCAACGCTGCACCCAGGCGCGCTGCTCGGCGGCCAGCTCCATATCTGTATCCAACTCCGCCGGCCAGCGGTAGCCGAGCAGCCGGGCGACAGCGACTTGCAGCACACTGTCATCGACACGCAGTTCGCCATGTGTTGTCCACTTTGCCTCTTCGTCCCAGATCACCGAGCCACAGGGATGGCCATGGAAGATCCACTGGGTGGGGGCATTGGTGTAAGGCTGAGGTAGGCCGTGGGGGTATTGTTCTCCGGCGACTTTAGTCCAGCGAGCATGATCGAATGGCACTTTGGTAATGGTACCTGCGGTGACTTTTAAAGCTTGGTCTACCGCCCTAACGCGATCATGGTATTCATGTGACGAAACAAACGCCCATGTTGCAGCGAGACTCTCTGAATCAATTGGACAAATTGGACAAATATTGTCATCAAAGACCTCGCCAAAATAGAGAAACGGCTCCAGCTTTCTCATTTTGTTTACAGCAACACCCGCTCTCCCGTATACGTCATGCCCCCTTAGCCAGCACCCCAGCTGCGAGGTCAAAGCCGGATCGCTTAAATAGGTTTTACATATCTCACTTCTACCAGACCACTCCAGACCTTCGGTAGGAGAATTGAGCCAATAGACGTGGTGAGGCTCAATAACGGGAAACTCCCAAATATTAAGCAAAAACCTCAGGCCATCACCGGTAGTACTGCCCTTACCATATTTCGCTGTATCGGCAAGCAAAGGTAAATCTGTTTGCTTCTCAAAGGTTACTACCGCATCCGGATTTTCTAGCTGCTGACTCTGCTCCACACTCTTCACATCAACCGTCAACAACCCCTCAGCCTTCTCCGCTGCCGTGCGGGATTCGGAGACATCCAGCCCACGAATCCAACTGCCCTGTCCAGCACTGCTCAGTAGATCCACCGACTGGCCCGTCACAATGCCACGGGTCTGATTGATCAGAATCGCTTTGACGACTTCGCCACTGATGGTTTCGAAAGCTCCTGCCCCTAGCCGAGCAATCAAATGCCAGGTGTCGCTCTGCAACAACTTTTCGCGAAACTTGCGGTAGCTGGAGAGGAACAACCAGTTCTGCGGCAAAACAATACTAGCTGTGCCGCCCTGTACACAAAATTCCAAACAGCGGTCGAGAAACACCGTGGCCAGATCATTCTTGCCTGCAGGGTAATAGGCTTCGCAGTAATCTTTGAGGATGTCACTCTGTTTGCCCCCCGCCAGGTAGGGAACGTTCGTGACTACTAAGGTATATTGCCCTGATAGCAGCTCGGCGGCCTTGGCCAGGCCTTGAGCGACGATGCCCGCCTCCAGCCGGTTAGTGCGATCAGATACCTCCGCATCGGCTTCACTCTGATGCTTCGCTTGCTCCTGCGACAGCGCCTCACCCAGTAGTTGCTGCAGTTCGCTCCACTGGGCGATTTGCGCGGCCTTGCTGCGACGTGGATTGATTAAGCTGCCGAGTACCGGGGCGTCCTGAAAGGTTTGGTACATCCAATCCAGAGCAATGGTCAGGTTCTGTTTTCCAGCTTTGCGGCTGATTTCTTTCCACTCATCACGGGCAGCGGCAATGGACAGGCCACTGCAGGCCAGATGCAACTCGGGCAGGCTGCGGTAGCCACCAGCGTCTGGGTAACGCCAGGCTTCGAGTGCCACGGCAAAGGCAGCCAGTTCCACACAGCGCTGATCCAGCTCGAGGCCATGCAGATTGTCACTGAGTACCCGGTCGATGGCTTGCTGCGCCGTCAGGCTTTCCTCTTGCATGCGCATCGGCACCAGCATCAGAAAAGCGGCGACCAAAAAGTGGCCGGAGCCGCAGCAGGGGTCTAGGGCTTTCAGTTCGCCGAGTCCCTTGGGCCAGCCTTCAAGGGTGCCAGAGGCAGGTTGCCAGTGGTGGGTCGACTCATCTTTTACAAACCGCAAATAGCTTAGCGGTACGCCGGGGATGGCTGCTTTATCACGTAGCTCCTGTTCGCTGCTGGACTGCTGCCAGTCGCTATCACCCAAACGTCGACCGGCCCACCAAGCACCCAGGCTGTTATCCAGCAGAAAGCTAACCATATAGGGTTCGGTGAACAGCTGGGTAACTGGCGATAGCTCGTCAGCACCAATCTTGACCTCAGACTTGTTAACTTCCTCCTTGCGCTTGCTCTGCCAGAACTGGTAGACCCAACCGAGACTGTCCTGGGCTTGAAAGGTTTCTAAAGCCAGGCCGGTGACAAGTTGCTCCAGACTGCGCTGGTGCTCGGGGGCCAACTCCAACTCAAAAACGGGTGAGTCCACACGGAAGATCTGCGGCAGCATTTTGGAGGCCAGCACCCCTGCCAGCTCCCAGCCGCTCTGGCAGCGACGCTCGATATCGTCGCGGGCCACATCTGGGTCCTGCACCAGCTCATTGCACTCGGTCAGGGTTAATTGGGTGTGCTCGTCATACATAAGCAGACTGTTCTGCTCCAGAAAACGCGCGAACAACATACGGTGCCAATGCTCGTAAGCGACTTCGGTGACCAGTCTGTGGATTGTTTGCTGGCCGTTGACATCTTTGCTGTCACCTAGCTGGCGGCCGTGGGAGCGAAGGCGGGTGCGAAGCTTGCGCTGTAGATCGCTGAGGTAGTCGGCCGGTTTTACATCGCCCACGCCCAGCCTCTTGACCGCCTGGGTGGCAGCCTGCTCAGCGATGTCACGGGCTTTGACCACGGTGGTTTCCAGCGCACGCCGCAGGGCTTTATCGAGGGGCTGTCGAGTCATCAGAAGGTCACCGGTCCGTCGTTAATTTTGTCCAGAATTTGTTGCTTCACTTCTGCCAGCCACGTGTCGACATCGGCCTCGGTCTCGAAGGTTTTGCGCGGCAAGCTGATGCGCTGCAGTTTGGGTTGCAGCAGTTGAACGGCTTCCATGCGTGCGCTATCGAATTTACTGAACAGCGATTCAGTGCGATCCGTCCACTGCTCCAGGCTGACTTCATTGAGGCTGTCGATAATGGCCTCGGCATCGTTCAGCGCCGGTTGCGCCAAGGTAACCAGTTTACGTTTGCCGAGGATGTCGTTTTTTTGCTGCTCACTGAGTTGCTGCCAGTGGCTGTCGGCCTTCAGTTGAATGAGGCATTCGGCATACCGATCCTGATAGGCCTGCACATGAAACTGGATGGCATCGCGCAGCTTATTGACCAGCTGCTGAACCAGGCCGGATACCGGATTGGGGTCATCCAGCAGGGATCGATGGCTGACTATGGCATCCACCTCGGTCTGGATAGCAGCATGGAAAGACAGACCACGGCTAAGATCGAGCAGGTTTTTGAGCCGCGCCCATTCACTGCGCCGAGCTTCGATACGTTGTGCAATATCGGCCCAGGCCTTGACCGCCTGTTTGATGGTGTCTTGCTCATCGAGCACATGCTTGAGTTGTGCATTACCAGAGTGACGCGCCAGCTCATCGAAAATACGGCTGTCGGGGTTTTTCGGCAGAGGGGCTTCCCCCCCTGCTCGCTTGGCCAGTTCACGGCCTTTTTCAGCTATAAGGGGCAGTTTGGTAGCTTCTTCACCGGGCTGGCAATCGATGCCGCTGCTGCTGAGTACACCGCGTATTTTGATCAAGTCTACCGGGCGGATGGTGATGCTTTCCGGCTTAAAGCTGGTTTGGGTGATCTGCTTACGATCCAGCGTTGTGGCAGTAACCGGGTTGTTGCGGTTGTCGTAGGCAATGAGAATGCCGGTGGCCATCAGGACGGCGAGGCCACCGTCGATGGCGTCCTGCGGCCAGCCGTAGGATCCGCCCAGAAAATGTTCGCGGATCTCGCTGCCTTTTTTCGATACCCCAATATAGCGTTTGATGGCAGCACACACTGGGTGCTGCTCGGCATCACCGCTGTAGCCGAGTACCTCCAGGGCGTTTTGCCCACCCTCTTTGCTGGCGCGGTCATACACCTTGCCCCAGCCGGTATGGTCAGCAGCATCGAAGTCACGGTAGAGGCGAATCAGCGAGGCTTTTGCAGCGGTTTCTACCCGTTCGGCAATTGTATTGCCATCTACTTCGCTCCCACCGGCCTGTAGCACTTGCACGCCGTCGAAAATTTCGCGCAGCAGTGCTTGTACCTGCTTTTGCGCATCGCGGTAACGGGTTTCCATCGCGCTACGGGCATCTTTGCCGGCATCGGTATTGGGGATGCCGCGCTTTTCCAGAGTGGCGTGAGCGGCGTTCTCAGCAATGATGGCGCTGGTCAGCTCGGAGCGGTTGCGCGCTGGTACAAAGACGAAAATAGTCGGCTCGCCCGGATGGCGGCTGCGAGCATCGGCGAGGAAGCTCTTCTCATCAATACTCCACCCGTCCTGTACCCAGGCGTATACTTTTTCTTTGGCGTCTTTGGGCAGTTCGGAGTCAAAGCAAGGGATCACTTGGCGCGGCTCGTTGCACTTGCCTTGGGTGAGGCGCACCTGGGCTACTTGGCGGCGCAGTTCTTTGTGCAACAAGTCTACGCGGATATTTTCGATACGCTGCATATTGCCGCGCAGGTCCGCTTCTTCCTGGCGAAGTGTGTCGTACCACTGCGCACTCTCCTGAGTTTGCAAACGGAACTCGGTGCCGGTGCTGGTTTGCATAGACATCACCAGACCTTCGTCGGCCAATGCCTGCAGCAGTTTAGGCACGCTGGTACGAATAGAATCTTTACCACTATTGAGGTCATCAATCAGCAGGTCAGCCAGCATGTCGGCGGTGGCCCGCACTCCGCAATCGGCGGTGGGATCTGAAGGCAGTTTACCGATCAGCAGCACCAGTCCGAGAATGCGCGACTTGAGCTTGTCGTCAGCATCGCCGGCGGACAGGCGACCAATGGTTTCGGCGATTTCTTTGGAGATTACACCGGTCTGCAGCAGGTTGACTGCGATCTGGTTGTATATGAAGTCCGCCGGCACCACATGGCCCAGCGGCAGATCGGCGGTGGCCTGGGCGGCTTCGTGGATGACCTTGAGCTGGTTACGCAGTTGCGAAACAGTACCGGTGGTGTCGACAATACGCAGCACCCTCTCCCAGAAGCGGCGGCGCACAGGCAGCAGCGGGTAATCGGCCAACATGACTTTTTCGTCATCCTGGTGATGCTCGATTTTGGTACCACGCAGCTGGCGCGAGATCTCGCCCAGATGCGATTGCAGCATCTGCTCTAGCTGCGGCTTGGCCGAGGCTTTTTTCTGCAGGATGACCTTACGGATCACCGATTCGACATCGGTATCGGATAGCTGAATTGGAATCTGGAAGCGACCAAGCAGACGCTGCAGATTAGGCATGCCCGACAGGGCGCTCTGGCCGGTAGCAACAAACAGCAGCTTGTTCTGGAAAATGGAATGCTTGCAGCAGGTTTCTACTACTTCTTGGACTTGGTGCGCTTTGTCGGTATCGGAGCCGACGTACTGTTGCACCTCATCGAGCACCACTAGGGTGAGCGGGAACTGACCTTCTTTGGATAGGGCGTCGTAAATAGCATCAACCATCTGCTGGTTGGTGACATCCTGAACGTTTGGGTACTGCTCGCGCAGTAGCTGGCGCACACCTTTGACGTCATCGCCCAAGGTGCTGTCTACCTCAAGCAGTGCCCCGGCAATGCTTCGGGAGACGTAGAGGTCTTCTAGCTCGTCGTCCCAGCTGTCGCCCGCGGTTTCGACCTTGTCTTTGATCTGATCAAAAATACCCTGCTTTTTCAGCCACAGCACAAAGCGGGCCTGATGGTACTGCTCGGGAAGACCGGCGGACTTGAACACAATGTTGAGCAGCGCCAGACGCACGTTGTTGTTAGCACCGGAGCCCAAAGTACCAGATGCGGCATGCAGACCGCCGTGGCGTTTTGCGACGTTGCTCAGCTCCTTAAAGTGGTCTTTGACCTCATGCGGCAAATCGGCAATATCGCGAGCAGAAACTCCATCGCTGAACGGCTGGTTAGTCCACAGTGCGCGTAGCATTTTGGCCAGGTGCGATTTACCGGAACCGAAGAAGCCCGAGATCCACACGCCGGGCTGCTCGTGCTGGCTGCCCAAATTGCGCAGATACGCAGATAGAATCTTGTCGAGGCCGGCTTGATATTCACCGTCGCAGACGAAAGTTTGCAGCTCGTAGCGAAGGGTCTTGAGTGCCTGAGCTGACTGGTCGTCCTTTACTTCGGCGACACCGTTGTTTTCCAGACGGTTCAGCTGCGGGTCGAGCTGGTAAATCTCGCGGTTCAACATCCTGGGCATGCTCCCTTTGCGCCTACTGCGCCAATCTGTGCGTTAGTGTCTTTATGCGACTGAATTCAGTTATCAGCGGTGATCGCCGTAGCCTGGTAACCCCAGCCGTCGCGAGCATCGAGCAGGCGGTAGCCGTTATTGATGTACTCGCCAGGGAATAGCACCAATAGGCGCCCTGGAACATGCTCGGCCAGCTGTTTAACAAAGTCAGAGACGGAGGCAAAACCAAACAAGGTGCCGCAGCCCACAAGCGCGACGACAGTCTTTTCATCGGCTTGGCTTTTGATTCGCTCAGCTAGCTCTTCGACCGACTGACGGACAAAGGTCTTGTACTTGGGAGCCAGGGTATCGGGGTCTTCAAAGTAGTCTTCGCGGTACTTTTGCTTGGCCATCCAGTTAGAGAAGAGGCGGGTAACATCAAGCTCCAGCCACGGGTGACCGGCGCTTTCGGTAGCCAGTCGAAACTCTTCAACCCTGGCACGCAGTTTGAGTTCGTCCTCTTTGTGATAAACGGCAAATAATACCCGCTGTTCATTGGCCAAGCCCTTCATCCAAGGCAGGCTGATATGGTTGGCGTAGCTCTTGATCAGGCGGTTCAGTCGGTTACTCATGCAACCAGGACTCCTCTTCCTTGCTCAGGTAGTCGGGGAAGGTCACTTCCACCACCTCACTGGAGTGTTTGAAATTAATCATTCCGCTGTAGCTGGCCTGACGGGCCAACTCCAGCAATCGCTCCTGGCGGCTGCTAAGCAGGAGGGTCCATTTGCTGGTAAACAGCCGGTTGCCGGTGGCGCCCTGCAAATAAGCGAGAAACAAGGCAAACACCACGTTGACCGGGCGCACCTCTGGCTCAGCACGGTGCTTTTTAGTTCGCCCTTTCAGAAAGCCCGCATTCGTCCAGGTGCCGTTGACGTTCTGCGCCAGTGATTTGAGCATCGCTTTGCTGTAGCGATCCGGAAATTGCTCGTCCAGCGCCTGCTCCATTTCCTCACGGGGCAGCCATTGACCTGGCGCCAGCGAAAGGATCTTGTCCTGGGACAGGTGCAGCAGCGGATCCCGAGCCAGCGCCATTTGGCAAGCAAGCATGGGTCTTGCGGATTCGTCGCTCTCCCATAAACGGCGAAAGGTCCGGAACAGCGGGATAGTGATATCCATGCCATAAAGGTCGATCAGGTGACGCCAAGTCAGCTTTCTTGCCTTCTCAGTTGGCTTATGCAACACGTTGAATAGTTCTATGTCTTCATGGTATTGGGCGGGGGTCGCCTCAATTCCACGACCATGAAACAGCTCGGTAATCTCTGCCAGCATCATGGTGCGGGCGGAGTGGGCACCGTTGCGGCCGAACTTGAAGCCAAATTTTTGTTGGGATTCGGTCGTACTCATCAGCGGCCGTTCTCATCATTAAAGCCAGGGGCAATGGACAGGTTGACCTGGTTTGCGACCCACTCGGGGTCACGCAACGCCAGTTGATACTCATCAGGGTGCAATGATGCCTTGGGACTGCAGTCGACGCCCCAACGCCGCAGCAGATAGCCGGCCATTACTGCCCGGACTGACCGTTTGATGGATTGCCCGGAGTCGAGACCGTAATCCAGCTCGATGGCACGGGAATTGGTTGCGCGGGGGTGCGGGATCAGTTCCAGCTCCACTTCACGATTCCACTCCTGATCCTGAGCCAAAGACTCAACCGTTGCATCAATCAAACCGTCCACTTCGTCTGCGACGGTGATGCGGGTCAGCACAAAATCCCTGAACTCGGAATGCGCTCTACAATAGGCGCGCGCATGCCAGCGCTGGCCAGTATTGACCAAGCTGTGCGGCACAATTTCACGTGTAGACTCACCGCTACTAACAGACACATACCGGATAGCCAGCGCTTTGGCTGCATACATGGCACGGGATACCGCTGCCAGAATATCTAGATCGGGTTGATTCAGTGTCGGCGCAGAGTCAACAAGAATCGGCTGGTCACAGGCTTCCAACCCCACCCCTTGGCCCCAGGTCAGGGTTTGCAGGGTATGTTCACAATCATAGATGAACAGCGGCTGGAAGCATCTAGCCCGGCGATACACCTTGTCACTGTGATCATAATCCAGGTTATCAGGTGCCAACTGACGGTAGAGAGTGAAGTCCCGAGTGGCGTTTGACAATGCAATGCCAAAGCGGCGCACCAGATCCTGCCGGGACACCTGACCACGAAAACGCGCTAGGAAATCGATCTGCCAAAGGCGTTCGCGTTGATTAGGTGAGGCTCCAACCGGTGCCAGATTCGGCATTTAAATTGATCCTTGTCCACAACGCCATCATTAATCATGCTAAAAATGATGATAACAGGGCATCTTAGCGACGAACCAGGGATTTCGATAACGTTGGCACCTCTATTCGAGTCAAGACCCGAGGCGTGGTTTAGCTCCTGCTGCATCCAAAGCCATGATGGTTGTCCCCATACAACTTCGTCGCTGACTTGCACAGGTAGCTGGCGCGGTAGAACAGAGCCGGCAGCACGTCCTCATCGCCGGCACGCAGATACCGGTTTAATCGGTACTCTGCGTTGCGAGGGATCTCGACCAGCCCGTCAACTTGATCGTCAGGCAGGCCCAAAGCACTAGCCCACGACTCCTCCATGCGACTAAAGATCCTTGGTCGTCTGGATACAAGCCGACCTACTGCCCGGTACGCATCTCGATTAAGCAATATCACCAGGTGGTAATGAGGCCTGTTGCCATGCCCCACTTCTCTGGCCCAGACGTAGCGGACCTTGCAGTCATGAGCGTACAGGCTCCGCTCACGAGCCTTGTCACGGTTATGCTCGATCTTCGCGCTGAAGGAAGCTACGAACCTACTTATGACTTCATTTGTGTACGCATATTCAGGTAGATCGACTCCGAGCGGCAGACGGAGGTCCACTCTAAAGGCCAGCACTCTGGAGTATTGGCAAAGAGCCAAATCTATGGTGCGCTTCAAGCGGGATAGGTATTGCCGAACGAAGGGGCCTTTCTCAACCATGACTGGCAAGCCTTCAAAGGTGTCTTCGCGGTGCAGACGGAGATTGGTGTTATCGGGATGTCGAAGCATGGTTATGACTCTCAGTTAGTGAGTTACATAACCAGTGCCTACTGTGTAATTTTTAACCGCTACCTTTTCCGAGCTGATAGACCTCTACGTGTAGATAGGTGTGATACCACCGGTATACGAGCCAAAGGGGTAATAGCCATCAGGTGATGATGTATCCAGCCTACTAACCTTATAGGTGGTAAGTAGTAGTAAAAGCATATTACCCATACCGAAAACACCTTCCTCGATGTGCCCGGGAAAATGACCCCGACTAACCAGCCACACCATCATTTACACCCTATGCCTCACTCCGGAAATAAATCATCGTCCGGCAGCTCCAACAGCTCCGGCACTGGCCCTCTGACCTCCAGCAACCCGAGCGATGGGGAGCAACATCACCCGGACTTACTGGAGTCAGTGCCAAGTGGTCGGCAAGGCTCAACCGGCATAAAGGCCATGACGGGCTTTCGCCCGGTCATGGCCTAAAAAGTTAACTACTAGCTGACCACGCCCAGGCGGCCAAGTCGGACTGGTGAGTCTTCAGCCGAATCGCGTTCCTCAATCTTTGCCAGGATCCAGTCGTGTACCTCGCTGTCTACCCAGCCGACGCAGCGATCCCCCAACGAAACCGGCTTCGGGAAGGTGCCCTCCCCGATGTACTTGTAGATGGTCGACCGTGCCAAGCCGGTCGAATCGATTACTTCTTTCAGGCGAATGATCCTCATGAGCAGGCTCCTCTGTTAGCTCAGAGGATCTGCAGTGGCAGTAAAAAAATACTGCTTAGGAACAATCCAAAATCGTAATCACGGCAATCTCCTTGTCAGTGCCAGGACTTCCGCATCAGCGTCGGTGCGAGCACTCATTCAGTAGCAAGCAGACCCGCCACGGGCATAATTTCAAAGGAGCGTGACCATCCCTAGTCAATCCGCCCTCAACAAACTGCTTAAGTAACCCCACTGGCATGGAAGCATGCAGGCTTAACGACTTACCAAAATCCAGCTTGTAATAACCCTGAAAGCTATAGGGGCCATACAAATCGGCCCCAAACAGAAACTTATTCTCATCTATTACAACCCTATCTTACGTCTAAAAATCGTCTTAACATGCTCTACAAAACATCTATAAGCGATCTACCCATGACCTTTATTCTGAGCGAAGACGCTCAAAAAGATGACGATGACAATCTTTCTGCCTTGCTGACTGGATGGTCACTTAATAACCGAGAGGTGGCCTGGCTGTGGCTATCTCTGGTCGGACAGGAAGGAGAGCGCCTAGATGACTGCCAATTCAATAGTCCTACGATGCGTGACAAAATCGCGCGGACACTCAAGTACAAGCGAAGTCTAAAGCGGGATCTTGAGCACGCTCGAGAAACGCAACTCCTCCCGCTGGAGTCTTTTGGCTGGATAGAAAGGAATGGGCGGCAGCCGAAATGGCTGGCAGCAGAGGCCATGAGGAAGACCAACCTAAGGCTGCGCAACAGCGTTTTCCGAACACTACCCAACAAGGATCAGGTGATAGTACTTTTCGACCTTTGGAATACGGAATACAGCAGGAAAGAGAGGGCGCTACGCCACCTTGCGGAGGATTGGAATGAGCATCTGCGAACCGACAAGATCTTCAAGTGGTTCAAAGACCAAGATGAGCGAGAAAAATGCTCACTGGCGTGGAATTGGCTCGAGCAGAACCACCCGACGCTAATCCGACTAGAGAAGCCTTTCACCCGACATGGCGAGCTACTAGAGTTTTTCGACCACAGTAGTGCCTCATCCGGCGAAAAAGAGCTCTACGTGGAGAAGATCAAGAGGCGCTGGAGCACGCAAAAGACGCGAGTGAATGCTACCCACAAGAAGCAGTACAACTTTGTGCTTAACAACAACATCAACGCCGCCCTCGATAAGCTTGCCGAAGAGCATCAGTTGTCCAGGACGAAAATTCTTGAGGAGCTCATACAGAGAGAGACAGAGCACAGGCTTTACCTCGTGCCTCGATAAATTTTCTCAACCTACAGCGTACCGAATTCAAAGTTATCGATGGGTATTCCAAAAGGTATTCCATACAAATACTAAATCGAAAATTATCTATTAAAATCAATAGATTAATAAACCGGTTCAGATTACCCCGGCCACTAATTTCGGCGCCACAAACCAACCACCTCGGGTAGCTCGCAATTACCGTTTTTCGTGCCTGAATGATCGGTTTCGGCCGCCTAGCGCCAGCGGCAAAACATCGCTCCATCTCCCCCCCTTGCAGAACCTCGCTCACAGGCCGAAACTGCACCAAACGACGAGGTACACCATGGCACTCGACTACCCGCCTACCCTCCTGTCCCAGGAAGAACGCTCAGCCATTGCTGAAATCGAAGCCACCACCAACATCCTGCGGTTGGTGACCCGGCTCACCAACATGCGCTTTGCCGCGATCACCAAGTTCGGCGACGCCGAACTGGTGATCTGCTCTGTGCACGACGCTGCTGACCTGGGGATCGGCGCGGGTGAGGCCTTTCCGCTGGAAGACACGATCTGCAGTGAGTTTCAGCGGGACCCCGCGCCTTTGCTAATCCAGAGAGTCAGCCATGACCAAAGCTTCGCCTCACGACTGATCGTCAAGACCTATGATCTGGACAGTTACGTAGGCGTGCCCATCTTCCTGCCTGACGGCCGGTTATACGGAGCACTTTGCGCGATCGATTCGCGGCCTGTGCTGTTCGAAGATCCCGATGTGTGCGAAACGCTGGAGATTTTTGCCCGGTTGATCGGGTGTATATTTTTTGCGAGCTTGGCGGTGAAGGTCGAGAGTGCCGCGATTGAGTTGGAGTGATTTTTGGAAGGTGACGCTAGGGTCAGTTACACATGCACACCTTCCTTTCACACCCCCCGCATCACCTCTCCTCCCTCCACCCCAATCGCCTCGCAAATCTCCAGAAACTCCACCACATCCAACCTTCTCTCCGCATTCTCCACCTTGGAGATATACGACTGCGGCCTGCCCACTCGCCGCGCGAGTTCGGTCTGGCTCAAGCCCTTCTCTTTCCTGCACGCGATAAGTGCCTGGATCAGCGTGGAATAGCGTTCTGTGTGGATGGATTTCATAAGGACTGCCGAATGACGATTCGGCTCCTTAAGTAAACCCAAAACAGGATTATCCCAAAACAGGATATTGGTGCTATGGTTGGTGTCAGCTTTCACATCAGCCAAGAAGGGGAATGGTCATGGAACGTCCATCACAGTCGCTCAAGCTCGTTGGTTCGGATTTCTCTGCAGGCAGTCGAGGGCCGACTCCGATTACCAAAGATGAGATCCTCGAGGGCATTTGCCACTGCGTGCTGGAGCGCTGGCATCAGCTTGCTCCTGATAACCAGACGGCGCTGGGTCTGGACACGAGCACTGCCGAATCACCCGATGAGCAAGCACTCCAGTCGGTGACCTGGCTGCTTCTGGAGGCTGCGAGTTTGGCCGCGCAAAAGGCGAGGCAGGCGTGTAACAAGCGATTGGATGCTGCAGATTACTAGCTGCGAAGGGCTCTATCCTATCGGACTGAACCCCGAAGCTGCCGAACAATACCGCTCCCGCAGTGCCGGATTTCGCTCTGAACGGCACTGCTCCTTGAACCACTGCTTCGCACCTTTCCTGCATTCCCGATATTCAATCGACCCACTTCGGTAGCCAGTGCAAACACTGCCGTGATCAATCTGGTTATCACTGACACTCCACGAAGCCGTATACGACCTCTTCCTGTCCCAACCGAGTATCAGGTGCGATTCAAACCCACCACTAACAGCCCGCCGAACAGGCCGCGCACTCTGCCCCGCCTTGTACTCCGCCAAATACTGCGCAGAAACCATCCCCTGCACCGCCCGCTCTTCGCGCATCGGCTGAGGACGGTCGCCATACCGACACCGCAATACCTGATCGTTGACCACATTGTCAGCACCCATGCACTCGTGCAGGGTTTTAGGCACAACCGGCGCCACTGCTCGCACAACGGGTGCAGATACCGGTGCAGATTCAACAACCGGCGATTCATATCGCTCAACCACCTCAGCAGGCGGTTCTACACGCGCAGGCTCAAAGTACGCGGCAATCCGCGCCCAGTTCATCCCCACCGCAGTCGCCGGTACCAGTAGCCACAACAGCCACCCCGGATGCGCCCGTTGTTGAACGCGCGGACGTGGCGCAATGGGTCCATCGTGCAGGTCGTCTTGCAGACTCATTTGAATTCCATTTCCAAAGCAAAGGCTGAAATGCCATCACTGATTACCTATCGGTAGCCCTTTGCCATTCTTTAGGTAGAACACCTGCCGAGTCGACTCATCGGACTTCGTGAAAATCCCCTCAAAAAAGCGTTAACGCTTTGTGAAACTCTTGTTAGGATACGCGCCACTGAGACACATTCTCAGTTGCCAGGGAGGCGCTTCATTGACCTCTTCTATTCCCGGAATTGC
>Ga0308162_1002024_pt1 | contig 14200 bp, 12 predicted proteins | sample PhySR2_FD_201370 | JGI IMG/M metagenome (GOLD analysis project Ga0308162, IMG submission 201370) | Phyllosphere microbial communities from UC Gill Tract Community Farm, Albany, California, United States - DLSLS.R2 | ecosystem: Host-associated > Plants > Phyllosphere > Unclassified | place: USA... | reverse complement strand
AACGCTATCTGCGCCGTCCCCGGCGTCTGATTCAGCACCATAGCGCCCGGCGCTTTGAGCGCCTTATTCGCTTCTGCTACCATCGCCGGTGTATACACGGGAGCGGGTTTCACCCCGGCTTTGTCGAACAAAGCCTTACGGGCTTCCTCGGCCTTGCGGGCTTCCTCGGCCTTGCGGGCTTCCTCGGCCTTGCGGGCTTCCTCGGCCTTTCGGGCTTCCTCAGCCTTTCGGGCTTCCTCGGCCTTGCGGGCTTCCTCGGCCTTTCGGGCTTCCTCGGCCTTTCGGGCTTCCTCGGCCTTTCGGGCTTCCTCGGCCTTTCGGGCTTCCTCGGCCTTTCGGGCTTCTGCTTCGGCTTTCGCTCTTGCCTGCGCGTCCAGTTCCCGTTGCAACCCTTCGTTACGTTGCCCGCTGAATACATGGAGAAGTGGCGCAAACCGCTGCATGTATATTCTTTTTGCGTTCGCACCATCGCCTCGACGACAGGCATCCAGCAATTCACGATAATGCTTGTCGTTTTTTATATATGGGCAATTTTTCTTTCCGCAGATAAAACAAATATTATTGGCCAGACATTCTTTGACTTTTTCATCCAACCCGGGGATCGGAATTGCAGTGACCGTCAGGGTTTCCTCTCCATTTTCCCAATTCCAAGATCCGTTTTGCCAATATAATCCGGGTTCAGGTGCCACCCCGTTATTATAATTATACGGATCGTATTTAACTTCCCATTTATGCTCCATAAAATCTCCTTTTTGATATCTGTCATTTTGCACACAAACACTGTGTTTATATATAGTGTTTGATGCTAAACCCTCCTCTCAAACCCGTCAATCAAATGATAATCATTCTCATATGTGCTAAGCGTGACACAAAAAAGCAGCCGCCTGCGACAGCTGTCACACTGACAAATGTGGGTTAATCCCGGCTGCGCGTCCGTTCCCACTCCAGCTTCTGCAACCAGTCATACTCCCGGAGGATATTCTGAAGGGAGAGTAGAGAGCATTAAATTTCAGCTTAAACAATTAATTATCTACTTAACGTACGTTTTCGTTCCATTGGCCCTCAAACCCCATTCACCCCAAACCTCCTCTCTGTTTTGTTTGATATACAGCACAACAACCAGCTGGGTTAATGGCATGTAAACTCCTTTAACTCTCGCTAAAAACAGGATGTGCATACAGTGTTTGTATGCGATTTCAACAGGAGATGAGTTATTAGTGGTGGTGATGGTAAAGACAGCCGCGGTCCTGGCGGTGGGGTGAATGGTGGGCCGACGGAGTTGGGTGGAGGTGTGGATGCATCCGATCACTCTGGCTGGAGCTCGGAGAATAACCCATGGGGAGGTAAGAATAAGGACACTGGCGGGCATACTGGTGGTGGCAACAATGGTGGGGACAGGGATCCCGGGAGCAACGTTAACCTGAGTCTGTTTCCGGAAGCACAAGCGTCTGTCGCGGTGGGGGCACAATTCAATCTTTTGTTGATCGACGGTGCGTGGGGATTCAGTCTGCTGAAATCCCAAACGGTGCAATCGTTTATCACGAAATCAATAGCCAAACAAAGTGAAAACACTCGGTATCCCTACGGTTGGAACACTGTGGCGCGGTAGCCAACAGCGAGTATTAACGGCAGACTAAGATATTGAACTTTATAGTTTTTCCCGTCGTTGGCAGTTGTTCGGTAAAACCGAACAACTGAATTTTCGACCCGTTCACCTTCTGCAAAGATATGCTTTATGTGTTCGCTGATAGTCGCTTTAGCTTTGCCGTACAGTTCGCAGATCATTGTCTGGGATAGCCACAGAGTATCGCTTTCAAAGCGGCATTCAACGCGCACCTTTCCATCACCGCTGGCAAACATGACAAATTCACCTGCCGGGGATTGGGCTAAATGTTTCTCTGTCATGCCGCCTCCGCTTTAATCTAATTTACCGTGCAATAATGTCCTTGTATGTCAGAGAAACCCATCGAAGCTCATTACCCGAATAACGGTTGTTTCCCCAAAAAATTCCTGGAAGCTGATTCGCTCGGATATTATTTCGTTGAATTCAAGAAAGTGTGGAAACAGTAAGGTGGCGGAAGATCACAGGAGTCGAACCTGCCCAGGACCGCTGGCGGCCCCAACCGGATTTGAAGTCCGGCCGCCCCACCGGGGACGAGGATCTTCCTTGGAGAAGGGAGAAGCAAGGCGCTGATTATAGCGCAGTTTGTTCGCTGCGCTAAGCGGGAAATGGCGGCCGCCGGCGATTCGGCGGCCGGGGAGCGCTACTTCAGGAAATCCTTCACGTCCAGCAGGATGAACTCGTTGTCATCCGCCATATTGGGCTGGCGGCTGGAGGAAAACGGGAAGTTGTTGTCGTTGCCGACGATGATGTGGTTGGCGTCCACCACGTCCACGTTCTCGATAGTGAAGAACGGGAAGGTCAGCACGCCGTCGTTCAGCGGCTTGCGCGCCAGCTTGTTCGGATCCTGAATGTTCATCAGGTCGATATAGCCCAATTTTTCGACCTGTTTGCCGACGTTGGCGTCCGAGAAGGCGATTTTATACACCCGCTTGAACTTGGCCACCTGGCTGAAGCAGTTGTCGGTTGGCGCGCCGGCGGCGCAGGCTTTATCCGGCGTGCCTTCGCCGTTGTCGCGCTCAATCACCAGCCCGTGGGTGGCGTCGATCATGTTGAAATCGCCGATGGCGTTCTGGTTGTCTTCCAGCACGTACTGCCAGCTGCGGCCGGTCCAGGCCTGCTGTTTGACGTCGAACTCCAGCACCCGCAGGTAGCGTTTGCCGCCGACGTTCTCGAACTGTTCGCCATCCCACAGCGCCCCTTCCAGCAGCGGGTACAGCTTGCTGCCGTCCGGCGAGGCGGCCATGCCTTCAAAGCCTTTGGAACGCGCCACCTGGAAGTTCTGCTTGCCGTCCGGCGCGCCCGGCAGGGTCAGCGTCGGGTTGTCCGGCGATTTCACCACCTTGCCGTCCACTTTGGTGTCGAACACCGCCAGCACCTTGCCGTTCAGGTCGGCCTTGATTAGGTAAGGCCCGAACTCTTCACCGATCCATAAGGCATCGTCGGCAAACTGGAAGCTTTCCGGATCGAAATCGCTGCCGGTCAGATAGCGCTGCTCGGTGCTCTCGTTGATGATGTGGAACGGCACCTTTTTATCCGGATCGTGCAGGAACACCGTCTTCAGCGGCGCGACCGTGCCGTCTTTGAAATCGATCTTGTAGTGGTTGAGGTACAGCATGGCGTCCGGGGAGTTGGCCTTGCTGCCGAAACCATTGTCGGTCAGCACCCAGTAGGTGCCGTCGGGCATGTGTTTGATGCCGGAGTGGCCCTGCAGCGGCTGGCCGTCGATCGGCAGGCCGATGCCGGTCAGGCGATCGGCGGATTTACCCGCCACGCTGCCCAGCTCGGTGACGCGTTTCCCGCTGGTGTATTTGCCGCTCTGCTGCAAATCGCTCGGCGCGTCCTTCGGTGTGGAAACGGCGGATTTCACCGGCAGCAGCGCATGCCCCGCCAACGTCGCCGGCACCGGCTGCGCGTCGGCCCACAGGTTGGCGCTCAGCGCCATGCAGCCGACCAGCAGCGCCAGCCGGGTTTTGGTGTTGTGCATGTCATTGTCCCTTTTCGTTGTTATCGCCCAGAAGTAAAAGCAACGTCACTATAGGGAGCGGCAATGACAGAAATATTATTCGGCGAACGCCCGCCGGTAGCTGTGCGGATGGAAGCGCCAGGTGATGGCGATCAGCACCACCACCAGCAGCGCGTGGATCTGCCAGTCCAGTACGAAGCCGCCGCTGTAGTCGCGCAGCAGGCCGGAAAGGTAAGGCGTGACACCCGCCAGCAGGAAGCCAACGCCCTGCATGAAGGCCACCAGTCGCCCGGCCGCCGCCGGCTGGTGCAGGTGATCGAGCGCCAGCACCAGGCACAGCGGGAACGCGCCGCCCAGCCCCAGCCCGGAAAGCAACACCCACAGCCACGGCAGCGTCTGCGGCAGGTAAATCAGGCCGATAAAACCGATCAGTTGCATCATCAACGCCAGCAACAGCAGCGGCCGCCGGTCATGATTGCGCGCCAGCGCCGGCAACAGCAGCGCCCCCACCACCTGGCCGAAGATCATCAGCGCCAGCAGCGAACCGCTGGCCTGCGGCTGCCAGCCGAGCTGCATGTAATACGGCGGCAGCCACGCAATCAGGCTGGTATAACCGCCGTTGATCAGGCCGAAATAGGCGCCGAGCAGCCAGGCGCGCCGGTTGCGTAGCAGGCTTGGCCCGTGGTTTTCGCCCGCCGCGCCCAGGCGAGATAGCCCGCGGCTGACCGGCCACCAGGCCAGCAGCGCCACCAGGGCCGGCAACGCCCACCAGGCCAGTGCGCTGTGCCAGTCGTGCCCTACGCTCATCAGCCACGGCGTGATCGCCGCCCCCAACCCGCCACCGCCCATCAGCGCCGCCGACCACAGCCCGGCCACCAGCGCCATGCTTTTGAGGAAGTGATGCTTGATGATGCCGGGCATCACCGCCTGGATCACCCCGATGCCGAGCCCACCCAGCACCGCGCTCATCAGCAGTTGCACGCTGCCGGGGGCCAGTTCGCGCCAAAGCGCGCCCAACCCAATCGCCAGCAGGCTCAACGCCACGGCGCTGCGTTCGCTGAACAGTCGGTTGATGGCGCCGCCCGCCAGCGCCATCAGGCCCATCATCAGCACCGGCAGCGTGGTCAACAGCGCCGCGCCGCCAAAACTCAGCCCGGTGGCCTGGCGCAACGTCGGCAGCAACGGGCCAATCGAGGTCAACAGCGGCCGCATGTTCAGGCCGATCAACACCAGCGCCAGCAGCAGAGGGTTGAGCCAGCGGCGTGGAGAAGGTGAATTAACAGAATGATTTAACACGGCATATTCCTGGTACTGCGAAATGAAGAGTGCGGCGTCACAGCGCGATCGCCGCAGCGTTGCGTTACTGTAGGCAACGCCGCTAGTATTGGGAAATTAAATAATAAAATAGCCAACAGTGGGAAAATGAATCGCTACCCGATGTTCAATCCGCAGCTGCTGCTCAGCTTCGTCGCCGTGTGCGACAGCAACAGCTTCACCCGCGCCGCAGAGCGGGTGTTTTTGTCGCAGTCCACCGTCAGCCAGCAGGTGCGCCGGCTGGAAGAGATGCTGGGCAAGCCGCTGTTTGAGCGTTCCTCGCATCAGGTGCTGCTGACCGAAGAAGGCGTCAAGCTGTTGAGCTACGCGCGCCGCATTATCGCGCTGAATGAAGAAGCCCACGATGCGCTGACCGGCATCTGGCGCGACGGCGTGCTGCGGATCGGCATGCCGGAAGATTTCGCCGTGCCCACCACCGGGCTGCTGGCCGAATTCAGCCGCGAGCACCCGCACCTGCGGCTGGACGTCGCCAGCGGCCTGAGCGCCGATCTGCACAACGCCTACGCGCGTGAAGAGCTGGATCTGATCCTGGTGAAGCAGCGCCGCCGGCAACCGCCGCGCGCCGCGCGGCCGGAACCGCTGCTGTGGCTGGACAGCCTGGCCTTCCCGGCCATCGAGCAATCGCCGGTGCCGCTGGCGGTATTTCCGCTCAGCGGCCTGTACCGCGACGAGCTGTGCCAGGCGCTGGACAACCTCGGCAAACGCTGGCGCATCGGCTACAGCAGCGCCAGCCTGGCGGCGCTGACCGCCGCTTCCGCCGCCGGGCTGGGCGTTACCCTGCTGCCGGCCGGCTGCCGTCTGCCCACGCATCGGGTGTTGGGCGAAGCCGAAGGATTACCGCCGATAGACAGCTTCGAACTGGCGCTCTACTACCGCGACGGTGCCCCCGCCGCCACGCTGGCGCTGGCCCAGCGGCTGGCGGTGTTTTGCGGGTTGAAATAAACGCCGGCAGACGCCGATCATTACCAAATCGAATAGTCACCAGTGGCAAATGTCGCTGCCAACCGGCCGGTTCCTCTCCTAAATTGGGGGATGTTTCACCCCTCACCTCTGGATTAAGGAACCGAACGTGGAAAACCCTCAACAACCGGGCCGCAGAGCCTTCCTCAGCCAAACCGGCAAACTTACCACCGCCTGCGCGGTGATCGGCCTGACGGGCGGCATGGCGCAGGCCGCGTCACCGGGCGGCGGGCAGTGCGCACCGGCACCGATGACCCTGACCGATCGCCACTACTGCCTGAGTGAGGTGCGGCTGGAAGACGGCTTTGAATACGACGGCGAAACGGTGATCGGCACCCGCACCGCGCTGTACACACTGGAGATCAAAGACGGCAAGATCGCCGCCATTCACGCCGCCAACGCCTCCCTGCCCGCCGGCGTGCCCCGCTATCAGGCGCAGGGCCAGCTGCTGCTGCCAGCGTTCCGCGACATGCACATCCACCTGGACAAAACCTTCTACAGTGGCCCGTGGCAGGCGCCGCGCCCGCGCCAGGGCAAGACCATCATGGACATGATCGCGCTGGAGCAGACGCTGATACCGAAACTGCTGCCCACCTCGCAGCAGCGGGCGGAAAACCTGATCGCCCTGCTGCAGTCCAAGGGCAGCACCGTGGCGCGCAGCCACTGCAATATCGATCCGGTCAGCGGCCTGAAAAGCCTGGAGCACCTGCAGCGCGCGCTGGAAAACCACCGGGCGGATTTCAGCTGTGAAATCGTCGCCTTCCCGCAGCACGGCCTGCTGCACTCCAGGGTCGATGCGCTGATGCGCGAAGCGATGCAGATGGGCGTGCAGTACGTCGGCGGGCTCGATCCGACCAACGTCGACGGCGCGATGGAGAAATCGCTGGACGCCATGTTCCAGATCGCCCTCGATACCGGCAAAGGCGTGGATATCCACCTGCATGAGACCAGCCCGGCCGGGGTCGCCGCCATTAACTACATGATCGCCACCGTAGAGAAAAACCCGGCGCTGCGCGGCAAGGTCACCATCAGCCACGCTTTCGCCCTGACCACGCTGACGCCGGGCGAGCTGACGGAAACCGCCACCCGGCTGGCGGCGCAGCAGATCGCCATCGCCTCCACGGTGCCGATCGGCGGCCTGATGATGCCGCTGCCGCAGCTCAGTGAGAAAGGGGTGTTCGTGATGACCGGCACCGACAGCGTGATCGACCACTGGTCGCCGTTCGGCACCGGCGACATCCTGGAGAAGGCCAATCTGTACGCCCAGCTGTACCGCGGTTCCGACGAGTATCACCTGTCGCGCGCCATGGCCATCTCCACCGGCGGCGTGCTGCCGCTGGACGATAAGGGGCAGCGCGCCTGGCCGAAAGCCGGCGATGCCGCCGAGTTCGTGCTGGTCAACGCCAGCTGTTCCGCCGAGGCGGTCGCCCGTCTGCCGGCGCGCAGCGCCACCTTCCATCAGGGGCGCCTGGTCGCCGGCCAGGTGAGCAAAGCCTAAGGTCGGTCCGTTGTTGTCATCATGATGGCCGTTTTTGGCCTTCTGCCAGAGTAAGGCGCGGCGCAAGATGGTCGCTACACACACTGGCGGAGGGCCGAAAATGTCACAGAGCGCGTTATTGATCATCGATGTCCAGCAATCATTCCAGCACCGTCCATTCTGGCAGGAGGACGATCTGCCGGCGTTTCAACAGGCGCTGACCCGCCTGATTGCGGGCTGCCGACAGCGCGGCGCGGCCCTGGTCGACGTGCTGCACGTTTCGCCGCAAGGGCCGTTCTCACTGGCTTCGGGCCATGTGCAGCGCCTGCCGTTCCTCACCCACCAGGCGGATATCACCATACACAAGCATGTGCACAATGCGCTGACCGAATCCGGCCTCAACGCCTGGCTGCGCGAGCGGGACATCAACCACCTGATCGTCTCCGGCATCCGCACCGAGCAGTGCTGCGAAACCACCACCCGGGTGGCGTCCGATCTCGGTTATCGGGTGACTTTCGTCACTGAGGCGACGTTAACCTTCCCGATGCGCCATCCCGGCGGCGAAGTCTTTACCCCCGCGCAGTTGAAGCGGCATACTGAAACCGTACTGGTCGATCGTTTCGCCCGCATCGCCAGCGTGGATGAGGCGCTGGCGCAACTCGCACAGGAGTAATCATGTCGCAGGCCGTCTATTTTCTGCTGTTGCCCAACGTGCTGTCGCTGGACGTCAGCGGCCCGGCGGAAACCCTGCGCCTCGCCGGGCAGTTCAGCCTGCGTTACCTCAGCCCGGCGCCGCAGATCGTCTGCTCCATCGGCATGACGCTGAGCGGCCTGCAGCCGTTGCCCGAGCGCCTGGAAGACGGCGCCATCCTGGTGCTGCCGGGCGTCGGCGATTCGCAGCGCTATTTCGCCGGAGAGGAGGCCGAGCAGGCGCGCCGCTGGCTGGCGACGCTGCGGCCCGATCTGCAACGGCAGCGCATCACCCTGGTGTGCATCTGTTCCGGCGCGCTGCTGGCGGCGCAGGCCGGGCTGCTCGACGGCTATCAGTGCACCACCCACCACGACGTCATCGAACGTATCCGCCTGCAGGCGCCGGCGGCGCAGGTGAAAGAGAACCGCATCTTCGTCGAAGACCGCGGCGTCTACACCAGCGCGGGCATCACCACCGGCATCGATTTGGCGCTGCACCTGGTCCACCGCCACTGCGGCTCCGGCCGGGCGCGCGACGTCGCCCGCGATATGGTGGTCTATTTCCGCCGCGCCGGGGACGATCCGCAACTGTCGCCCTGGCTGCGCTACCGCAACCACCTGCACCCGGCGGTGCACCGCGCGCAGGACGTGATGGCCGCCGAGCCGGAGGCCGACTGGTCGGTGCCGCAGATAGCGGAGAAGGCGCACGTCAGCAGCCGCCACCTGGCGCGGCTGTTTCGCAGCCACGTCGGCATCAGCGTGCGGGAATATCATGAGCAGCTGCGGTTGGCGGTGGCGCAACAGCGCCTGCAGCAAGGATATGGCTTGGAGAAGGCCGCGCTGGCGGCCGGTTTTTCCTCCGGGCGGCAGCTGCGCCGCGCCCAGCAGCGCCAACCCTCGCCGCTATGACACCAGCCGGCGGGTATCCAGCCGCTGCAGGCCGACAGACAGCAGCAGGCTGCCCCCCAGCGCCACGCCGAACACCCAGAAGATATCCAGCAGCGGGTGGCCGGTGAAGTCCAGGTGCCGGCTGCGCATCACGTTGACGATCAGGGCGTGAAAACCGTAGATCGCCAGCGAATGGCGGGAAAATACGCTCAGCCAGCCGATCGGCTGCGGCAGACAGTGTTTCACCCACACCAGCAGCGCCACCGCCGCCATAAACACCAGCGGGCCGCTGTAGATGTAGTAGGTATCGGCGAAGTTGCCGTTGATGAACAGCTGATGTTTGGTGCCGCGCGCGATCAGCGCCACGCACAGCGCAAATCCCAACGCCGCCAACCAGCCCACGGCGCGCCCGCGCGCCTCCATCATGCCAATCGCCCGTCCGGCCAACGCATACAGCAGGTAGTAGAAGGTATCGCCGTAGATATACAGGTTAACCGGCAGCAGATGCGCGTTGCCGAAGGTCAGCTTATCGGTATTCGGGTTGGCGATCGCCGCCAACATCACCAGCGCGGCGGCCAGGTAGCGGCGCGATACCGGTTTGACGCTAATCAGCGGCGACAGCAGGTAAATCACCGCGATGGCGTAGAAAAACCACAGATGATAGAACACCGGCTTTTGCAGGATGCCGCGCAGCGACGGCCAGAAACCGATCTTGGTGAAAGCCGCGATATAGATCAGCGCAATGGCGCTGTAGAACAGAATGCAGCAGAGGATGCGGGTGAAATGCCGCCGGCCGGCGCTCTTTTCGCCGAAGAACAGGTAGCCGGAAATCATGAAGAACAGCGGCACCGACACGCGCGACAGTGAGTTCAGCACGTTGGCGATGTCCCAGTTGTGCAACCCTATCGCCGCGCCGTTGGTGACGTAATAGGTGGTGGCGTGGATCATCACCACCATCATGCACGCCATCGCCCGCAGGTTGTCTATCCAGCCGATTTTCTCGCTCAAACGCTCGCCCGATCTTGTGTCATATTGATATGTTAAGAAGAGGTTATCGGGCACGGCGTTCGGCGACAACCCAAAAGCGAAATATCAGAATGCACTTAAACAACACCTTATGATTGCGAAGGTGAACAATTGGCGGCAAAATAGCCGCCATAACTCGCTCAGTTTGCGCTTCCCGCCCTGGCAGTTCCTTTTTCTCTTTTACTATCAGTACAATAATATGAAAACGACATTACCACCTGCGGCACGTTTGGGCCGACAGGCGCTTTTATTCCCTCTTTGTCTGGTGCTGTTCGAGTTCGCCACCTATATCGGCAACGATATGATTCAGCCGGGCATGCTGGCCGTCGTGGCGGATTTCAACGCCGGCGAAGAGTGGGTACCGACCTCGATGACCGCCTATCTGGCCGGCGGCATCTTCCTGCAGTGGCTGCTCGGGCCGCTGTCGGATCGCCGCGGCCGTCGCCCGGTGATGCTGGCCGGGGTGGCGTTCTTTATCGTCTCCTGCCTGGCGATCCTGCTGGTCACCACCATCGAGCAGTTCATCGCCATGCGTTTCCTGCAGGGCATCGGCCTGTGCTTTATCGGCGCGGTCGGCTACGCCACGATTCAGGAGTCGTTCGAAGAGGCGGTGTGCATCAAAATCACCGCCCTGATGGCTAACGTGGCGCTGATCGCCCCGCTGCTGGGGCCGCTGGCCGGTGCGGCGCTGATCCACGTCGCACCGTGGCAAAGCATGTTCGTGCTGTTTGCGGCGCTGGCGGCCATCGCCTTCTACGGCCTGTGGAAAGCCATGCCGGAGACCGCCACGCTGCAGGGCGAGGCGTTCTCCGCCGCCAACCTGTGGCGCGACTACCGCCAGGTGCTGGGCAACCGCCGCTTCCTGTGCGGCGCCCTGGCGATCGGTTTCGCCAGCCTGCCGCTGCTGGCCTGGATCGCCCAGTCGCCGGTGATCCTGATCAGCGGGGAGTCGTTGTCGACGCTGGATTACGGCCTGCTGCAGATCCCGGTGTTCGGCGCGCTGATCCTCGGCAACCTGACGCTGGCGCGCCTGACCGGCAAAAACAGCGTGGAGCGCCTGATCAAGCTGGGCGCGGGCCCGATGCTGCTGGGGCTGCTGATCGCCGCGCTGGCGACTCAGTTCTCCAGCCACGCCTACCTGTGGATGACCGCCGGCCTGAGCCTGTACGCCTTCGGCATCGGCCTCGCCAACGCCGGGCTGTACCGCCTGACGCTGTTCTCCAGCAACGTCAGCAAAGGCACCGTGTCCGCCACCATGGGCATGCTGAGCATGATGGTGTTCACCGTCGGCATCGAGCTGGCCAAGGTCGCCTACGTCTGGGGCGGCAGCGGGCTGTTCAACCTGTTCAACCTCATCAGCGGCCTGTGCTGGCTGACGTTGGTGGCGCTGTTCCTCGCCAAACGCCGCAACGGCGATCCCACCCCGCAGCCGAACGGCGCGGCATAAGCGCGACGATAAAACGCCGGTCTGGTTTCCCGACCGGCGTTTTTTATGCGGCTTCAGCCGAGCAGCCCCCCCAGCGCATACCCCGCCCCCACCACCGCTACCGCCAACAACAGCAACGCCGACAGGACGGAGATCGCCCGTCGCGCGCGCTGCAATGCCGTTCCCGACAGCAGGGTGATATAGGCCAGCAATATGGCGAAGTCCATCAGCACCCACAGCGCGGTCAGCAACGTCAGGCTGCCGCCGACCGAGGGGGTGACGGCGATGAACTGCGGAAAAAAGGCGACGAAGAAAATGATGTCCTTAGGGTTGGCGATGCCCACCAGAAAACCGTTCACGATCGCCGAGCGTTTTTGCGGCGGCGCAACGGGCCGCGCATCGGGGGCCGGCGAGGAGAAATCCTCATACAGCGAGGCGATCGCCATGCGGGCGATAAACAAGCAGCCCAACAGGCTGATCCCCTGCAGCATGCGCCTTTCGACGGCGAACAGCCCGGTGACGATCAGCGCAGCGATGCCGATCAGCAGCAGTGAGGCCCCGTTGCTGCCCAGCGCGGTCCACAGCGCCCGCCGGGCGCCAAAGCGCGTCGCGGTGTTGGCGACCATTACCACCACCGGCCCCGGCGTGGCGATAAGCAGGAAAATAGCGGCGAAATACGCCGCCAGCAACGACAGGTTCATCTTTATTTCACTCACATTCAGACGGTTGGCATCGGATCATTATGATGCCGCCGCCCCCGCCTTGAAAAAGGAGTAATCCTGTCGTTTACTGTGAATCAGACTCATTATTAGAGACGCCGCGATGGCCAGTTCCCTTCCGCCGCTTTACGCCCTGCGCGCCTTCGAAAGCGCCGCCCGCACCGGCTCGTTCACGCTGGCCGCCGACGCGCTGCATCTCACCCCCAGCGCCGTCAGCAAGCATATCAAAACGCTGGAGCAGCACTTTGGCTGTCGCTTGTTCCAGCGCAATGGCCCGCGCATCGAGGTCACCCCGCAGGGAAAAATCTTCGCCGCCGAGCTGCAGCAGGGGTTTGCGCGCATCGAGCAAGCCTGCGAGCTGTTCAGAAGCCACCGCGATCTGCTGCGGCTGAAGGCGCCCTCTACCCTGACCCTGCGCTGGCTGCTGGACTGCCTGAGCCGGTTCCGGCAAACGGCGCAGGCGTTCGAAGTGCAGGCAGCCAGCGTGTGGATGGACATCGACAACGTGGACTTTTTCAGCGAACCCTACGACTGCGCCATTCTGCTCGGCAACGGCTATTTCGGCGCCAACACCGCCGCCGTAAAACTGTTCGACGAATGGCTGATCCCGATTTGCGCCCCTGCGCTGCTCGCCGACGCGCAGCGCGATCTTGCCGCCTGCCCGCTGCTCCATCCTTCGCCCGATCGGCGCGACTGGCGGCGCTGGCTGCAAAAAAGCGGCATCGCGACCCCGATCGATCTTATGCGCGGCCAGGTATTTGATTCGCTGGAACAGGGCAACGCGGCGGCCATCGCCGGGCACGGCGTCTCGATCGGCGATCTGGCGCTGAGCCTGCGGACGATTGAGGAGGGGTTATTGGCGGTGCCCTGTGACGCCGCCGTGCGCACCGGCGACGGTTACTATCTGGTTTGGCCGGAGGAATCGGCGAAACGGCCGCTGATCGAGCGTTTACAAGCGTTTCTCGCCGCCCAAACGCCCGACGTCAGCCGGGCCGCCGTCAGGTTTATCGGGTAGGGGACTCGCTACCGAACAACCCGCCGTCGCGCAGCAGATGCTCGTTGCCCTTGCGGCGGGTAAAGCCGCTGCGATCGAAGAACTCCAGCACCTGGATCGCCAGCTTGCGCCCGACGCCGAGCCGATCGCGGAAATCGGCGGCGTTGGCGCCCCCGCGCTCCGCATCCAGCTCGCGGATCAGCGCCGCGAACTGATCGATGCGTCGGCTGAGGTAGTAGCGATCCACCACCACCGCCGTCACATGGCCCAGTTGAGCCGCCTTGCGCAGCAGCGCGCGCACCCGGCTCTCGTCTTCGCCCAGCTCGCTCGCCAGATCGCGCACCCACCACGGCTCGTCGCCGAACAGCGGCTCGATGCGCGCCCACAGCGGCGCCTCGTCGGCGCTGAACGCCAGGCCGTGTTCCGGCAGATGCAGCCAGCCGCGCGTATTGCGCAGCGCGCCGGCCTTCAGCAGCCGATCGATCATCATAAACACCAGCGTTTCCGGCTGCTGAGGCAGAGCCATGCGCCGCAGGCGGGCGCGCCCTAAGCCCAGCTGATCGGCGTGCTGTTGGTGATACTCCGCCAGCACCTGCAGCAGGCGGCTTTCCGCCTGTTGCACCTGATCCTGCGCCAGCGCCCGGTCACCGACGATCAGCAGATCGCGGTTCGCCAGCAGTGCCGCCAGGCCGTCGTCGGTCAACTGACGCGCCCAAGCAAACGCCGCCAGCGACAGCGCGCCGTGCGGCAGCTCAAGCGCCAGCGCCTGCGCATCGTCCTGCGCCTGCGCCAGGGCCTGCAGCCAGGCCAGGTAGTCCGGCTGGCGCTTGCCGCGCTTGGGCGCATTCAGCCTGAGTACCCGGGCCGCGCCCAGCGTTTGCCGCGCGCCGATATCGCGCAGCACCAGCCGATCGTTCTCCGCCAGCCACAGCGGACGATCGAGGATCAGTTCCGCCAGCCCGTCGTTCAATAGCGAAATGCGCCCGGTGATGTGGCTGGCGGCATGGTGCAGATGCAGCGGCTGCCAATGGCGGATCGGCCGATCCGTCTCAAGCGCCACCAGAATGCGTTCCGCCGCCTCCGGCGGGCGCTGCGCCA
>Ga0308162_1002017_pt1 | contig 14261 bp, 14 predicted proteins | sample PhySR2_FD_201370 | JGI IMG/M metagenome (GOLD analysis project Ga0308162, IMG submission 201370) | Phyllosphere microbial communities from UC Gill Tract Community Farm, Albany, California, United States - DLSLS.R2 | ecosystem: Host-associated > Plants > Phyllosphere > Unclassified | place: USA... | reverse complement strand
TAGCTTATCCGGCAATAATAAATCTTGAATTAAGCACGTCAGTTTACGGGAAAACGCGAACTGACGCTTTCACTGAGCAAACTCTACTCCTGCAACTCAAAGGAAAAATCATGTCCAGAACTCCCGAGTCACGGTTACTCATTGAGGGCTTTCGTAAAGCAGAGGCTTCCCTTAGACTCGAAGGAAAGGACCCCAGTGGTACGCCGCTATATGAATCTATCAAGGCACGTATTATTTCAGGTGAGCTGACGTATGAGCAGGGGCGTGCTGAGATTCTTGCCTACTACACAAAAGCAGATACCGGTGGCCTCTGACAGTGGGAGATATACTGACCGAGGAATTATTAAAACCGCTGAGTATGTCTCATGATGCTTAAGGGGGGCTATGGGGATTTCTCGGCAGGATGTTAAAGATATTATGTGCGGTATGCGTCGTCTTAGCGATGTTGAAGCCAGCGTTCTTGCTGACATATTTGGGACTGATGAGGATTTTTGGAGCAATCTGCAGAAGTTGTAAGATCGGAAGAAACGACGGTAAAAATAGTAACTCATATGCCGAGATATCCCAGCGCAGCGGGTGGTGAGAGTGCTGGAAAGGTACGTGTCGAACCGGGGGAACCACTTAAATAGAGGACTCGCGTATTTCGGCTGACCCTGCGGGCTGCTCAGGTCTTCATTGATTCCATTTTCACCCTGATGGGCGTTCCGCTGCGCTGTCCGGAATAAGCTACTATTCCAGTTTTTCTCTTCTATCCTTATTTTATTCTAAGGCATCAGTTATGACAAAAGCGTACTAGGTGATAAGTTTTTGGGAAATTACATGAAATGGGATAGGCCACAGCGATGAAGTTTTAAGGTGGCAATAGAGATAATGAAAATCTTTATTGCCGGGATAGAACTATATCAACTCTAAATTTCTGAGTGAATCTTGTGGAAATATTTTACCCTCTGTACTCTTTTTGCTTATCGCGTAATTCACGATGCTTATCAAACTTTTTAAAAACAATAGGTTTGCCAATTTCCCTCAAATCAGCGCTCTCATTATCCTCAACAGCTTTTACGACTTCTTTAAATAATATACTTTCGGTGCTTAATGATGATTGATTAACCTGATAGGTATGATGTATTTCATTGTTATACCGTGTTATACCGATAATGGCTAATTCATTTGCGCCAATTTCCCTTGTTACAAGCTTGACAAAGTTATCATCAAATTCCATTTTGAATGTAAAGAGATGGTTTTTACCAGTTTTATAACAAGATAAGGCTACTATGAAATCACTTGCAAACCATTCCTTCTCAAATTTTTCATCAATATTAAGGTAAAACTCAGTTATTATTTTCTCAATGCAATGTTTAACTAAGCTAACAAGAAATTCACTGCTTAACAGTTTATTGGCTGCCTCTCTGCAATCGATAAATACATCATCATCCCAGAGCGTATTTTCAACTTCCTTATTATCTTCACATCCCATGATTAGCTTGTAACCAGCCCCTTTTTGAATGCCTGAGTGATAGTCATACTCCCCTTTGTCATAAGTATATTTTATTTGTCTTAAGTGGCCCTGTATAGAATTAATTATATGTTGAGATACTAAAGTGCTTCCGGCAAAAGCAATCATACAACGATGCCAGGACTCTGTTTCAAAATAGCGAACGATTTTACCACTAGTATCAAAATCAGGAACTCGTACAATAATTTCAAGCGGCATTATTTTTCTAAAGCTTGATGTCAATTTTACTGACATTCCTCGAGATTTAGTGGTTATGAGAGAGTCTCCACAAAAAACAATACTTCCATCTTTCTCGAAACCTGCAACAACTAATGTCATATTACCTCCTGATGTTCATGACTTTTCCACATTATATTTAGCAGGTTGATAATTCTAAGTAAATGCATATAATGAGATAGGTTTGAAAATTTTTTATTCATCACTTTTTGGCGATATCTTCTGGAGATATGTTGTATGTCTGATTTAAGTTCGGCAATAGTTCATTTAACTATGCGTTTTAACGAAAAAACATTATCAACAGGGAGTGGCGTATTCTATAAAAGAGCTGATCAATACTATGTTGTAACAGCATGGCATAATGTATCGGGTCGCCATACTGATTCCATGGAATGTCTTGACCAAAAGAATAATGCGGTTCCAAATAATATTCTAGTGTCTTTCAAATATCACATATTCGGTCAGGTAACAGTTAGGAATATCAGGTTGCCTTTATACGATGATACTAAAGCGCTTTACCATATTCATCCAGATAACTGGCCAAGAGTGGACGTAGTCGCAATACCTTTTGACGTAAACGGCTTGCATACCTCTGTAGGGTATTCTGGCTATGAGAAGATGGAGTTTAAATATTCACTTTTTGACGAAGAGGATAATTTAACAATTCATGCAATCCAGCAGTATCTCGTTGATGATGTTCTGGCAAAACGATGGATGAATTCGGCTAATGTTACTGATGAGGTGTTCATTCCGGGCTATCCTCACAATATAACAGATCAATTTTATAACCCGGTCTGGAAAAGAGCTACAATAGCTACGAATCCAGCATTCCAATGGCAAAACGCGAGAAAGTTTCTTATCGACAGTGCTTCAAGCAGTGGTATGTCCGGTGCTTCAGTATTTTATTATAATAATGCAGGGGATGTGAGTATTCTTGGTCACCACATTAACGTTGGTCGCATTGCTGCTATTCATGCTGGGATTTATGTTGGCAGAGTCGGTGTTACTGAGAAGGCGGACCCGCAGGTTGGGATTGTATGGCATGCGTCTGTTATTGATGAAATAATTGATGGGAAAGTTTTTGATTTTCATCCTGATGAAATTGAAATGGCTCGCAAGGATATCGAGGCGGTTATTAGAGAACACTTAAAGACGGCAAATGCCAAGGGTATAGAGAATATATTGAATGAGATTACTCCTTCTCGTCATTACGTTCATAGTCAGATTATGAAGGACATTAAAGGCAGAGCTAAACCCGGGGAATTGATGCAGCTTATTCTCGATGTAACAGCCGCTTATGATGGGCCTCTGGTTGAGGACAAAGGTTGACAGAGTCTACTCAATCAATACTGTTAGTCTGCCTGATTTAGTTAATGATGCGTTTTTTGTGTTCAGGAAATACCGCTATTCCAGCCTTACTAAGGACATTTCTGACCGCAGGGATGCCTATGTTTTGCATGTTCTTTGTAGTGGCATGTTTAAACGAAAAGACCCTGCCCGGTAAGGCATTAACAAAATTTCCTACCCGGCCTTCATTCAGTCGGGCGTTCACCTGATATGTTTTTAACCAGCCGTCGGGATCAAAACTAGGTTCGTAAATTACAATCACGCCTTTATTCGTAGCGAACGGTTGACGTTCGATGCCTGCCAGACGATCCGAAGATCCAGTTCGAAGTCGCTGGTCTGAAAGAAATTGAATAACTGCTGAGCGTTGTCGGGAAGCAAGTTCTGCTCAGTGGCATGCTGAAGCAGTGAGGAATACGAAAAACTCGTATTGATGGAAATGCTGGCACCGTTTCCGAGGAGAATTGTGCATCCGCAGTTTTAGACAATCGCTTCCCAAGGTATGATCTCAAACGGCATGTTGTCGTTCCTTACTCAACTGAGCCGGTACATTCAAGGCTGTTGGATTCGCAGGAGATGGTTCTTGAGCAAGAACCAGCACATGTTGAGCGCGAATGAGCGGCCGAGCCGCGTCATCTGATCTTCTGGGATGCCCATCGGGCGGTGAGCGCCCGGACTCAGAAAACCGAACACGCCAGCCAGCCCTTTTTCCTCCTCGACCGTGATCTCGCCGCTGCTTCGCAGGAACGCAAGCACTTCGCCCCACTTTGATGGGTTGTAGGTGGCTGGTGTCGGCTGCTGCGAGGCGTTATGGGCAGCCACGTCACCGGCCAGCGTCTCCAGCGCCACGCGGGCATTCACGAGCGAAGCGTTGTAGTCGGGTGGTGTCGACCGGAACGCGCCAGCCGAGTCATTGATCTTGGCGATGATTTCCTGCGCACGGGGAGCCCCCGACTTCTGCAAGGCGTCGATCAAGTCATCCTCTAAGGGCGCCGCATCGGTAATCGATGGATCAGTTTGAACCAGCTTCTTGTCCTTGATGATGTAGCCGTCTAGCAGTAGGCACTGCGTCAGGTCGTGCAATCGCTCATCGAAACGATACTTAGGATTGACCCTAGCCCGCAGATCGCCTGTTGTCGCAACGACCTCGGCCAGCGCCAGCATGAGCGTGCGGTCATCGAGATCACGTAGCGTGTTCAGTAAACCGTATAACAGTTGTCCGTGGGGCAAGGATAAGTGTTGCACCCCGTACTTGCCCAAAAGCACGATTGAATTTATGGGCTCTTGCAGTTCCATGAATTGCGCTAACGAATAGCGGGTTCTTTGTCCTATCATCCTTTTTGCTTCTCGCATATTTCAGAGAGGTAGTGCGGCCTTTTATGTGTGCTTCCCGATAGCTCCGAAACTCCCACTATTCAAGCGCATACTCAGAATTCAACCACCACCAGTCCGATAGTTATCCAAATCTGATACCAAACAGCCCACCGTCCTCCGTAGCATCGGTCAAACGTGTTGGAAGCACATGGTCATTAAGGTCGAAGCCACCGATGGTTTCCTTGAAAGCGTCGTCCTCATTCATCGTCACGATGTATTGAAAGCCAAGCTCTTGGGCGATCTCTGAGCCAAGACGCAAAGCGCTAATGACTTGACGTCCGTCAACGCCATCAAACAGATGGCTATCATGGATCAGAAATCCCGGTCCCATCTGCCGTTTGGCGCACAAGCGCATAAGCATCATGTCGAAGCAGAATATCTGCATATTCTTGATGCCTTTGCTGCGCTCACCTTGCATCGGAAATTTGAAAATTGGTCCGTTGGAGGTTTCATCGACCGTCATACTGCCGGCCGATTCATACAAGCGTTGCGAAGTTTCCTCAAAGGCGACGATGGCTTCGGCCAATCGGTCTTTCTGCTCAGCAAAGTCACGTCGCAGTCGAATAGTGAGGCGATTGCGCTCTATGTCCAGCTCGTTCTTGGTACCTTCGAGCTGTTCTGCAGCTTCGAAACGTTGCCTCAACGATTCCACTTCGGATTCCAGCCGGCCCAGTTCTCCTTGCAACTTGAGAAACTGTTCGAGAGCACCATGACTCTTGAGAATTCCAAGGATTTCGCCACGACGTTGGTCGAGCTGTGCTTTCTTACTGTCACGAAGCTCGATACGCAGCTTGGCAGCTTCGAGTTCGCTGGACAGATAGTCCTTGCGATTGCGCACCACTGAGTCGTGAAAGCTCTTCACGTCTTCATAGCGGCGTTTAACCAAGCCGGGAAGCACGATACCTGCCTCTTGATAGACAGCCTGAAGGTCTTCATGGTCCGGAGGAATCTCGGAGGCGAGGGCGTTTTCCAGATCACGAATAGCCGAGAAGTCGATGGTGTTGGCGTTGGCCAAGTCGTTGAGCTCGCGGGTGAGCGTTGCGCTTTCGACTTCCAGCTCCCGGTATTCCGGCAACACCTGGAAAGTCTCAACTTCCGCATGAAGCTTCTTGAGACGGGCCTCCTGAATGGTTAGCTCTGTGCGCAAGTCTGCGACTTTGCCGATGATTGAACCGAAGGCACCGTTGCCAGCCGCTTTCTTCAGCTCTTCGAGAGTCTTTTCCCGATCGCGTACAGCTTGCCAATCTCGGGCAATCTGCCAGTCCAGTCCGAGTAGGAACATTAGCGCCATCTGCATGTCGCCAGTTCCCTGCATCGTAGCCTGTTTTTCTGGCGTCATGAAGGCGCCGCTCGCCTGTCGGCGTACAAAGTAGGCAAACAGCGACCGGAATGAAGGCGGCTTGCTGCCTGCAGCTTCAAGGCTGCTCAGGCCAAACATTTGTTCGCCGAGGAACGTACACCACTCGGTGGCCGAGAACTTGACCTTCGCGGCAGGCGGAGCTGTAACGAAAATTTTGGCTTTGGAACCACCACTGCGCTCGACGACCGTTCGTTCCGAATTCAGATCGAAGTCCATGCCGAAGGTGTGTTCGGCCAGCTCCGGGGTGCGGAAAATCGACTCTGGACCGGCATCGGCACCGAGCAGAAAATGTACCAACTCCACAAAACTGGTTTTGCCGGCACGATTTCGTGTTTGCTTGGTGGATGCTCCCTCAGTTTTTTGAGCGAGCAGCACATTCAGGCCGGGCTTCAGATCTCCAAGATTTTTGAAGCGAGGTAGCGTGCTGAAAATGTGATGAATCACGCTCTTCTCCTGGCCACAAGGCCGCTTTCTAGTTCGATGGTTCCAAGTGTATATAGAAGGTCGAGGGAGAGCAAAAACCAGTCGTAGGTGATTCGCCGAGGCGTTACGGTTAAGCCTGTATCGTGTCTGTTCAATTCATCCCAAAGTGCGGAGACAGTTTTTGGACGAGCGAGGAACGTCAAAACACGCGCACCGACAGTCAGAAGAGCACGCTCCTGAGGCAGATGTTTAGATGGCAGGATCATACAGTCCCCACAGTTTGAGCATCTTCAAAAATTTCGCATTTGTCGAACAAATAAGCCATTACGGCTAACACGGCCGCCTTGTGAGCAGGCGTGGTATTCATAGTACCCCCAGCCCATGCTTCTAAGCGGCCGAATATTTCATCTGGATGAAGTTGAGGAGTTCCATCCCGCAGCCCCTCATATTTGCTCTTGAAAGCCTGTGCGATCTGCTCGCCGTAGGAAGGATTCTTCCAGCTATTAAAGAACTGCGCAACGAGAGGAGACTTCTGCATACCTATCTTCAGGAAGTCTGCAACAGCTTGAGATAGAAGGTTTGCTTCGATCTTTCCGCGCGAAACATCTTTCACATCGCTCGCAGTAGGGATGGGGGTGATGCTAATGTGAGTGAGCACTGCAGCTAAGTCGCCGAAGCCCAGATTTATATTTGCTTCCATTGTTAACGAAGGGCCAAACCAAGATTCGAGATCCTGAAGTTTTAGTTGACGGAACTTCGCTAGCATTTCCTCGTACCCACAATGTCCTATCTTAATCAGCGGGTTGTCCTGAGCTAGTTTGGCTAAAGCTTCAATAATGTGCGGACCTAGCCGCCCATCCGGTGCGTTATGGACGAAGGTCCATTCATTGAAATAATCTTCCCAGTACTCCTTGGCCCCTTCGAAGTCTTCGTTGATCTTCTTGATGGCCTCAGCAGCGCTTAAATCATTAGGGGCATAGCTCTGGAACAGTATTCGAGCGGAAGGCAGATATCCGTCGTTTTTCCGGTCCCCAACATTGCCCCAAGGCCGGCATGCCATGAAGTCGTTGGGATGTGCCTTCGACATCAGCTTCTCAAATAAACGTTGAAAACCGTCCCCCTTAGATTCTAAGAAGGCAATGCGGAAATCCTTTTCGTAGTTGAGTTGTTGTATGCGATCCATACGCTAGGCTCTGACCCTATGTTTTTGAAATTCTTCAGGCTGTCGCTCATGGCTTCCTGAAGCTGCGGTAAAGGTGCACACGATTGATATCAAGGGGAAAAAATTTGTCGGCCGCAATTAGTATGAATTGCATGAGAATGGCACCCGGGGCAGATATGCCCATTAATACCAATACGTTTGCGGCTTCCTCTTTAAATGCTCATCAATCCGAGTGCGAATGACATACTCAATGCTTGCCATAGCACATTTTGGGCTTTGTTGTCGTTAGATTTTGCTTCATTTGCGTATAGATGTCATTTGGTTTTTGACGCAGACTTACGAGCATTGTGGCATTGATGGGTGTGGATTATTACTCGCTTCAAACGTGCTGTATCGCGCCAATTCAGCTTCATCACTGGCTCCCGCTGCCCCTCGCAGTCCAGCATTATGCTAATGTGTTTCGCCATAAAGGGAGTTGCATACTGGCGTAACCTCTAGCTTCAAACTATGGAGGCTTGGGCTATGTCGCTCCTTGGCTCTAACTCAGGAACAAAATTTTTTTCGCCGTTCTGGTATTTTCAATGGTATTTGGATTTAAATCACACTCAATCAACTGATTTGTATTGGTTTTATCTTATGGTTAATAATTGAGTGGGAATAACCAGGCCTCAGCCAGGTAATCTCTGATAATTCTGAAGCCCGCTCCCCAGCGGGCTTTTTTTATTGCTCTGACCGTGCGCAGACTCGCTGTTTTAACCTTTCACCACATCCACACCCATCGCTGGTGTTTTCCTGTTCACTTTGCCGGAAATTACGCTATCCTCCATGCAGTAAAAGCCCGCAACTGACGTCATTGGTGTCCCGCTTTTATCCGCCGCTTTCACCGATTGTCTGTATCCCAACGCCACCGCTTACTGAAACCGCCTGCTGATCAGGCGTTTCGTGATTTTTACGTCACCAGGAATGTTGTCATGCTCTCACTGAAAGTGTTCAGCCTGTTTTTTGTTGCCGTACTGCTGTTATCGCTCGGAGCCAGCATTGCGCAGGCAGCGCGTCACGGCGAAAGTTCAGAGCCAGGTGGCTGGGCGACTGCCCGGCGCGATTCGGCTGGCATAGCGCCCGATCCGCGCGCTTTATATAGCCTGGCTATCGTCCAGGTCTACGCTGCGCCGACCTATGGCTGGAAAGGGCGGGTGGCGGTGCATCCCTGGATCATTTTTAAACGTGCGGGTGAAACGCGCTACACGCGTTATGAAGTGATTAGCTGGGGCAGCGGCGATAAGGTTCGCCGTAACACCAACCTGCCAGATGGCTACTGGTATGGCGCAAAACCGCGGCTGCTGGTGGAACATCGCGGACCGGAAGCCGAAGCGATGATCCCGCAGATAGAAGCCGCCATTAACTCGTATCCGTGGCCGACAACCTACCGTGCCTGGCCAGGACCAAACAGCAATACTTTCCTGGCGCACATTGGCCGCGAAGTGCCCGCCCTGAGGCTTGATCTCCCCGCCAATGCGCTGGGCAAAGATTACCGGCCACTGTGGCGTCCTGTCGGGCTGCCGCCATCCGGGCGCGGTGTGCAGGTGTCGATTCTGGGCGTGGCGGGCGTGACACTGGGTGCAGAAGAGGGATTTGAAATGAACCTGCTGGGTCTGAACATGGGACTCGATTTTTCGCCGTTCCGGCTGCGGCTGCCGTTTATTGGCGGTCTGGGCAACGACAATCTTCAGCAGGATAAGCCCTGACAATATGGCCCCGTCAGGGGCCGTTTTGCCTCAGCACACGCCAAAGTCACCCTCTTCGTGATAGAGGTTGACGCTCTCTGCCTTTACTTCGATCTCTTTCTTCGCTGCATCATCAACGCGCGCGCACCACAGGGTGTCGCCTTCCACGCGCAGCACCTGCATTTTAGGGCCGCCGGTTTTGGACTGAACAAAATCCTCTGCTTTAAACATATTGCCTCCATTAATTATCGTTACTGCTGCCGATCGTTTTTTGCGTGACGTTTTCCAGTTTATACCCTGACTGTTTTACTGCGAGAAAAAGTCTCCGCATGCTGAACCGCGTTAAGAAATATTCATTGAGTTGTCAGTTGACAACTCACATATTCGGCGTCAGCATAGGGGGCAAATATGGCAAGGAAGCGGCATCCCAGTAAAGAGATAGAGATGGCGTTACGTTACGCTGAATCCCACGGCTGGCTGGTGGTTACCGGAGGCCATCATGCCTGGGGCAAAATGTACTGTCCAAAAAATCTGTTGATGTGCCGATGCGGGGAGTTCTGTCTGACCTGTATCTGGAGCACACCGAAAAATGTACATCAACATGCCCGTGCGCTGCGGCGCGTGGTCGATAACTGTCATTATCTGAAGTCCTGACACAGCACAAGGAGAGGCATATGGAATATTGTTTTACGCTGCGGTTCAGCCTGCCGGAAGGGCATGCGCCGGTGGATGAACTGCTTGAAACGCTGGCAGCAGCAGGCTGTGATGATGCGCTGATCGGCCTGGGGATGCCAGGGCGAATAGCATTTGAGTTCAGCCGGGAGTCTGACTCTGCAACGGACGTATTAAAGCAGGCGGAAGAGGATGTACTGCGCGCGATACCGGGTGCCACACTGGTGGAAGCGGCACCCGATTTTGTGGGCCTGACAGACGTGGCGGAGATCATCGGCATGACGCGACAGAATATGCGCAAACTGATGCTTAGCCACCGCCCGCCGTTTCCGCTGCCGGTGCATGACGGTAAAACTGCCATCTGGCACCTGTCGGATGTACTGGAGTGGCTGAGCCAGCGCGGCAATTATGCGCTGCCTGCGGCCACCCGTGAGCTGGCGCAGGTGACGCGGCAGCGCAATCTTAATGGATCGCTGCAACGTTACGGCCTTCACACCTGATCAGTGCGGCAGCAGGAAGATCGTTGCCAGTCCCAGGAATATAAAGAAGCCGCCGGTATCGGTAAGGGCGGTGATCAATACGCTGGAGCCAACGGCGGGATCGCGATTCATTTTAGTCATGACCAGCGGCACCAGCACGCCCATCAGCGCGGCCAGCAGCAGATTAAGCGCCATGGCCAGCATCATAACGCCGCCAAGCGCCATATTGTCATACATCAGCCAGGTGATGCCGCCCATGATGCCGCCCCAGAACAGGCCGTTGATCAGCGCCACGCCAAGCTCGCGGACGATCAAAAACGAAAAGTTGCCCGGTTCAACCTGATGTAAGGCCAGCGCCCGCACAATCATGGTAATGGTCTGATTACCGGTGTTGCCACCGATACCCGCGACAATCGGCATCAGGGTGGCGAGGGCGACGATCTGTGAAATCGTTCCTTCAAACAGTCCGATGACCCGCGAGGCGACAAAGGCGGTACAGAGATTAATCGCCAGCCAGGCCCAGCGTTTACGCACCGATTTACGCACCGGCGCGAAAACATCCTCTTCCTGACTGATACCGCCCATTTTACGGATGTTGCTTTCGTTTTCGGCATTCACCAGGTCGATGATGTCTTCAATGGTCACACGGCCAATCAGTTTGCCTTTTGCGTCAGTGACGGCGGCAGAGATCAGGTTATAACGCTCAAAGGCACTGGCGGCATCTTCGGCCTTATCGTTGAGCTGGAAGGTGGTCGGGCGCGCGTTCATGACGTCGCTGACCAGGGTTTTAGGTTTGTTAAGCAGGATATCCGTCAGCATCAGCTCGCCCAGCAGCTGGTTGTCTTTATTGGTGATAAACAGCTTATCCGTGCCGTTTGGCATGTCTTTACGCTTACGCAGAAAACGCTGTACCGTTGCCAGCGTGACATCGTCGCGCACCGTCAGAATATTGAAATCCATCACCCGGCCCACGCGATCGCGATCGAGCTGTACCATATCGAGCATGCGGGCGCGCAGAGCAGGCTCCACGGTCGCCAGCAGACGTCCGGTCAGGTCACGCGGCAGATAACGCGCCAGCCAGACCTGGTCGTCGATATCCAGCGGCTGGATAGCACGCAGAATATCGCGATCGCTCATCTCCTCGGTGAGGCTGGCCCAGACCGTTTCAGAGGCTTCGACCAGTACGTGTCCGCGCCGCTCATTCGGCACCAGCCGCCATAGCGCCTGACGCTCCTCTTCGGGCAGGGCTTCGAGAATATCCGCGAGGTCAGCGGCATGCAGTTGCAGAATGTCCTGTTCCAGCGCATCACGCTGGGCCGCATTTTCACGTTGCTGTTCAGGATTGAGATCGCCGGATTTCGCCAGCAGAGAATCAACCAGATCGTGCTCGTTGAGCAGCAGCGTCAGAATGCGATGACGTATTTCACTTAAACGTTGAGAGTGAGAGGCAGACACATTGGATCCCTTTAGTCTGAAAGCACCAGCACGAAGTGTAGCGTTTCGCCTGAAAAAGGGATGCAAAAAAGAGTCCAGTTGTCTGGATAACATTTACTTTTAAGGCGTCTTTCAGGCGAAAAATCAGTATTTGTTAGCGCGTATCACCTGATGTGACGGTAACGGGTTCAGGAATCGCTTTCTGTTGCTGGTGATGCTCGAAGGCAGCGGGCAGGATAAATATCAGGCGACTAAAGAGAATGATAAAACTGATCAACAGCACAATGCGGGTCATGGTGCCGGTTTTTTGACGTCTTCGGGGAGAAATAGCGCTGTTCACGCGGGGTGGTTCCTGTAATGACCCCATCAGGGGCGACTGCAATATTTAGTCACAGTCGCCTGATGAAATCAATCGCTGTTGAAAAAAACAGCAGATAAAGATCAGTAACTCGCTTTTTGCGCCAGCAGCGTCGCAAAGCGGCAGGTAATGCGGTTGCCATTTTCATCTTTGCGATGCAGCTGACCGGGATGTTCATTGTACTTCACGATGTGCCAGTTGCGGTAATAATGGCTCAGCTCGCCCGACTTAAAAGCAAAAGCGAAATCAGCCGGGCAGGGCATATCTTCCGTGTTCATCGCTGCCACAATCAGGTTGTAACCCTCCCTGACCGTACAGGCCTGCATGTCGGCAATCAGCTGTGGAATGGTCTGCGGCTGCAGGAACATCATCACCACGGTCGACAGCACAAAGTTGAAGCCGCCGTTAAAGCGCGTGTTGTTCAGGTCGCGCTGCTCGGTATGAATACCGCTGAGATTTTCCTGCGCAATAATTTCCTGCAGGCGCGCCAGGCTTTGCGGATTATGGTCCCATGCCGTGACGTCAAAGCCGTGCTGGTTCAGAAACAGCGTATTGCGTCCCACGCCACAGCCCAGATCAAGCGCCTTGCCGACGTTGAGCTGGGGCAGCGCCGCAACCACTTCAGAGTGGGGCGGCGTTAAACCATAGGTTTCGGCAAAATAGTTTTCGGCTGAAAGGGGTGCAGTTGGTTGTGTCATATTCATCAATTCAGTTAAACGGGCGCAAGGCGCCCGGGTTGTCAGGCTTCTTCTTCGAGGATCAGCTTCCATCCTGTTACGTCGTTCCAGTAAACCTGCTCACGTTCCAGATCGAGCTGAACCAGGTTGTTCTGGGTGAAGTAGCCCGCCGGGAAAATCAGCGTCCAGTGGCCGTCATCGCATTTCAGGGTTAACGCATCCGGACGCGTAGTAGCCTGACGCTGATTATTCAGCAGAGTACCCAGGCGCAGCAGGAAAATCAGCGGCACAAACTGCTTTTTCTTAAACAGCGTCACGCGCGGCAACTCGTCGAGCTTCACTGCTTTGCGGTGGAATCTGACCAGCGCCGCCAGCAGCATCTGCTGATCCTGATTGAAGCCAGGCAGGTTGGTGTTTTGCAAAATGTAGGCGGAATGACGTTGCAGGGCGCTGTGATTAATTGTCAGACCCACTTCGTGCAGCATCGCCGCCCACTTCAGCAGGGCTGCCAGCTGCGGATTGGCCAGTTTCGGGTTCTGCTCGCGCCACTGCAGATAAAGCTGCTCGGTGGTATCCAGCACGCGGCGCGCCTGATCGCTGTCGATGGCGTAATGATTCGCCAGACTTTGTGCTGTACGGCTGCGAATATCCTGATGGCGGAAACGGCCCTCCATCTCATAGAGCACGCCTTCACGCAGCGCACCATCAGAAAGACGCAGCTCGCGAATCGCCAGCGCATCAAAGACGCCACACAGAATCGCCAGTCCGGGTACAAACACGCCTTTGCGCTCTTCTGACAGGCCCGGCAGGCTGAGGGCCGCAAAGGATTTATGTTTCATCACCTCGTCATAGAGCTTTTCGAGGCGCTCAGGCGTAATCAGCTTCTCTTTCTCATCCATTGCCTGCAGCACTTCGCAGGCGGCCTTGATGGTGCCGGACGCACCCAGCGCATATTGCCAGCCATGCAGACGATATTGCCACGCCAGCGTTTCCAGCTTCTGCGCCGCCGCTAAGCGGGCGCGACGGAAGTTTTCACGGCTGATTTCGCCTTTCGGGAAATAGAGCTGGGCGAAACTGACGCATCCCATGCGCCGGCTCTCAACCAGTTGCGGTTCAAAATCCTCGCCAATCACCAGCTCGGTAGAGCCGCCGCCGATGTCGATCACCAGCTTGCGACCTTTCTCTGGCTGCGTGTGCTCAACACCCATAAAGATCAGACGCGCCTCTTCATGACCTGAAATCACTTCGATCGGATAGGGGATCACTTCAGCCGCACGCTGCAGGAAGGTTTCGGCGTTAACCGCCTCGCGCAGCGTATGGGTGCCGACAATCGTCACGTTGCTGGGGCTGAAGCCCTGCAGGCGCTCGGCAAACAGCGCCAGACAGGCTAAGCCGCGCTCCATCGCCTCTTCGCTGAGGTTATGTTGAGCATCCAGCCCGTCAGCCAGATGGACGCGCTGTTTAAGGCGGCCCAGTACCTGCATCGCACCATCGACAACCCGCGCAATCACCATATGGAAACTGT
>Ga0308162_1002013_pt1 | contig 14284 bp, 9 predicted proteins | sample PhySR2_FD_201370 | JGI IMG/M metagenome (GOLD analysis project Ga0308162, IMG submission 201370) | Phyllosphere microbial communities from UC Gill Tract Community Farm, Albany, California, United States - DLSLS.R2 | ecosystem: Host-associated > Plants > Phyllosphere > Unclassified | place: USA... | reverse complement strand
AGACCGCATGCGATCGTCAGGCAGGATCGCCAGAGAACCACCCGTATTTACCTGCGACAGCAGTTAATAGTTCACGGCAACGTTAATCGTGTCGGTATAGGTTCCGGCAGGGATCAGGGGGTTAAAACCGCCGCCGACCACCCGGCCATAGATGGCGTAGTTGGTCCCCAGCGTCGGATCGGTGGTACCGCTGGCGGCGATAGGCGTATTGTTGGCGATCGCCGTGGTAAAGGAGGCGTCACTGTAAAGGGTATAGGCGATGCCCTGCGCATTATTCGATCCCAGTATCAGATAACGCGGCGACGTTGAGGCGGTGCCATAGATAGTGGCTGGCGCAGCATTGCTGCTGGTGACCACCACGTTGTAGTCCTGACCGGTGGTGCAGCGCACAAAAATACCGTTACCGGCTGCACCGACCAGGGTGGCGTTCAGGGTATCAAAGGTGGCAGCACTGCTACCAAAGTTCAGGGTACCGAAGTTAACGCCCGCCGTGGCTGACTGACCATTTACCAGGCAACCGGTAGTTAGCGTTAACGTGGCATTGATGGTTCCCGAGGTCGTCGCCGCCTGGGTTAATGATGGAACAGCAACTGTTAATCCTGCAGCGGCAAACAGAAAAAGCTTGAGTTTCATAATATTTCCTTACGGATTATCGAGAGTCAGTGCTTTTTCACCCGGTGTTTATTAACGATTCAACCCAAAGTAAGGAAATAAAAACAATAAGGCGGGCAGCGCCGCAGTCTTAAGAAAAATCTTAGACTTAAGGATTATGATTTATATCAGTTTTACTTACTATAGATCAGTTAAAGCGTTAGGCGAAGCGCTGCCGTTTAATTTTCGTTAATCAAATGGCCTCTCTGGCCGATAACCCAGTTACAGCAAGGCATAAAAGCGAGGCGGCAAAACAAACATCTTTGTTTTTTCGGCCTCTGGCCTGCTTTCAGCTTCGGTGATATGTTCCTGTACCAATCAGACATAATAACGATTTACCCGCAGACTCAGCAGGCGGGAAATAAGATGCAGGTCATTAATGGCCTGCGTTCGTGGGCCTTTTTTGCCCGGTCTTCAGGGTCAGGAAATACCGGAGTTTATTAACTTTCACCCGTTGGGTGTTTTTAAGATTACTTTTCTGACTTTATACAGCACCTGTTTTTCTGCGGGTGGTGAGGAGTTGCACATGTTGCTTGTCACCTGGAATGGCGTTCTGATCTGCGTTTCGCTGATCGTGGCGTTTATTGCCTCTTTTACAGCGCTGGATACCGCCGGACGGGTGGCGGTCTCCCATGGCTGGAGCGCGCGGTTCTGGCTGCTGGTGGGCGGCACGACAATGGGGATTGGCATCTGGGCAATGCATTTTATCGGGATGCTGGCGATGATGATGCCGATGACGATGCGCTATGACACGCGGCTGACGATCCTCTCGCTGCTGGTGGCGATCCTGGCGTCAATATGTGCTTTCAGCCAGACGGTGAGCGGTTTACATCTCACCCGTCAGCGGCTGCTGCGCGGTACGCTGATCCTGGGCGTGGGTGTGGTAGTGATGCACTATCTCGGTATGTATGCTCTGCTGATTAATCCCCAACCTGAGTGGAACAGGCTGCTGGTGACGCTCTCTGTGCTGATTGCGTTGGCGGCCTCAGGCGTGGCGCTGTGGCTGGCGTTTCATCTGCGGCAGGGTGACCATCATCTGCTGCTGATGCGAGGGCTGGCCTCACTGGTGATGGCGATCGCGATTGCGGGCATGCACTATGTGGGGATGGCGGCGGCGGTGTTCCGCCACGGCAGCATAATGCAGCCGTATGGCGTCAGTAATCCGGGACTGGCGGTATGGGTCACGCTGATTACGTTAATTATTCTGGGGATCACTCTGCTGAGTTCGATGCTGGACGCTCAGATGCGTGCCGCGCGGCTGGCAACCCGGCTCAATCGCGCTAACCAGGAGCTGCGTCAGCTGGCGATGCATGACAACCTGACCGCGCTGCCCAACCGGGTGATGCTGGAGCAGCAGCTTGATCTCGCCATCAAACAGGCGCTGCTGAATGAAGATCGCTTTGCCGTGATCTATATGGATCTGGATGGCTTCAAAGCGGTCAATGACACCTGGGGGCATCATGTCGGTGACCGGTTACTGGTGGCGGTGGCGGAACGGCTGCGCAGTCAGCTCAGTAACACTATGCTGCTGGTGCGGCTGGGCGGGGATGAGTTTGTGCTGATGGCGGAGTGTGACATCAACCCGGCCCGGCAGCTGGCGCAAAAACTGGTTAAAGTGATCGGTACGCCGTTTGAACTTGACCGCTATGTACTGCACGTTTCACTTAGTGCAGGTATTGCAATCTTTCCACTGCATGGTCGCAACCGGCAGGAGCTGCTGTTTAATGCCGACGCGGCGATGTACCACACCAAACACAGTGGACGAAACGGCTGGTGCCTGTTTGAACCTGCTATGAGCGCGGCAACGCAGCATCAGCTGGAGCTGGCCAACGATTTATGGGAAGCGATCGATCGCCAGCAGATGCGGCTGTTCTATCAGCCCAAATTCCGTTCCGGCGGCACACGCCTGATGGGGTTTGAGGCGCTGCTGCGCTGGCAGCATCCGCAGCGCGGTCTGCTGACGCCTGAGCTGTTTCTGCCACGCGCTGAAAAAACCGGCCAGATTGTAGCGCTGGGAAACTGGGTCATCGGGGAAGCATGCCGTCAGTTAAGGATCTGGCACAGCCAGGGCCACGGCGAGTGGACGGTCTCGGTGAACCTCTCGGCATTGCAGTTCCATCAGCGTGATCTGCTCAGCACGCTGAACGAGACGCTGGCGCGTTACCAGCTTTCAGGCAGTGCGCTGATGCTGGAGATTACCGAAGCGATTGCCATGCGCGACCCCGCTTTCAGCCAGCAGCGGATTCGTGAGTTGCAACAGGCGGGCGTCAGCGTCGCCATTGATAACTTTGGCATTGGCTATGCCAACCTGTTACATCTTAAAGACCTGGATGCCAGTGAACTCAAGATTGATCGCAGCTTTATCAACTGTCTGCGACCTGGCAGTGAAGATGCGACCGTAGTCAGCGCCATGCTGACACTGGCGCAGAGTCTCAACCTGCGCATGGTGGCGGAAGGGGTTGAGACGGAAGAGCAGCAGCATCTGCTCACCAGCCTGGGCTTTGATGCATTGCAGGGGTATCTGCTGGGTAAACCCACACCTCCGGATCGGGTTGAGGCGTTCAGTATTCCTGCACTGCGACAGCCAGTGGTGTCGGTATCTGGCTGAGGCTGACGATAGATTTCATCACTCACAATGAGTGGAAAGGATGCAGGGTGCGCGGCTCATTAACTACCGGTCTATGCCGATAACTAATACACATTTTAAAAAACCTCTGCCCTACCACCAGCACGGCTTTCGCGGGAATGCACAATGTTAGCGACCTCATACGACACTTTTATCGTCATCGTCTCCGTTCTTGTGGCGATGCTGGCTTCGTTTACCGCTTTAGATATGGCGGGACGGGTCGTACATTCTACCGGCAAAGTGGCGCTGGTCTGGCTGTTCGGCGGTGGTTTCTCCATGGGCATTGGCATCTGGGCAATGCACTTTATTGGCATGCTGTCGATGAACATGGAGATGGTCATGAGCTACAACGCCGGACTCACCGCTTTCTCCGCCGCCATCGCCGTCTGCGCGTCGATATTTGCACTGTGGCTGGTCTGCAATGGGGATATGCCTTTGCCGCGTCTGGCGGGCGGCGCGCTGATCCTCGGCAGTGGTGTCGCGGCGATGCACTACACCGGCATGGCGGCGCTGATGTTCTCGCCCGGTATCGTCTGGCAATGGGGCTGGGTGGCGCTGTCGGTGGCGATTGCTCTGGCCGCTTCGGGCGCGGCGCTGTGGCTGGCGTTTAACCTGCGTGAGGGGCAGACCAGCCGGGTCACGCTACTGCGTATTGGCGCCTCTGTGGTCATGGGCTGTGCGATTGCAGGCATGCACTATACCGGCATGATGGCGGCAGAGTTTCCCGTCCACAGCCATCCGGTCGGGCAGGGCGTTAACAGCAACTGGCTGGCGATTCTGGTCACGGTAGTCACCATCTCCATCCTGGGCATTACCCTGCTGGTCTCAATGCTGGATGCGCGGATGCAGGCGCGTACCTCGATTCTCGCCAGTTCGCTGGCTGATGCGAATCGCGAGCTGGCTCAGCTGGCGCTGCACGACAACCTGACCCGGTTGCCGAACCGCATCCTGCTGGAAGATCGACTGGAGCAGGCGATCAATAAAGCGAACCGTGAGCAGGCGCAGTTTGCCCTGATGTTTATGGATCTCGATGGGTTTAAGGCAGTTAACGACGCCTTCGGACATCACATCGGCGACAGTCTGCTGGTCGGGGTGACCGAGCGGATGAGTCAGCAGATGACCGGCTACTACACGCTGGCACGGCTCGGCGGGGATGAGTTTGTGCTGCTGGTGGAGATCGACGATCCCAACGATGCCGCGGCCATTGCTGATAAGCTGGTTAAAGCAACAGGGCGTCCGTTTAATATCTCACGCTACGAACTGGTGGTCTCACTGAGTCTTGGTATCGCCGTCTATCCCGGCGATGGCGTGGATGAGCGGGAACTGATGTTCAACGCCGATGCAGCGATGTACCACACTAAAAATAATGGCCGTAACGGCTACACCTTCTTCCAGCCTTCTATGAACATCCAGGCGCAGAGCCAGCTTCAGCTGAATAACGATCTCTGGCATGCGCTGGATAACGACGAACTGCGCCTGTTCTATCAGCCAAAATATTGTGCGCCGCGCGGCCCGATCCTCGGTTTTGAGGCGTTACTGCGCTGGGAACATCCGAAGCGCGGCCTGCTGTCGCCCGATAAATTCCTGCCGATGGCGGAAAAGACCGGCATGATTGTCAACATCGGCAACTGGGTGATCCATGAAGCCTGTCGTCAGCTGCGCCAGTGGCATCTGCAGGGCCATCCGGACTGGTCGGTAGCGGTGAACCTGTCGGCACTGCAGTTTGAGCAATCGAATCTGGTGGAGACGGTGGTGGATGCGCTGACAAAACATCAGATTCCGGCCGAACTGCTGACGCTGGAAGTGACCGAGACCACTGCGATGCGCGATCCCGATGAGAGCGTGCGTATTCTCACCGAGCTGACCCAGCTCGGCGTGAAAGCTTCAATTGATGACTTTGGCACCGGCTACTCCAGCCTGCTCTATCTGAAACGCCTGCCGGCCAGTGAGCTTAAGATTGACCGGGCCTTTGTTAATGAGCTGCAGCATCAGAAAGAAGATGCCACCATCGTGTCGGCGATTGTGGCGCTGGCGCAGTCGCTGCAGCTGAAAGTGGTGGCTGAAGGTGTTGAAACCGCTGAGCAGCAGGCCTTTCTGACCAGCCTGGGCTGCAATACGCTACAAGGCTATTTGCTGGGCAAGCCGGTTCCCCCTGAGCGAGTGCCGAATCTGGCTAACTTTGTGGTGGCGGAAACGGAAGAGGCGATGGCAAACGTGAGCCCGATTGCTGAAGCCGATCAGCCACTGACGCCGCAGGTGGCGGTAATCTGAAGCACCTGATCAGAGCTGAATCAGCGTAATCAGTACGATAAGCGATGCGCGCCGCCTGTCATTGGCTGCCGTGCGTGGTAAAGTCTCGCGGTCAGACTACTCGCGGTAAACAAGGAGAGGCGACCCGTGGCGAAATACCAGCGCTTGATGGATGAGATTCAGCAGCAGATCGAGGCCGGCATCTGGCTGCCCGGCACCCGTTTACCGTCGCTGCGTCAGCAGGTCGCGCAGCAGGGTGTTAGCCTGATGACGGTGCTGCATGCCTATGAACTGCTGGAGAGTCAGGGCTGGATCGTCTCGCGTCCACAGTCAGGTTACTATGTGGCACCGCGCGCCTTAGCGCCCGCACCGCTCAGCGTGGCGATCAGCGAGCAGGTCGATATCAACGACTTTGTGTTTGATGTACTACAGGCCACGCGCGATCCCGCCATCGTGCCGTTTGGCTCCGCGTTCCCCGATCCGGCACTCTTTCCTCAGCGTCAGCTGATGCGTTCACTGGCGAACGTCTCTCATCATCTGACTCCAACCGATGCGCTGCACAATCTGCCGCCCGGCAACGCCACGCTGCGACAGCTGCTGGCGCAGCGCTATGCGCGTCAGGGCATCACCCTGTCGCCGGATGAAATTGTCATCACCAGCGGGGCGCTGGAGGCGCTGAACCTCAGCCTGCAATCCCTGACCGAGCCGGGCGACTATGTGGTGATTGAGCAACCGAGTTTTTATGGCGCGCTACAGGCGATTGAGCGGCTCAAGCTCAAGGCGCTGGCGATTCCGGTCGATGCAAAGCAGGGCATCGATCTCATCCAGCTGGAGGAGGCGCTGCAACGCTGGCCGGTAAAAGCCTGCTGGTTGATGACAACATTGCAGAATCCGCTGAGCGTAACGTTAACGCCGGAGCGCAAACAGCAACTGGTGACGCTGCTGACGCGTTATCAGGTGCCGATGATTGAAGATGATGTCTATGCTGAACTCTGGGCGGGTGAGGCTGCGCCGCTGCCCGCCAAGGCCTGGGATCGGCAGGGAAACGTGTTGCACTGTGGCTCCTTTTCCAAGTCGCTGGTGGCGGGTTTTCGTGTCGGCTGGGTGGCGGCGGGACAGCATGCGCAGCGCATTCAGCGCCTGCAGCTGATGAGCACGCTCTCAACCAGCGCACCGATGCAGCTGGCGCTGGCCGATTTTCTTGCCACGCGGCGTTACGACACCCATCTGAAGCGGTTGCGACAGATACTGGCGAAGCGACAGCAGATGGTGCGTCAGGCACTGCTGAAGATGCTGCCGCCTCAGGCTACGGTCAGCGAAGCGCGCGGCGGCTATTTTCTCTGGGTGACGTTGCCGGACAGCATCAACACTACCCGGCTCTACCAGCAGGCGCTGGCTCAGGGGATCAGTATTGCACCGGGGCAGTTGTTTTCGGCAGGAGAGCAGTTCAGTCACTGCTTCAGACTGAATACCGCCTGGCCGTGGGATAGTCGGGCCGAGGCGGCAATAGCGACGCTGGGTCAGTTAATGGCGGAACCGCAGGCGGATTAGACGCGCGCCGCTTCCTGGTGGCCCCAGGTCAGGTAGTAGACATCATAAAAGTCCACTTCCCCTTTTTGCGTCAGCAGACGCTGGATACCGCTTTTTACCCGTTCCGGTGTTTCAGGCAGCGACAGAATGCGTGAGATAGCCTGTTCGCGCACCGGCTGAACGTAATACCACTCACCGTTGTAGCAGACACGCAGATCGAGCGCATCAATATCTTCAAAGCGATATTTCGGGTTGATATCGAGCAGCATCAGCACGCTCATTACCAGCACAAATGCGGTGGCAAACCAGAAGGCGGGCCAGCCGAGCATCTCGGTGGTGAATATCAGCGCCACGCACAGGCCGTAGCAGAGATACATAACTGCCCAGAGGCCGGGATGGTTCTTCAGAAACGAGAGGCTAAAGCGCGGCAGGTTGTCGCGACGTTCTTCGCGGTTAAGCGTGGCGATCTCGTCAATCAGGATTTGTTTAATAGCGTCCATTGGTTACCTCACTGTCATCTGTTAGCTATTACAACAGATAACAGTCAAGCATATCAGAAACAGATTTGTGCGATTTTTGTATAACAGTTTATCAAAAGACTGCCCTGGCATCGGGCTGCCGTATCTGCGTGCCGGGCCGCCTGACATTTTGCAACACTTTACCGCAGTAAGAACCGCTATCTGCCGCCGTACAGGCACGGTCTCGCCCTATTGTTAGCGACACATTTGGCTTTAGTCAGCAATATCAGTCAATTATCTCAGTTGTGTCGTCCGGCGCACATTGCATTGTGCCGCGGGTTTGCCACACTTATAAAAAAAGCGGAGAACCTGTATGCGTGCCTCATCCTCCAGTCTGATGTTAATGATGTCCTTTGCCGCAGGTACTTTTTCGGCCGGGGCCTCTAATAATCCTCAGCATCTGATGCTCGCCATTCCGTCGGGTGGCGTACCTAATAACCCGTTACCTCTGATTATCTGGCCGCGCGTGGTGCCGGAAGAGGAGGAGATCGCAGCGTGGTTTGAGAAAACGTTCGACGAAAACGGCTGGCCACCCGCCTGGCGCTATCCGATTTTCCCCTATACCCACTTCCATCCCAACACCCATGAACTGCTCGGCGTTGCGGAAGGCTGGGCGGAAGTGCTGTTTGGCGGCGACAGTGGCCGGATGGTCACCCTGCGCGCAGGCGATGCGGTGCTGATCCCGGCGGGTGTCGGTCATCGTCAGGTCAGTGCCAGCGACGATTTTATGGTGATCGGTGCCTATCCGCGTGGCATGTCGCCTGAGACGCTGCGCGACGAACCCGCGAAGCTGAAGATGGCGCAGGAGCAGGTGAAAAAAGTGCCGTTGCCGACCCAGGACCCGTTTACCGGCAAAGAGGGCGCGTTAACCGAAATCTGGCAGCCGATTGCCGCGATGCATTTACAGCAACAGATGGACCTGTAAACGCCGTTTCTGTCGCGAAATGATTAAGCGCGAGCCAGCCTCGCGCTCTGACCTTGCTGACTGTAAAACCTGCCTGAACGCCTGAGCTCAGGCGCTTATCCCAATCATTACACCATTGAACATTTGCTCGCCGCTGCCGATATATCCCCTGATAAGATTAGTTATTCTTCTTAATACGCTTGTCTTCGCAGACCTTTTCCGCTTTAGTCTCGGCTCGCGATTAAGAACATTCCTAAGCCTTTACCGGGCTCCCGAGCAGCAGGCAAATAACAATGGATAATAACTCTGATGTCATGTATCGCATGCTGGTACAAAGCGTGATCGACTATGCGATCACCATGCTTAAACCGGACGGAACTGTCGCCAGCTGGAACGGCGGGGGTCTGCACGTCCTTGGTTACAGGCCAGACGAAATTATTGGACAGCACGCCGCCCTGTTTTACAACGAAGAGGATCGCCGTCGCGGTCAGCCGCAGCGCGAACTCGATATCGCCGCCACCACCGGACGTTACGAAAACGAAGGCTGGCGCTGCCGTAAAGATGGCAGCAGCTTCTGGGCACACGTGGTCATCTATCCCATCCGCGACGAGACCGCTCAGCTGATTGGATTTGCTGCGGTCTGCCGTGACTGCACCCGGCAGCAGGAGCAGCAGCGCAAAGAGCGGGAGCAGGAGATGCGTTTCCGCCTGCTGGTGGAGGGCGTCACCGATTACGCCATCTACATGCTCGATCAGGACGGTAACGTAGTGAACTGGAACGCCGGCGCACAGCGGGCCAAAGGCTATGTGGCGGAAGAGATTGTCGGCCAGCATTTTTCCCGTTTCTACAGCGCACAGGATCGACTCAATCATATTCCCAGCCAGAACCTGCAAACTGCCTATCGCACCGGCCGTTTTGAAGATGAGGGCTGGCGCTACCGCAAAGATGGCAGCGCGTTCTGGGCACATGTGGTGATCGACACGATCCGTGACGATCAGGGCAAGCTGCTGGGCTATGCCAAAATCACCCGTGACTGCACTGAACAGCAGCGTGTCCGCGGCGAGCAGCGCGAGCAGGAGCAGCGTTTTCGCCTGCTGGTTGAGGGCGTAACGGATTACGCCATCTATATGCTTGATACCGACGGCGTGGTTGTGAACTGGAATGCCGGCGCACAGCGCGCCAAAGGTTACAAAGCGGAAGAAGTGGTCGGTCAGCACTTCTCGCTGTTTTACAGTGCTCAGGAGCGGCTGAACAGGACACCGGAAGCTAATCTCGGTATCGCGCTGAAAACCGGTCGTTTTGAAGATGAGGGCTGGCGCTACCGTAAAGATGGCAGCGCGTTCTGGGCGCATGTGGTTATCGACGCGATCCATGATGATGACGGTAAGCTGATCGGTTTCGCCAAGATCACCCGCGACCGCACGGAAGGCCGTGAGCAGGAGCAGCAGATCCTGCGCGCCCGTGATCTGGCCGAAGCGCAGAGCACGCAGAAAACCGCCTTGTCTAAATTTCTGGACAACATCATTGCCAACATTCCCTCCTGCGTGATTGTTGAAGATGCGATTACCCGCGAGATCCTGCTGGTGAATGACCGCACCCAGCAGCTGTTTGGCCTGTCGAAAGCACTGATCGTCAACAAGCGTCCGCACGAATGCATGTCGCCTGAGCTTAGTGACTATTTTAACAATCTGGCGGACGTTGCACTGCGCAGTGAGGGCATGCATGAGCGTGAGCAGTTACTTATGACTGCCAGCGGCGAACGCATTCTGCATACCCGCGCCACCGCGATTAATGGCCAGGATGCGCGCCGCAACTACCTGATGCTGCTGGTGGAAGATGTCACCGACCAGCGCGCCGCCGATGCCCGTATTCACCATATGGCGCACCACGACAACCTGACCAGCCTGCCGAACCGCATGCTGTTCCGCCAGCGTCTGAGTGAGGCGTTGCGCACTGCGAACCAGACGCAGCGCCAGACCGCCGCGCTGTGCCTTGATCTGGATAACTTCAAAAATGTGAACGATGCGCTGGGCCATCAGATTGGCGATGAGCTGCTGCGCAGCGTGGCTAAGCGTCTGCGAAACACGCTGCGCGATCAGGATACGCTGGCGCGCATTGGTGGCGATGAGTTCGCTATCGTGCTGCCCTCGGTAGCAAACAGTGAGGAGGCGAGCATTGTGGCGCAGCGTCTGATCGAGGCGATTCGTCCGCCGGTTAACGTTGAAGGTCATAATCTGTCGGTCGGGCTGAGCGTGGGTATTGCACTCAGCACCACCATCACCAATACCCCGGAGCAGCTGTTGCGCTGTGCGGATATGGCGCTGTATGAAGCCAAACGTAATGGCCGCAACCGCTATGAGCACTTTACGCTGGAGATGGATGATGTGGCACGCAGCCGACGCCTGATTGAAAACGATCTGCGCGATGCGATCAGCGGCGGGCATTTGCGGCTCTACTATCAGCCTATTACCAATGGCGATCACCGCACGATTATTGGCTATGAAGCGCTGATGCGCTGGCATCATCCTATCCGCGGGCTGATTATGCCCAACGACTTCATCCCGATTGCGGAAGAGACCGGCCTGATTCATATGCTGGGAGCCTTTGCGCTCTATGAAGCCTGTCGTGAAGCGGCGAGCTGGGAAGGGGAGCAGTCAGTCTCGGTCAACCTCTCACCGCTGCAGTTTAAAAACAGCTCGCTGGTGCCGGTGGTTGAAGGTGCGCTGAAAGAGTCGGGTCTCGATCCGGCGCGACTGGAAGTCGAGATCACCGAATCGGTGCTGCTGGATGACTCGCTGGGGAATATCCGTACCCTGCAGAATCTCAAGGCGCTGGGCGTACAGATTGCGCTGGATGATTTCGGCACCGGCTATTCGTCGCTGAGCTATCTGCGTTCCTTCCCATTCGACAAAATCAAAATCGACAAATCGTTTATCAACGATATGGGCGACAGCCGCGAGGCGCTGGCGATAATCCGCGCGATTACCGGCATGAGCCGCAGTCTGGATATCCAGATTACCGCTGAAGGCGTGGAGAGCGATGAGCAGTTCACGAAGCTGCGCGATGAGGGCTGTACGCTGTTTCAGGGCTTCCTGTTCGGACGACCTCAGCCGTCGGAGCTGCGGCTGAAAACGCTGGGTTAATCCGCGCCGGGTTAATCATAAAGGCCATGCTGCTGAACCGGCGCATGGCTGAGATTATCGCGGATACGGCGCACCGACTCGCGCACCACCAGCCTGCCGTTCAGCAGCAGGCTGCCGGTGGGTGTGCCGGGATTCAGCCGCATCTCCTGCAGCATTCTCACTGCCGCTGCGCCCAGCTCATCACGTGGCACCTGCACCGAGGTCAGCGGAATATCGTGGATAGCGACCAGGTTAAACCCATCCATGCTCATCACTGAAATATCCTGTGGCACCCGTAATCCGGCCTGCTCCAGCGCAGTGACGGCCCCAGCGGCGATGTAATCCCCGCTGGCGAGAATCGCCGTCGGACGCAGTGCGTCAGGGCAGTGGCGCAGATAGTCACCCAGCCGTTCCGCCGCCTCATTGCTGCTGAAGCTGTTCAGGGTCAGCAGGTGCTGGCGGCTGTCGAAGCGCAGATTCATGGCGTGCCAGGCGTCGCGCACCCCCTGAAGACGCTGCTCCATGGTATAGCGGCGCAGGCAGTGCAGCGACAGGATCTGGCGGTGTCCCTGCTCAAACAGATAGCGCGCGGAGAATTCACCAATCAGCTGATGATGCGGCGAGACTGAAGGCAGGCGCATCCGGCGATCGAGGGCATTGATCAGCACGCAGGGCTTGTTCATCTCCGCCGCCAGCTGATGAATATGCTCATCATCAATGCCGATCAGCAGGGCGGCTTCGGTCTGCTGCATCTTATCGATAAACAGCGCGGCATCACTTTCCACCTCTTCCAGCGGACAGTAGCGCAGCCGCACCTCATGTGGCTCCACCGCCTGGCTTATCCCCTGAATCACCTTGTAGTAGAAAATGTCACTGCGTACGTCAAAGGCGCGCGGCGGGGCGAAGACCATCAGGTTATTCAGCAGGAGGCGGCCGCTGTGCAGGTTATCCAGCACGCCCTGCTGCTGCGCCACGGCCAGCACTTTGTCCCGCGTCGCGGGTCGGGTATTCGCTTTCCCCGCCAGCACCCGCGACACCGTACTGATCGAGACACCGCTCAGTGCCGCAATCTCACCGATTTTCAGCCTTTGTTTCATTCTGTGATCGCCTTCAAATCTGCTCATGAAAAATTTTTCATCGTCTGCTGAATCGCGTCAGATAAGCGTTTCAGTGCCATTTTCTGTCGGGATCCAGCCTGCCATGAAAACTGTTGCAAAAAAGTGGCTGTACCCACGTTTCGCACTTTTCTAAGTTCGATAAAAGGACACGCGGTACGCCAGCAGGCGGTGTGCGTCATCAATGGCAATCAGGAGTGGCACAATGAGCCTCGAATCAACAACCAAACCCATCAGTGCGTCACGCACGGTGCGCGTGATTAAAAATTTACGCTGGTGGATGCTGGGAATGTTTTTGCTGGGTGTAACCGTCAACTACATCACCCGTAATTCCCTCGGCATTCTGGCACCGGAACTGAAAACCAGTCTGAACATGACCACCGAACAGTATTCGTGGGTCGTAGCCGCATTTCAGCTCGCCTATACCCTGTTTCAGCCGATTTGCGGCTGGCTGATCGATGTAATCGGACTGAAGATGGGCTTCCTGATCTGCGCGCTGATCTGGTCGGTAACCTGTCTGCTGCACGCCGGAGCGGGAAGCTGGCTGCATCTGGCGCTGCTGCGTTTTGTCATGGGGGCTTCCGAAGCGGCGGCTACGCCCGCAAACGCCAAAGCGATCGGTGACTGGTTTCCGAAAAAGGAGCGTCCGGTCGCGGCGGGCTGGGCAGGTGTCGGTTTTTCGATTGGTGCGATGCTGGCGCCACCGATTATCTACGTTGCCCACATTACCTTTGGCTGGCAGGGCGCATTTCTGCTGACCGGCGGCCTGGGCCTGCTGTGGGTAGGACTCTGGTGGTGGGGCTATCACTCGCCAGAAAGCCATCCCCGTCTTTCCGATGATGAACGCGCTTTTATTAATCAGGACAACGAGGCGATCGGTGAAAAGCTGCCGTTCTTCACTGCGCTGAAAGTGATTGGTAAAGAGAAGAAATTCTACGGCATCGCCATTCCGGCCTTTCTGGCTGAACCCGCCTGGGCGGTGCTGAGCTTCTGGGTACCGCTCTATCTTGCCAACGAGCGCGGCATGGATCTTAAACAGATCGTGATGTTCGCCTGGCTGCCATTTCTGGCCGCCGACCTCGGCAGCGTTGCCAGCGGCTATCTGACCCGAATCTATGTGCGCTGGTTTGGCATGACCCGCGTGAATTCCATTGTTGCAAGTTCGGTGACCGGCGCACTGCTGATGGTCTCACTGGCGCTGATGACGCTGGTGAAAGATCCCTGGCTGGCGATCGCCCTGATCTCCGTCGGCGGCTTCGGTCATCAGGTGATCTCCTGCATGCTGAGCGCGCTGGTAGTAGAGCGTTTTGATCGCCGCCAGATGGCTACAGTCAACGGCATGCGCGGCTCCTGCGCCTGGATCGCCAGCTTTATCTTCTCGCTGATTATTGGTGTGACCGCCGATACCATCGGCTTTAATCCGCTGTTTGTGGCGATGGGCATCTTTGACCTGATTGGTGCCGTTTTCCTGGTGATGCTGATCGCCGAACGCCGCCAGCGCCCTGCTAACCCATAAGGATATCGCGATGAAAACCCTGAAGAACTGGACGCTGCATCAGCAGGCCGAT
>Ga0308162_1002007_pt1 | contig 14304 bp, 14 predicted proteins | sample PhySR2_FD_201370 | JGI IMG/M metagenome (GOLD analysis project Ga0308162, IMG submission 201370) | Phyllosphere microbial communities from UC Gill Tract Community Farm, Albany, California, United States - DLSLS.R2 | ecosystem: Host-associated > Plants > Phyllosphere > Unclassified | place: USA... | reverse complement strand
ATCTAATCCCGAAGCCCCGGTGAGCGGGCTGGACGGCGCAGAGCGACGTACAGGGCGAGATTTCCGGGGTCTTGGCTTTACTGTTCACTATGAACAGTAAAGCTTAGAGGATTAGTTACACCATCCACTACAGTCACTCCTGTTCCGGCCCTTCGGGCCGGGGCGGGGGCGGCCTGTCAATGGGCACTCGGAGTTTCAGGACGGTTCCGCTTTTGCCTGAGAGGGGCTGGAGGCTTCAGGCCTGCTCAGATGCAGTTTTATGAAGTCCTATTGGGTGTTGTAACTATTAACCTCAGCTATGCCCGCCGCAGGCGGGAGCTACTTCAGATTCTGAGCGGCACGGACGCCTGCGGCCGCTGCAAGCGAAGGCATCATTCATCCTAAGAAAAGCCCGACTGAAAACCTTATTTTCCTTTTGATTATTTCTTTACTGACCGAAGGTCAGGAATGTCTTGCGGGTAACCTCAGGCTCACTTGCAGGTAAGGTCAATTTTCCAATTGCGGGTAAAGAGAGGGCTGTTACCTCTCCATCGGGTTATCCTTTTCTCATTATCCGTCCCCGTAATTTCACTCTGAAATGCTAATTCTGAGCAATTTAGGCATCGTCCAGTATCGGGATGACGGGCTGACTTTACGGCCCGCCATCCGATAATGCTATAAAGCCGGTCTTAGCAAACCGTATTTACGTTCACGCTGCTCAAACGCCAGATGCCCGCCTTCTAACACATTACAGATGGCCTGACGCATGGTGTTTCCATGCGCAAATTCTCCGGCCTCCAACGCGCCACAGCGGTAGGTGATGACCTCGTCATTGTTGCTGGCTACCAGAACCTGCTCAGCGTCGCAGTTCACTACCAGATTGGCATTGTGCGTCACAATGATGACCTGCCTGTATTGTTTGATCTTACGGAACAACGGGACGAGATGGTGCATGATAAAGTCGTTATCAAGATCGTCCTCTGGCTGGTCAAACACGAATGGTGAACCAAACGGATCGGTAGCAAGTTTCAGGCAGACATAGAATGTGCCTCTCTGACCGGCAGAAAGTTTTTCAACTGTCTTACCTTTATAAGTGAACTGCGCCTTGACGCCTAGATATGCAGAGATCTTGTTCGGACTGAACATGTGAGCCAGAAGCTCGTGAGGCCCCGCACTGTTGAAATATTCCTGCTTCCACAACAAACTGTTTAGAGATATCTCAGTCATGTTCTGTTTGTCATCCAGAACCTTGATGATGTTTTCATTGCTGACCAAGCGTATATAGTCTTCAACGGTGTGAACATTGAAAAACGCCGCAAGTTTGTCGGTCTGGGTTTCACCTTCCCGTGAGGCGCGAAATTTTCCACCGTTCATGCATCTCAGGGCTCCAGCATAAAACGCTTGCCGGTCAAACGTCACTTCACCATAAATTCCGATGTCCTGCAGGATTTCCTCTACCAGAGACTGCTGATCAGCAGTGTAATGCTCCTTAACTTCAGTAAGGGCACTGAAAGCCGCATCCACCATTTCCTTTTCATGCCGGATTTGTGACAAAACAGAGTCAGTCAGCACTTTCCTGTTTTCTAAGTTTTTCTTCCCTGTCTCAAGTTTGCGCTGTGACTCTTCTCGCTCAATTTCAGCACGGTTAATCATCTGCTGATATTCAGTAACTTTATCCAAAAGGCCTGAGATATCCTGTTCAATTCCCTGCTGCCGGAACTCACCAATAATTCTCTGATTTATCGCTGCTTTTCTTTCATATTCTGATTTTGCCAGTATGATTTTATTATTGATAACGTTCATCTGTGGCTCAAAGCTGACGCGCGGTATTAAATTATCTTCTGTGCCTTTCGCGTTGATGAAATCAATCTGGTCGTTCAGCTCTTTTTCATGGTCTGACAATTGTTTAAGGAAATTATTTAACCAGTTTTGTTGGGAACTGATATCAGAAAGGCTTTTACCATTATCCTGAAAGACCTTGATGAGTTCGCGATTTTTCTCGCTTGTCAGCGTATCAATATGCTTCTGTACCGCAGAGATCGTCGCGGTATGGTATTCAGGTCTGTTGACCAACTTACCATTTTCATTTTTTATATTGAAAAAATCAAAAAGACTGCGGAATTCATTCAAATTAGCTTCCAGCTCGTTTCTGAGCGAAACAGGGAAGAACTGGGCGGGAAGACGCAGCATTTTCTTTATCTCATCACTGATTTTTTCAGGTTCCTGACACAGGTCCTTAATTTCACCCTGAGAAACGTGAAGATAGCTGTAAGAATTATCAATGCCGTCAAACTCTTTAAATTCACCGTCTGTTTTGCTTAGCTGGACAGACAGCCGTTGCGGCGATACTGGACGTGCACGTACGTTTCCAGGACGTGATGGCGTAAACCGCGATTGCAGGCCATCCAAAATTAGGCTCTTACCGGTACCCCGGCCGCCAATAATAGCTACCATGTCCTCATTTAGCGGAATTGATAGTTTTTTGAAGCGGATTTCTTGACCGTCAAAAATCTTACCCTCTAGCTCTATTCTGCTGAAATGAACTTTTGAAATTCGCTGTTGTGGCCAGTCTTCGCCTAGTCTGAGGCGTGCCTCCGGCTCAAGAAGTGTCTGGCGCAAACCTTCAAAAGTAGGCTTCGCTTTTACCCAACTGAATTTCGTGCCTATTTTATTAAGACCGTGGGCATCTGAACATCTAAAAACCGGTTTTTTATTCGCACGGGGATATCGATCTGTCATCAGGAAAAACTCCCTTACAGGCAGAGAGTCCTCTGAGCTGTCGAGAATGATATGCCCCTCCCGGTCTATTTGTGTTGCTACCTCTTTAGAGCGCCCCCCGCCATTTGGCCTGTAACCACCATAGCCATTTGGACAGACGGCTATAATGGCTTCGCGGAAGAGTTCAAAATGGGAAGAAATATGTTCGCAAAGAGTTTCGAAGTTGACAGTAATTTCGTCAATACCTTTTCCACTTTCTCTGAGGCTCAACTCTGAACAGTAAACAGGCTTGCCGGAGGAAGATTTTGTGGCTATTGTCAGGTTCGATAACGTCTGATTTATTTTGGCGGTTGAAATGTTTTCAGAAAATACACAATGAATATTAATCCAGTCACCTTGTTTATTTTGTTGTGCGAGACGGAATTCAATATTTGGTAAAACAGTTATATTTAGCCCTTGTCTTTCTATTTCCTCGCGGATGTTTTCAACCTCATTTTCTGCCAGAAAGAAATAGTTTGTTAGTCCAATGAGTGATATTCCTGACTCTCCCAGTTTTTTTACAAATTCAGGAATATCTTCTGGACCTTTAAATGAACTCGCCATCCATGTCATTGGGCTGTGAATATGTAAGTCCCATTTATTCCACTCAGAGCCTTTCATCTTATTTTTCTCCGTGTCATGTGGTCAACCTGCTGCGTGTGCTCTCAATCATAAGCCAGCCTTAACCGGCGTACCACTGAAACGTAACGGCTTTGTAGAGAGGTTCAGGGGAGGTTTGGGATTACCCGGTTTATACCAAATGCATGGATCGGGGCCTGAGGCCCTGCGCCACAAGGACTGACGTCATTTTGCGGCGAAAAACGATCCTTTACGGTATTGGGATAACCCGCTAATCTGCGGGTAAAACCAAATATCGGATCCGGTCTGCGCGATTTATTGATCTGGCTCCCGCCGTTCGGGTGCGGGAAAATAGCCTGATAAATGTCCAGGCAACGCTGCGTGAAAATTACATGATAATGAACCCTCCGGTACTGCAGAATTCACCAGAACGCGTCACCACGCTTTCGTTTGCGCCCGGCGCGGATTTTGCCACTGCGGTGGCCATGCGGCGCATGGCTACCGCGAACGGCGTCACGCCCTTCTACTTACTCGCTCCGGAAGTGAGCGTGCTGCTTTACTATATGCCGGACAGAAGGCATCACTTTCTGTTCAGTACGCTGTGGAACACCGGCGCACGCATCGGCGAGGCCTGTACGCTGACGCCTGAGTCGTTTGAGCTAGACGGACCGCGCCCGTTTGTTCGCATCCTGTCTGAGAAAGTGAGAAGCCGCCGTGGGCGACCGCCTAAAGATGCGGTACGCCTGGTGCCGCTTACCGATGCCGGCTATGTGCATCAGGTCCGCATCTTGTTCGCCACGGAACGGCCAAAGCGGCGAGAATCCCTCTGGGCCGCGACCGATGAGACGATGCGCAACTGGCTGAAGGCCGCCATAAAGCGGGCAAATAATGACGGGGTACACTTCTCCATCCCGGTGACGCCACACACATTCCGGCATTCGTACATTATGCACATGCTCTATCACCGGCAGCCCCCGAAGGTAATTCAGGCGCTGGCCGGGCATAAGGATGCGCGGTCGATAGAAGTTTATTCGCGGGTGTTTGCGCTGGACGTGGCGGCGACGCTGGCGGTGCCGTTCAGCGGGGAGGGTGCGGAAGCGGCCGCGGTGCTGCGCTCGCTTCCGCCGGGTTAAAACCTGCAGGCAAAGAACCGCTGCACACAGCGCCATAAGCCGTTCGTCATCGAGCAGAGCGTTGCTGTCTTCTCAGGCCTGAGTAGTTTACTGAAGTCGTCTTTCATCGAGGATAAAAGGGTTTCCTGAAGGTTCTGCAGGTCCCTGACGCGGGTTCGCATGCTCTCCGCAAATATTCTCGCCTCTGCAGCAGTCCGGAAGCCGCTCATACGTTCAATGTTTTCCTCACCCGGAAGCGTGATCATGAAAAACGCGTATATTTCACGGTGCAGCTGCGGAACGATCTGCTGCCAACGTGCCCAGTCCGCTTCCCGGTGAAACCTCAGACCGTGGGAGGCCTTTTGCAGGTCACTCCGGTTAAGCCCCCACGCAGGGTGCGAATCTATTTGATCTAACCATTTTTGTAGTTCTGCGACAGGAATCTTTGCATTGTCACGGTTGGGCGGAGGAAGCTGCTCAGTCAAAACAGTTATCTGTGCGTCGTTAAGGCCCGCAAGTGCACCGGCGTACTGAGCAAAGTTATCAAGAGAGTTGAGTACCAGGACTGAAAGCCGGTCCAGCTGGGACGTTTCGATCTCAAGTGCTTTCTTTCTGTGCTCGTTGCGCAGCGCAAAGTGTGCCGCCAGGCAGACGCCCATAACGGTAAAAGCGGGCGTCAGAAGGTCCTTAATTTCCATCGTTGTTCTCCAGGGCTGTTTCACAGCCCGCTATTCTGGTCTGTCGGGCAATCAACAGGACCGCGGATATCGAGTGACTTCTGTCAGCTGACCAGCCTTCCAAGCTCGTAAAACGCGGCCGTTCGCCAGTCGCGCACTCGATCAATCTCCCTGCCGTCTGCAAACCAGCTGGTGCCGTCTGTAGATACCCGACGCAGCAGATCATGCATGTCAAAAACCCGGTCAGGCAGCAGTGTTCCTTCACCTGCCAGAATGCCGGCGGCCAGCGAATGATTGCCGCCCTTCACGAAGCCAATCCGCCAGGGCAGCCAGAGTTCAACGTGATGATTGCAATTGTCATATCGCCAAGGATTTCCCTGCCAGCTCCCGATACTCAGACTTCCCTTATAACTGTTCATGCTCCACGGCCACGGCAGCACCATGTCGGCAGCCAGCGACAGCGGGTATTCTTCAGTCATCAGTTTCTGATGGCTTAACTGCTCGAAACTGATGTAATCAAACAGGCTCTGAAAAAAGAAATGATTTTCATTCATGGCCGGACGCGCATCCTGACCTTCCGCCGCGACCGCCAGAAGATAATCAGACTGTATGGGCCTGATGAGGGCACGCAGAAGATTGTAGCGCGCAGCTGAGGGCAGTGATGCCGCGAGTGAAAGCACATGATCAAACCTGGCTTTGTCAGGGTTAAGGCCGGCGTCACTTTCCGAACCTGTGACGCTGTCACCTGGTTCGTCTGGCTGACAGAGTGTCTGTTTTTTTCTGAACCATTTCATTTTGAATTAATTATCCGCCGATATCTTATAAACGAAATTCTTTCAAAATTAACCACTCTTGAAGAGTTATTTACTACCAAACAATTCTCATCCAGTAGTGACATTACAATTGATCGCGCTACATGAAGTCTTCTAAGAAGCCCGTAGGTTCTTTACAAAGCGCAGGAAATCGGCAGTGTATACCCAAATGTCACACCCTAAAACCATGCGTTTTTACCTTTAAGTCATGATATAAAAGTCATGCTATCTTTAGTCATAACTTAAAAGTCATTAATGGGTAAAAAATGTACATTTTTGCTTATCTGCGTGCTTCCACGCGAGAGCAGGACGCTGAACGTGCCAGAAATCGTCTTCAGCAGTTTGTTGCCGAACGTGGACACCGGATTGCCAGCTGGTACGTTGAGAATGTATCTGGCGCGTCACTAAGGCGACCTGAACTGATGCGACTGCTTGAGAACGCGGCTCCGGGTGATGCGATACTGATTGAACAGGTTGATCGCTTATATCGCCTTGATGATGATGGCTGGAAAACACTTAAAGAGCTTATAAGCAGCAAAAACCTGTCGATCATCAGTCTGGACCTGCCTACAAGTTATGTCGCGCTCGAGAACCATCGTGGAGACGAATTCACAGCTGCCATGCTGCGGGCTATAAATGCCATGATGCTGGATATGCTTGCAGCGATTGCACGCAAAGACTATCAGGACAGACGTCGCCGGCAGAGCGAAGGAATAGTTAAGGCGGTAGAGAGCGGAAAATTCAAAGGTCGTCAGCCGAATCTTCAGATGCATCAGAATGTCATTAAGCTGCGTCTGCAAAACGGGATGAGCATCAGGGAGACAGCTTCAATATGCGGCATCTCAGAGCGTCAGGTGATTAGGATTACGCAGCGCCATCTCAGTAACAGTGATGCCGAGGGAAAGGGGTAGATGATGAAGCATACAGCATATGAGCGCGGAGCTCAGGCAGCGGGTCTGTATAAGAAATTAACAAAAACAATGAGGCTATCAAATGATGCCTGCATAAGCTGGGCCCAGAAAAACGGGCTACCGGACATTTTGGGACGATTACCCGTTCCGTTAGCAATTTTCTGTTTGCTGATTACAGCTCTGCTTTGTGGGGTAGTAATAGGTAGCATAATTATTGTGGCAACTATGTTCATTTATATGCTTTGCAATATAACTATCAGTGATGACGACGATTATGACAGTGAACATAACCCTACCTATGGCACGGAATGGCGTAATGGTAGTGAGGGCACTGGAATCTATACTGGCCCGGAGCATGGCCCCGGACCTTCTTATCGTGTAGATAATGATGATGATGAAGATTAGAAGTCTCATGCCTCTAATCTTCACTGACATTACAATTTCACGGCTCTTTTAGCGGTATCAACTGCACTACCGCCAGCTTTTTGCGCATCAGAACTTCCGTTTTTAAGCGCACCATCAAGTGCACCACCCACTCTGATACCTGCCCATGAAAGCGCACCCATCCAGAACGCCGGCAGCACCAGAAACATCGAGGCCATCACGAAGTTCATGATCAAATCATCTGAGCTGTTCTGAAAGCCGGCCATGTTGAAACTGCTGTGTGTATCCGAGCTGTAGAGCGCCGTCAGCAGCCAGCTGTCCAGCCAGCGCGCCAGCTCCCACCAGAACGTCAGGAAGTTGAGGGCGAAGACCACAAACGTCAGTGTGATAACCGTCTTAATCTCATACGCAGAGAACGCCAGGATAAGCGGCAGAATGACCACTACGGCCATCAGCATCACAGCCTGGACCATTGGTAATGCCTGTCGCATGGCGTCAAATGCCGGAAACGCCGCGAGGCTTCCAAGGGCCGTTCCTCCGATCGCCGCGACGCGTGATACCGAGTTATCCAGGGTGAAATCCGCATTGCCGCCGTAGCCGGCGTAAACGAGGCCGCCCTGTGAAACCGTCAGGCTCTCAGGACTTACCAGACGGCGTACTACGGCCTCCCGGTAGTCGGTCGCATTGCCGCCGATCATGGTCATGGCTGCTGAGAGACGGGTCCATAAGCCAGGGTCAGCCTGGTCCACGACGCGAGCCTGCAGGCCGGTTTCGGCCTTGCTCCACCATTCGCTGCAGGTCGGATATCCGCCCCGGCCGGTGTCCGGCCGCCCGCTGTCCCGGCTTTCGCTCCATGGAAACGCGGCGCGTGGTGTTTTTGACTGCAGGCTGCCGTAATAGCTGCTCAGGAACGTCTTACTGCCAATCCACTCAATGTCGCGCAGGGTGGCTTTATCCTTCGTCTGCCCCTGGTCCTCGCGCTTCCACATGTACAGCGCCAGGGAATAGCAGTCGTTGGTGAAGTCCTGCAGCTCCTCGGCGAGTCCCTTGTTATTGATACGCGTGTGTTGCACCTCAAAGCGGATCTGGCGCATATCAGGACGGCAGGGGATGGTGGCGACGGACGCCTGTGTGATGCCCTTTGCCAGCTTGTGCATCAGATACCACCACACAGGTGCGGCGGCGGTCTGGTCATTAAGGCTGGAAATCACGGGCGAATAGCCCGTGTCATCCGGTGCCTTCGGTGTCCACGTCCCGCACGTCTGCGCGCGCGTGGCGTCATATTTGATGGTGCTCATGTCCACGTTCATCAGCGGCATACAGCAGGCAATTATGACCAGAAAGGAGGTGTAAATGGCGTGCTCCATCCGGGGAATGGACAGCGCCCCCTTGTTTCCCTCATCTTCACCTTCCTCCCGGACCTTGAGCCAGATGCCGATAAGGCGAAAGGCCACCGGGGCGGCAAAAAGGCCGGTACTGAGCAGGATATTCCACAAACCGTTATTAACGACCCAGCCGAGCAGGGTCAGGAAATACTCCAGGTAGCTGTTAGTCAGCATTATGACGCTCCCGTGCCGCTGAGCAGCACCAGTTCACACACAACGGCAAAAACCACGCTGACGGCGGCAATCCGCATAAGCGGCTGCCTGTACTGCGACCTGAAGCCCGGCGCGCGCAGGATCTTCTTAAACCCCCATGTCAGGGCGCCGTATACCCCCAGCCGCCACATCAGCCAGCCGTGTTTGGCCTGCTCCATCCACTTGCTGAAAGCGGCCGTCTGGTCAGGATTTTTGATCGCGTTATCCGCAATAACGAGCGCGGCGAGCAACAAAATCAGCAGCGTGCCCGCAATGATCAGCGTGCGCTGCAGAAAAGGATGACGACGGAAAAACGAGGCGCGGCGCGCCTCCTTCACAGGTTTCATGGTGCGGGCCTCGCTCATTTGCTTTCAGTCTCAGGCACCGCCAGGCGGTTCATGCGGCTGTCAGTGTTGTCATCGCTTTGGGTCTGTGGATTGCTGTTTACGCGGCCATTTTCGCGCTCGATAATGGTCAGTACGGAGTTGCGGGACAGCTCGCGTTTGAGCTCCATTTCGTTACGCAGCGCGGTAATTTCCCTGTCGATGGCAGTTACCCGGCGGTCGCCTTCTTCAATGGCGGCTGTCTGGGAGGCGGCGTTCGGCTCTGACATGCCGGTGACGATCATACGGCGCATAATCAACGCCGTTTCTACCGTATCAGCCATTGCCAGCTCGCCTGCAAGCCGGGCTGTGAGTGCGGCATTGTCAGGATCACGCTGCAGCGCCCTGATAACGCCGGCGGTGATTGGCAGGCTGCCAGTTTTAAGCTTCGCCAGGTTGGTGGCGTTGGGCGGCTCGGATCCGTTAACCAGTTTCACAAGCTGATCCGTATTCTCTTTTGTTGTTTCCTCAAGAATGGGGGCAAAGCCGGTGCCGGCCTGAGTGGCTCCCGGCTGTTGTTCGTCATCGCCACTGGTGCACTGGGATGCATCAGCGCAGGTACGCAGTGAGCTGTCGCCAACCACCTGGACCACGGCTTTTGCCGCTTCTTCTGCGCTGCCATATTTTGCGCACGCACCGCCGTTGCAGCTGCTGTTGCTGACTGGCGTGTTGCTTAGCACGGGCTGGCTGTTCATCATGTTGTAGCCGGCGGCGGCCAGATCGTGCGTAGGACGAATGGCAGGCTGATTTTGCCCGCCGCGCTTCTGTCCACCTATCCAGTTCTGTCCGGACTTGCCCTGCAGCTTTTCAGAGGCGTTGTTAACGCGTACCGCGTCGGCATCGCCACTGTTGACAAGCGATTTATACTCATCCATGACTGCGCTCTGGTTCCACTTATTGTTGCCAGCAAAGTTCATCATGCGTTTGGACATGTTCTGACAGTTAAGCTGGGCCTTATCAAATGCCACACTTCCCTGTAGCACGCCGTTGGTAAGCATGTCGTACAGGCCCGGATTGGCGCGCTGTATCACCATGGCCGGCAGGCTGGCGACCGCGCCGGTGGCCCCCTGAATAACGTCGCTCATCAGGTTTTTATAGCCGCTGGTCACGCCGTTCAGCTGGTTACCCACTGTAGTTTTAAGATCGAAATTGCCGCACATCAGGTCACTGCTCCAGCCTAAATCCATTCCCAGTTTGCGCATGCTGCTGCGCGTGGCTGGCTGGGAAATTACGGAGCCTCCGCCGAGGGTGTAATAGAGCTTGTCAGATACCGCGCCGCTGACGTTTTTGCCGTAGCCGAACGCACTGTCGTTGACCGACGGCAGTGAAATGCCAAATGCGCCGGACCGGTTATCGTCATCAGCCTGTGCCATGCCGATCGATATGCTGACCAGGACCGCAAGAAACGCTGGCCTTAGTGTGGTTGTGTTCATGGTTGCCTCTTAAAAATTGGTTGCATACAGAAAGGTCTGGCCGCGACGTTTGCAGCAGCTGTAGGGCTGCCAAAGGGCATAGGCTTCGTTGCCGTCCTGCGCCGTGGGATAGGCGCCGTCGGGGAATACGGCACAGGTAGCCGAGAGCGTGGGGGACAGACGCTGCCATTTATGGTTGGCCGTGCCGGTATTTTCTTTCACCTCGCCCGGCGGCCAGTAGCCCGGCTTACGGGTGCCCTTCAGCTGCTGATAAACGTGGACCTGCCCGGATCGCGTGATGATGTCGGCCACGCGCTGGGCGACGACGGCGGAAGCCTTGTCATCGTCCGTCTGGCTAACGAAGCCCGATCGTGGATAGAGGTTGCCCCACATGTTGGCGGCGGCCTGGTTGCCCAGCTCGCGCTGTCCGGGAATAAGCGCCTCCGGATACAGCGACTCCGGCAGACCCGTGCGCCACATAAGCGAATCGAGGGTGCTGAGGAAGTAGGGGTTAAATGCCCGGGCAGCGGTGTCGCAGGAGTAGCCGGCGATGCTGCCGCCAATCAGGGAGGTCGCCGGATGCCCGATGGCGTCTGCGTATTTAAATTTGATGTTTGACTGACGACGCCCTGCGTCCTTGATGTCGGCGGCATTCCCTCCGCCGGCGGCAGCACCGCTGGTCAGTCCGCCGTCAACGGCTCCCGCAGCTCCGCTCATAAAAGCCATTTCATGCCAGGGATTGCCGCCCGGGCCGGTGTAGGTTGATACCACCACCTCAGGGATATAGTGCGTCACTTTAACCGAGGTTTTGACCGAGCAGCCAAAGGGCGTACACATCAGCCAGTAACAGACGCCACTCACGCGCCAGCTGATACAGTCCTGCGTCATCGCGCTGGCGATAATCCCGGCGGTATTGATGGCGGCAAACGTGGCGGGCGCGGCGGCCACGGCCAGAACCGAGGCCGTGCCGGCGGCGGAGAGGTGCTTTTTGAATGACCCTGGCATCAGCCTGCCCCCTGCGTGCGGTGCAGGCTGGCCTGCGCCACGTCAGCCGTGCCATATACCACATCCCGATCATCAAATACGACGGCTGGGTACTTGTGCAGGCCAATTTCCCAGGCGTGGACTACCTGACGATAGGCGACGGCAATTTGCGCCTGCTTCCGTGGCCAGTCGGGTGACTGAATGACTTGCTGAGCCTGCAGGGCGGCTTGCTGAGGATCTGACGACAGATCACCGAAAATAGCCTGCTGCAGCCGATCTGGCCCATCCAGCCAGACAACTTCAGTATCGGCGGTGAGGTTAAGGGGAGGGTGTTGAGCGTCGGTAAAAACGACGGTGCCTGCCATTACCTGGATCGGTATCAGCAGGGAAAAACACAGGAGTGGCTTGATGCGCATTGCAAATCTCCGTCACGGGTATCAGGATGCCAGCGTGACAGCGCGCGCTCAGGGATTCAGCGGTAAACTCTATTTCGGATTTTTAAAATTTATGGGTTCAGCGTAAGCTCAACGGTGATTTTTATTTAACATTCAACTCGTGAAGAAGCTTCACGGAATCAAGCTTATAAGGGATAGAATGGAAAAACTATATGACCTTGGCAAAAGATTTGAAAGGCTACTTTATTCTAGTGTGTTTGTAGTGATAATTAGCTTTGTTTTTTATTCTTTATCAATGGCGATAATTCAAAATTTTAAAAAATCCAAGCTTGATGTATATAATCAAATTTTAACTGAATTAAATTATAATTATAGAGCATATCAAGAGGCGGAAAAGCTATCTGGTTATTTCTATTTGTACCGGCAGAAAAGTATTTTTGACCCATATTCAAACGTTGAGCGTAAGACTAAAGAGGAGATAGAGGCTGCTAAGTCTGACATGAAAAAAGAGAATATTGTCAGAGAAAAACTTAATTTGCCTAAGCTAACAGAAGCAAAGATAGGTTATGATCAGGACCTATACGACGCTCGACAATTACAGTACCTATCTAAGCTTATTGATGTTAATGAGTTGAGAGCTAAGCTTCACATTGAAAAGGCGCTTAATGAAATATCTGCATCTGAAACGTTTCAAACTTTGATAGGGAGGTTGATATCAAAGTATGCCAGCAAAGACTATGAACTTAGTGCTTACTTAAGAAATGCTTTTAGAGAAAAACCAGATCTAGCAAGCTTTGTATCCATGCTTACAAAGGATTCGTCTGAGATCGGAAATATAAAAATTAAAATATTTGACGTCGAAGCTCCGATGCAATTTCCATTTTCTTTGGGAGAGATGAAGTCAAATATCTCATTATATAATGTACAAAAAATGGGAATGGCGATATATCCTGTATTTCTGGTTTTTTGGTTGGGCTCTATATGCATGACTAGAAATAGAGAGGTTTATTTTTTAATTAAGACTAAGCTGGTTCCTTATGCTTATCCACACATCTTAAATATCTTCCAGTTCTCTGACGCAAGAAGTGGCAGTGAAGTTCTTAGAAATCAGAGTGTTAACCTCATTCTTTTGGGTGATGAAAAAGTGATTAAAAGGCACGAAGTGTTTGCTTTTTTACTATTTTTATGTCGCATTTTTCTTGGCTGTGGCTTGCTGCTAGTTATTACTTTACCTGCATACTGGGGGTTCGCTAATGTAGTTTTTACATCGTATTCTCAAACTGGATTTGCTCAGTTAAGTATATTGATAATATGTTTTTTAATAAATTCACTGCAGATAGTTTTTTTTGCTTTTAGTGAGTCTAAAGTAGTTAAAAAATACTTCTATCTAAATTCTTAAGGAGGCCACTTTGCGTAAGGTTAATTTATGTTTTTGTTTATTATTTATATTATTCTCTTCACAAGTAAAGGCTGTGGATCATGATGGTACATTTCAAGTCTTTGGTGCCCATAATTACTGCTGGTATTGGTTGAGAAATGATAATGATACTAAATCAAATGATATTGACAGGGTTACTAAGGTAGTTTGGATTTCTGGTTATATCTCAGCAATAAACTTCCATACCGGACGTGAGAATTTTAAAGATTTAAGTATAATTACCGTGAATGATTATATTACGAATTTTTGCAAGGAACACCCTCAAGGCAAAACAAGTAGTGCTATCATAGAAATGATGAGAAAGATAAAGGAAGGATGACTTTAAATGGGTAAAACCCATATAAAGAATAAAAAACTTATTTTATAATTGGGGTGTAGGCGAGTTGCTCCCAATCAATCATGGCTGGGAGCAGTTGAATATATCATTTAGTCATTAAATACTGAATTAACCCAAAGAGTCATATAAACCATATCCGCCGCATCTGGCACATTGACGTACCAGCGCGGCGATTCAAATTCGTTATCCAGCGGCAGACTGGCGCGGCCTTCCTGGGTCACAAGAATGTCCGCGCGCTTGCCCCGGCTGTCTTCCAGATGAATGGCGACGCAGCTGTTTTTCCCGATCCGGTGCGGGTTACAGGTAATGGCGACCGGTGGCTGCAATCGATACTTCAACGCGCCTTTCATCGCCTCAAGCCGCTCCTGGGTGCTCTGCGTGGCGACAGGCTCACCCTGCGGATACAGGCCGAAAAGAGTTGGCGTGGGCGTCTCATCGGTCGCAGGGGTATGTGTTACAGGGCTCGCGTATTTAAGCTTAATCATGCGGTCAGCTTCTCTCTTTTATCGTTGTATTCCGGCATCCCAGCCGACTCAGCCGTCATCAGTCCACGCAGACGATCCAGTT
>Ga0308162_1001998_pt1 | contig 14338 bp, 9 predicted proteins | sample PhySR2_FD_201370 | JGI IMG/M metagenome (GOLD analysis project Ga0308162, IMG submission 201370) | Phyllosphere microbial communities from UC Gill Tract Community Farm, Albany, California, United States - DLSLS.R2 | ecosystem: Host-associated > Plants > Phyllosphere > Unclassified | place: USA... | reverse complement strand
CTGCCCACTGATGCTGGAGATACTCTATCAGGATGAGTGGCTGGTTGCCGTCAACAAGCCCAGCGGCTGGCTGGTTCATCGCAGCTGGCTGGATCGCCATGAAACGGTGTTTGTGATGCAGACCGTGCGTGATCAGATCGGACAGCATGTCTTTACTGCGCATCGTCTGGATAAGCCCACGTCAGGCGTGCTGCTGATGGGGCTTTCGAGCGAAGTCGGACGTCTGCTTTCCCTGCAGTTTGAACAGCACCAGATGCAGAAAACCTACCACGCCGTGGTACGCGGCTGGCTGGAGAGCAGCGGGACGCTCGATTATCCGCTGGTGGAAGAGCTGGATAAAATTGCTGACAGGCACGCCACTGAAGCGCGAACCGCACAGCCCGCCATCACCGATTATCAGTCACTGGCCACCGTTGAGATGCCGGTCGGCATTGGTCGTTATCCCACGTCGCGTTACAGCCTGGTTGAAATGGCCCCGAAAACCGGTCGCAAACATCAGCTGCGTCGCCATATGTCACACCTGCGTCATCCGATTATCGGTGATTCTGCGCACGGTGATCTGCGACAGAACCGGGGTGCCGCCGAACATTTTGGCGCTAACCGACTGATGCTGCACGCCAGCAGTCTGGCATTGACCCATCCGGTGACCGGTGAACCTTTGCTGATTCGCGCCGGACTGGATGGCGTCTGGCAGAATCTGATGAATCAGTTTGGCTGGCAGGATCAGATTCCTGAGGTGCCGCGGGTTGAGTTTGACGCAGCACCAGGACAGGATAACGTTTCAGAATAAGGGAGAAAGCAGATGGCAAAGATTGGCATTTTTGTGGGTACGGTTTACGGCAATGCGCTGATGGTGGCGGAAGAAGCGGAGCCGTTACTGCAGCAACAGGGTCACAGCGTCACCGTGTTTGACGATCCGACGCTGGCTGACTGGCAGAACTATGCCAGCGACGTGGCGCTGGTGGTCACATCGACCACCGGGCAGGGCGATTTTCCCGACACGATTTCAGGTCTGTTCCATGCTATTAAAGATAAGCTGGGTCATCAGCCTGCACTGCGCTACGGCGTGATTGCGCTGGGTGACAGCAGTTATGACCATTTTTGTGGCGCGGGCAAAGCCTTTGATGCGCTGCTGCAGGAGCAGAGCGCGCAGCGGGTTGGTGAGGTGTTACTGGTTGATGCCACTGAAAACCCTGAGCCGGAAGCGGTCACCTCTCCGTGGGTTGAAGCCTGGGGCGCGCAGCTCTGATGGCGATGCCAGGCTTATCTCTGCCTTAGCAGCATAAAGATAAGCCTGGCGTGCGATATCAGGTAATGGGTGCCGGGTTAAACACCGCCAGCTGATTACGGATGCCCCAGCGATCGGACCAGGTCTGCTTCCTGCCACTGGCAATGTCCAGAATCAACTCAAACAGTCTCCAGCCTACCTGTTCAATACTCTCTTCACCGGTCGCAATCGTCCCGGCATTGATATCCATCAGATCGTGCCAGCGCTCGGCCAGAGCATTTCGCGTCGCCATCTTGATCACCGGAATCGCAGCCAGACCGTAAGGCGTTCCGCGCCCGGTAGTGAACACCTGCAGAGTAATACCTGACGCCAGCTGCTGGGTTCCGCAGACAAAATCGCTGGCGGGCGTCGCCGCATAAATTAATCCACGCCGCGTAGGCCGCTGACCGGGTGAGAGCACCTCAACAATGGCGCTACGTCCCGATTTAGCGATTGATCCGAGCGCTTTCTCCACCACATTCGCCAGCCCGCCTTTTTTATTGCCCGGCGACGGGTTAGCGCTGCGATCGGTCTGGCCCTGGTCGAGATAATTGTCATACCAGGCCATCTCCTCCAGTAAGCGCTTACCAACTTCCTGATTAATGACGCGCGGTGTCAGCAGGTGAATCGCATCACGCACTTCAGTCACTTCCGAGAACATTACGGTCGCGCCGCAGCGCACCAGTAGATCAGAGGCGAAGCCCACGGCCGGATTCGCCGTTACGCCCGAGAACGCATCGCTGCCACCACACTGCATACCGACAATCAGTTCTGCCGCCGGGCAGGTTTCACGCTGGCGCTGATTAAGCCGCTGAAGATGACGCTCCGCGACCTGCAGAATCTCATTCACCATCGCCCCAAAGCCCACCAGTTTTTCATCCTGCAAACGCACGATGTCATGATCGTCCAGCGAAATGGCCTGCACGTCAGGCGTGCCGGTCAGCAGACGCTCCGGCTGTAACTTTTCACAGCCCAGGCTGACGATCATCACTTCGCCGCCGAAATTGGCATTCAGCGCCAGGTTATGAATAGTGCGAATCGGCACCACCGCAGCAGGCGCGTTGATCGCGACGCCACAGCCATAAAGGTGGTTCAGGGCGACCACGCCATCGACATTCGGATAGCGCGGCAGTAAATCCCGTTCAATGATCTGCACGACATGATCCACCACACCCGCCACGCAGTGAACGCTGGTGGTGATGCCAAGCAGGTTACGCGTGCCTACGCTGCCATCCGCATTGCGGTAACCTTCAAAGGTGTAGCCCTCCAGCGGCGGCAAATCAGGCGGAACCTGGGTGGCTAATGGCAGACTCTCCAGCGGAGGGGCTTCCGGCAGCGCCACCAGCGACTCATCAATCCAGTTGCCCTGGCCAATATCCCGCAATGCATAGCCAATGACTTCGCCATAACGCACGATCTCAGCACCCTGATTAATCGCGCTCAGCGACACTTTGTGGCCCTGCGGCACATGCTCTGTGAGTGTCAGGCCATCCGCAAACTGCGTGCCGGCTGGCAGACCCAGGCTGTTGACCACAATCGCCACATTGTCGTGCTCATGGACTTTGATATAGAGCGGTTGTTCATTTGTATTGGGGTTCATCGCTCACCTTCCTGTCTGTCGTGCCGTACTTGTGCGGCACGCTGTAATGTTCTGACCTGTCACACGCTTGTTTGCCAGCTTCAGTATAGGGAGGGCGGTCAGGTGGCGCATTGTGCAAATGACCACCATTAAGGCCATTCACCCGACTGTTTTGAGACGATTATCCAAAAGCAAGTGAAGAGCCTCACAAACAGCGGGGGAAAGCGTTATCCAAGGCGGATTCCGCACGGGTATTTGCCACTTTCGTGAGCCACGCCGCAGGGTTTTGTGCATCCGCCAGACATTCACTTCATTAACGCGGTTATTCCAGGGCGATGCGCCAATGTGATCGCCACAACCTGTTCTTATACTGAGTTCCGTTAGCCAAAGTCAGGTTATCTGTCACGACGTATTACTCATCCGCAGAGGCTGAAGAGGCGCATACCCGCCGCTTCTGTCCGCCGCCGGATGAATAAATAAAGGTTTGCCAGAACAACAAGATCGCCGTGTTTAACCCAACTTCTCTCTGATACCCAACGCGATGTGTATGCAGTCAGAGCGAATGTAGCTCACGCTATATTTCAGGAGTGCATCATGAATAGTTTCAGCCAGACAGCGGAAACGGTGCAGAAACGCACCAATGCCCGTTACTGGATTGTGGTGATGTTATTTATCGTCACCTCATTCAACTACGGTGACCGCGCAACCATTTCGATTGCCGGTTCGGCGATGTCCAAAGATATCGGCCTCGACTCGGTCGGACTGGGCTATATCTTCTCTGCCTTCTCATGGGCGTACGTTATTGGTCAGATTCCGGGCGGCTGGCTGCTCGATCGCTTCGGCTCAAAACGTGTCTATTTCTGGAGCATCTTTACCTGGTCGCTGTTTACCCTGCTGCAGGGTTTCGTTGATATCTTCAGCGGCTTCGGCATCATCATGTCACTGTTTATTCTGCGTTTCCTGGTCGGTCTGGCCGAAGCGCCGTCCTTCCCCGGCAACAGCCGCATTGTGGCCGCCTGGTTCCCGGCGCAGGAGCGCGGCACGGCGGTCGCCATCTTCAACTCGGCGCAATACTTCGCCACGGTGATCTTCGCCCCCATCATGGGCTGGCTGGTCTCTGAAGTGGGCTGGGCGCACGTGTTCTGGTTCATGGGCGGCCTGGGCATCATCCTCAGCTTTATCTGGCTGAAAGTGATCCACGATCCTACCGATCACCCCGGCGTGAACAAGGCTGAGCTGGAGTACATGGAGCAGGGCGGCGCGCTGATCAATATGGATGTCAAAAAGGACACCCGCAAAGTGAGCTGGAGTGAGAAGTGGTTCCAGATCAAACAGCTGCTGACGTCACGCATGATGCTGGGCATCTACCTCGGTCAGTACTGTGTTAACGCCTTAACCTACTTCTTTATTACCTGGTTCCCGGTCTATCTGGTGCAGGCGCGCGGCATGTCGATTCTTAAAGCGGGCTTTATTGCCTCGATTCCGGCGGTGTGCGGCTTCCTCGGCGGCGTACTGGGTGGGGTGATTTCTGACTGGCTGATGCGAAAAACCGGCTCGCTGAATATCGCGCGTAAAACGCCGATTGTGCTCGGCATGCTGCTCTCTATTTCGATGGTGATGTGTAACTACACCGATACCGAATGGATGGTGGTGTTCTTTATGGCACTGGCGTTCTTCGGTAAAGGCATCGGTGCGCTGGGCTGGGCGGTGATGGCAGATACCGCGCCGAAAGAGATCAGCGGCCTGAGCGGCGGCCTGTTCAACATGTTCGGGAACATCTCCGGCATCGTTACCCCTATCGCCATCGGTTACATCATCGCGACAAGCGGATCCTTTGAGGGCGCGCTGGTCTATGTCGGCATTCATGCCTTTGTCGCCGCCTTCAGCTTCCTGGTGATTGCCGGAAACATCAAACGTGTCGAACTGAAATCCTGGTCCGGTAAGGACGCATCATGAATACGCAAAGTTCACCGGTGATTACTGAGATGCAGGTTATCCCGGTCGCCGGTTACGACAGCATGCTGCTCAACATTGGCGGTGCGCACAACGCCTGTTTTACCCGCAATATCGTGGTGCTCACCGACAGCGCCGGTCACACCGGCGTCGGTGAAGCGCCAGGCGGCGACACCATCTATCAGACGCTGGTAGAGGCGATTCCGCAGGTGAAAGGTCAGCATATTGCCCGCATGAACCGTCTGGTGCAGCAGGTGCACAAAGGCAATCAGTCGGCTGACTTCACCACCTTTGGCAACGGTGCCTGGACCTTTGAATTGCGGGTCAATGCCGTGGCCGCGCTGGAAGCCGCGCTGCTCGATCTGCTGGGACAGTGCCTGGGCGTTCCGGTGGCTGAACTGCTGGGACCGGGCAAACAGCGTGATGAAGTCACGGTGCTGGGCTATCTGTTCTATCTCGGCGACCGCCGCAAAACCGATCTCCCTTATCTGAGTGGTGAGCAGGCCAGCCACGACTGGTATCACCTGCGTCATCAGGAAGCGCTGACCAGCGATGCCGTGGTGCGGCTGGCTGAGGCCGCACAGGATAAATATGGCTTTAAAGATTTCAAGCTCAAAGGTGGCGTGCTCCCCGGCGAGCAGGAGATCGCCACGGCGGCAGCGCTCAAGCAGCGCTTTCCCGACGCCCGTATCACGGTCGACCCCAATGGGGCCTGGCTGCTGGATGAGGCGATAGCGCTGTGTAAAGGGATGCAGGATGTACTGAGCTACGCCGAAGATCCGTGCGGCGCGGAGCAGGGCTATTCGGGACGTGAAGTGATGGCCGAGTTCCGGCGCGCCACCGGCTTGCCGGTCGCCACCAATATGATCGCCACCAACTGGCGTGAAATGAACCACGCGGTGATGGTCAACGCGGTCGATATTCCGCTGGCCGATCCTCATTTCTGGACGCTGAGCGGCGCCGTGCGGGTCGCACAGCTGTGCGATGAGTGGGGCCTCACCTGGGGCTGCCACTCCAATAACCACTTCGATATTTCGCTGGCGATGTTCACCCATGTGGGTGCAGCGGCGCCAGGCAATCCTACCGCGATTGATACCCACTGGATCTGGCAGGAGGGCGATCAGCGCCTGACTAAAAATCCGCTGCAAATCCGTAACGGGAAAATTGCCGTACCGGATGCGCCTGGCCTGGGCGTTGAGCTCGACTGGGAGCAGGTAAACAAAGCCCATCAGCTTTATCAGTCACTGCCCGCCGGTGCACGTAACGACGCCACCGCGATGCAGTATCTGGTCCCCGGCTGGACTTTTGATCGCAAGCGCCCGGCATTTGGCCGGACAACAGCATAAGGAGCAGGAGATGAGTTCAACACCGAAAGTGACCGCCATGCAGGTTATACCGGTCGCAGGCTACGACAGCATGCTGCTGAACCTCAGCGGCGCTCACTCGCCATTCTTTACCCGCAATATAGTGATTATCAAAGATAACGCCGGACACACCGGCGTCGGCGAAATTCCGGGCGGCGAGAAAATCCGCCAGACGCTGGAAGATGCCGCCTCGCTGGTAATCGGCAAAACGCTGGGTGAGTATAAGAATACCCTCAGCCTGGTGCGCAGTACCTTTGCTGACCGTGATGCGAACGGGCGCGGCAACCAGACGTTTGATCTGCGCACCACAATCCATGTAGTGACCGGCATTGAAGCCGCGCTGCTTGATCTGCTGGGCCAGCACCTGGGCGTTAACGTCGCCTCGCTGCTGGGCGACGGGCAGCAGCGCGACCGCGTTGAGATGCTCGGCTACCTGTTCTACATCGGCGACCGCAATAAAACGTCGCTCTCATATCAGAATCAGCAAAGCGACCCTTGCGACTGGTATCGGCTGCGTCACGAAGAGGCGCTCACCCCGGATGCGGTGGTGCGTCTGGCGGAAGCCGCCTATGAGAAATATGGCTTCAACGACTTCAAACTGAAAGGCGGCGTCCTGCGCGGCGGTGAAGAGGCTGAAGCGGTCACCGCGCTGGCAAAACGGTTCCCTGAAGCCCGTATCACCCTCGATCCCAACGGGGCCTGGTCGCTCAACGAGGCGATCATGCTCGGCAAGCAGCTCAAAGGTGTGCTGGCCTACGCAGAAGATCCCTGTGGCGCCGAGCAGGGCTACTCCGGCCGCGAAGTGATGGCCGAGTTCCGCCGCGCCACCGGCATGCCGACCGCCACCAACATGGTCGCCACCGACTGGCGGCAGATGGGGCATACCCTGTCGCTGCAGTCGGTCGATATTCCGCTGGCTGACCCGCACTTCTGGACCATGCAGGGCTCGGTGCGGGTGGCACAGATGTGTCACGACTTCGGCCTGACCTGGGGTTCGCACTCCAATAACCACTTCGACATTTCGCTGGCGATGTTCACCCATGTTGCCGCTGCCGCGCCGGGTGCGATTACTGCGATTGATACCCACTGGATCTGGCAGGAGGGCAATCAGCGCCTGACCAAAGAGCCATTCCAGATCAAGGGCGGCATGGTGCAGGTGCCGCAGAAACCTGGCCTGGGCGTTGAGCTGGATATGGATCAGGTGATGCAGGCCAACGCGCTCTATCAGAAGCAGGGGCTGGGCGCGCGTGACGATGCCGAAGCGATGCAGTTTTTAGTGCCGGGATGGACTTTCGACAATAAACGTCCGTGCCTGGTACGTTAACCTTTTCGGCTCCCCGTGTGGAGCCATCGTCACAGGAGTTCAACCATGAGTAATGCAGCCTGGCCCAATGGATTTCGTCGTCGCCTGTTAGCGGGTGACACCCTGATTGGCAGCTGGTGCGCGCTGGCCAGTCCGATCTCAACTGAAATCCTGGGGCTGGCCGGTTTTGACTGGCTGGTCCTGGATGGAGAGCACGCGCCCAACGATATCACCACGTTTGTGCCGCAGCTGATGGCGCTGAAAGGCAGCCACAGTGCGCCTGTGGTGCGTCCGCCCTGCAACGAGCCGGTGATCATTAAGCGTCTGCTGGATATCGGGTTTAACAACTTCCTGGTGCCGTTTGTCGAGACTGAAGAGGAAGCCCTGCGGGCGGTCGCTTCTACCCGCTATCCACCAGCCGGGATCCGCGGTGTTTCCGTGTCGCACCGCAGCAACATGTACGGCACGCTGCCGGATTACAACCAGCTCATTAATGACAACATCACGGTGCTGGTGCAGATCGAAACGCAGCAGGCGGTCGACAACATTGACGCGATTGCAGCCGTTGACGGCGTGGACGGTATTTTTGTCGGGCCGGGCGATCTCTCCGCTGCGCTGGGCTACCTCGGCCAGCCTGCGCATCCTGAAGTGCTGAAAGTGATTAAACACGTCTTTGAACGTGCCAAAGCCGCCGGTAAGCCGAGCGGCATTCTGGCGCCGGTTGAAGCGGACGCGCGTCGCTACCTGGAGTGGGGCGCCACCTTTGTGGCCGTCGGCAGCGATGTCGGGATGTTCCGCAACGCCTCGCAGGCGTTATGCGACAAATTTAAGCGCTAATCAATTAAGGGGTAACGCAATGAAAATTGGATTCATCGGCCTGGGCATCATGGGCAAACCCATGAGTAAAAATCTGGTGAAAGCCGGTTATTCGCTGGTAGTACGCGACAACAACGCCGAAAACGAAGCGGAACTGGCTAAACTGGGCGCGACCGTGGCGAAAACGCCAAAAGAGGTGGCTGAGCAGTGCGATGTGGTGATTACCATGGTGCCGAACTCGCCGCAGGTCATCGACGTCTGCCTGGGGAAAAACGGCATCATTGAAGGGGCGAAGCCAGGCCTGGTGGTCATCGACATGAGTTCGATTGCACCGCTGGCGAGCCGTGAAGTGCATGATGCGCTGGCAGAAAAGCAGATAAAAATGCTCGATGCGCCGGTCAGTGGCGGCGAGCCAAAAGCGATTGAAGGCACGCTCTCCGTGATGGTCGGCGGTGATAAAGCCGTGTTCGATGCCTGCTACGACATCATGAAGTCGATGGCGGGATCGGTGGTGCATACCGGCGACATCGGCGCAGGTAACGTGACCAAGCTGGCTAACCAGGTGATTGTGGCACTGAACATTGCGGCGATGTCCGAGGCGTTATCGCTGGCAACCAAAGCGGGTGTGAATCCGGATCTGGTTTATCAGGCCATTCGTGGCGGCCTGGCCGGCAGCACGGTGCTGGATGCAAAAGCGCCGATGGTGATGGATCGCAACTTCAAGCCGGGCTTCCGTATTGACCTGCATATCAAGGATCTGGCGAATGCGCTGGATACTTCGCACAGCATCGGCGCGCATCTGCCGCTGACCGCGGCGGTGATGGAGATGATGCAGACGCTGCGCAACGACGGACAGGGTAACGCCGACCACAGCGCGCTGGCCTGCTATTATGAGAAGTTAGCGAAGGTTGAAATCGCCCGCTAAAACCCGGTGCCGGTCTCACGAAACCGGACTGGTTCAGAGCCGTTTCAATAACTTAACTGCGCTCGGATTGCCTATGAAAATCGTAATCGCACCGGATTCATATAAAGAGAGTTTATCCGCCCTGGATGTGGCATCGGCGATTGAAGCGGGTTTCCGTGACATTTTCCCTGATGCGCATTACGTGAAAATACCGGTCGCCGACGGCGGCGAAGGCACGGTAGAAGCGATGGTGGCGGCGACGAAGGGAAAAATCGTCAGGCTGAAGGTGACCGGACCGCTGGGCTCGCAGGTCGACGCCTTTTATGGCCTGTCCGGCGATGAGTCCACTGCCTATATCGAAATGGCAGCGGCCAGCGGACTGGAGCGGGTGCCTGCCTCACAGCGTGACCCGCTGATCACGACCTCATTCGGCACCGGCGAGTTGATCAGGCATGCGCTGGATAAGGGCGTCGCCCACATCATCATTGGTATTGGCGGCAGCGCCACCAATGATGGCGGTGCCGGGATGATGCAGGCGCTGGGTGCGCGGCTGCTGGACGCTCAGGGCAACGAGATTGGTCACGGTGGTGGTGCGCTCTCTGACCTCGCCAGCATTGATATTGACGCGCTGGATGCCCGCATTCATCCGTGCCGCATTGAAGTGGCCTGTGATGTTACTAATCCGCTGACCGGCAAAGAGGGCGCATCGGCCATTTTTGGTCCGCAGAAAGGGGCGACGCCGGCGCTGGTGCAGCAGCTCGATCAGGCGCTGGCCCATTACGCCGCGATTATTCATCGCGACCTTGATATCGATGTGCTGCATATTCCGGGCGGTGGTGCCGCAGGCGGCATGGGCGCGGCGTTACACGCCTTTTGTCATGCGGAACTGCGGCGCGGCATTGAGATTGTCACGGAGGCGCTGGGGCTGGCTGAAGAGGTGAAAGATGCGGACCTGGTGATTACCGGTGAAGGGCGCATCGACAGCCAGAGTATTAATGGCAAGGTGCCGATTGGCGTTGCCAGCGTGGCGAAGCGCTTTAACAAGCCGGTGATCGGCATTGCCGGCAGCCTGACGGCGGATGTCGGCGTGGTGCATCAGCACGGAATCGATGCGGTATTCAGCGTGCTCTACAGCATCTGTTCACTGGATGAGGCGCTCGCCAGCGCCGGAAAGAATGTTGAGATGACGGCGCGTAATGTCGCCGCCACACTCAAACTCGCCGGGTTTCACTGACCGCTATTGCCAGACCTCTTTATCCGCCGGGCCGCGCATCAATGCTGATGCGCGGCCCGGTGCGCGTCTGCACTGGCGACAGACTCGCAGAAACCTCAGCCCATCCCTAACAGCTGCCGGGCCTCTCTGGCGACGTTCTCCATCTCATCCTGCAGCTCCAGCAGTTCCGGCTCCAGTGCGGCAATATCGCTGGCCTCCAGCAGGCCCCGCTCCAGCTGATGACAGAGTTGCTTCATGCGCGGCACGCCGCTGTAGCTGGCACTGCCGTGCAGCTTGTGAATAATCTCACGCAGGGCGTTGACCTCATTGGTCGCCATAAACTGCGCCATCTTCGCATGCACTTCCGGTAAAAACTCCAGCAGCATCCGCAGCAGGTCGCGCGCCAGTTCGGGTTTGTTCGCCGCCTGTCGCAGCGCCAGTTGCCAGTCCAGTGTCGGTAATATCGGCAGCAGTTCCGGCACAGCGGCCACCGGTGGCGGCGTGTAGCGTGCCAGCAGCTGTCTTAACTTGCTCTCATCAATCGGCTTGGCAAGGTAGTCATTCATGCCCGCCTTGATTAACTGCTCGCGCTCGCCATCAATCGCATGGGCGGTCACGGCCACAATCGGCGTACTGGCGTGATGCGGCATGCTGCGGATAATTTCGCTGGCGCGAATGCCGTCAATCTCAGGCATCTGAATATCCATCAGAATCACATCCAGCGACTGCTGGCGCGCCTCGCGAATGGCGTGTTCGGCACTGCTGCACAGCAGGATGTTCTGCACCTGCTCCTCCAGCAGCGCACCAATCAGTTTGAGGTTGGCGGGGTTATCATCCACCGCCATCACCGTCAGCGGCAGACGCGGTGAAAGCGGCAGCTCACTGATCTGGCGGGTGTGAAGATCCAGTAACATCGGCAGGAGTCGCGTCAGGGAGATCGGCTTAGCGATGCAGCCATCGATGCCGCGGACCTTCAGCTCATCTGCCAGTAACATCATCGGGCTGGGAAGCGCCATCAGCACGTTGTCTGCCCGATCCAGCAGCCCATTGATCATGCGCTCATTAAGCAGTTCGGGCTGGCTGATATCCACCGGCATCGCCATCAGCAGCAGCGGATAGTGAGACTCTTTTAAACCCTCCAGCGTTTCGCTGTAATCGATCTGCAACGGCGTGGCGCTCAGCATCTCCAGCGCCGGGCTGGCAACGTTTGCATCGGCTTCCACATAGGCAATGCGCGCATGTGACAGCGCCTCCAGCACGCGCGGCATGCCGGGCGCATTGGGATTGAGATCCAGCTGCACGCGAATCACAAAGACAGATCCCTGATCCGGCTCGCTGCTGAAGGTGATTTCGCCGCCCATCTCCCGCACCAGTTTCTGGGTGATCACCAGCCCCAGCCCGGTCCCGCCATGCCGGCGTGTAATGCTGGCGTCAGCCTGACGGAACGCCTGGAACAGCTGTGTCTTTTGCTGCTCAGAGATGCCGATGCCGGTGTCCTCAACCTGAATCTCCAGCTCGACGCGCGACTGCGTAATCACCCGTTGTCCGACACGCAGGCCGATGTATCCCTTTTCGGTAAACTTAATGGCGTTACCAATAAGGTTGATCAGAATCTGCTGCAGGCGCAGCGCATCCCCAATCACGTTGTCCGGCACGCTGCTGTCACACACCACCGTCAGCTCCAGCCCCTTGTCATGCGCCGACGGCGCCAGCAGCACCAGGGTTTCATCCAGCGTGGCGCGCAGCGGGAAGGGGATCGCCTCCAGCATCAGCTTGCCCGCTTCCAGCTTCGAAAAGTCGAGCACGTCATTGATGATGCTGAGCAGGTTGTTAGCGGAACGTTCGATGGTCTGCATATAGTCGCGCTGGGTGGTGCGCAGCTGGGTTTTCAGCATCTGCCGGGTAAAGCCCAGCACGCCATTCAGCGGCGTCCGCAGCTCATGGGACATATTGGCCAGAAACTCAGATTTGATACGCGCCGCTTCCTGGGCGCGTTTCTTCGCCAGATCCAGCTCAACGTTCTGAATCTCCAGCTGTTCCAGCGTTTCACGCAGGTCGTAGGTCGCCTGGTCGATGTTGTGCTGCATCTCTTCGTGATAGGCGGTCAGCGACATCGCCATCGCGTTGATACCGTTTTTCAGAATGCTGAGTTCACCCAGCATGTAGCCCTCAACGCGGCTGTCGAGCTGGCCGCGACGGATGCGGTCAACGGTGGTGACCATATTGCGGATCGGGCCGGTCACATCGCGCATCAGACGATAGGCAAACAGCATGGCGAGACAGAGGCAGAAGAGCAGCATCAGCGTGGCGACAAACACCTCTTTGTACTGCTGCAGCCGCACCGACTGCAGATCGAGTTCTATCGCCACATAACCCAGCGGATTGCCCGACGGCTTGGCATCCTCATCCGGTAATTCATCCACATCGTAACGCTCGCTGGTAATCGGCGTGCGCAGAATCAGTATGCTGCCGTGACGCTCCATTGAGACATCGTCGGGCAGGGCGCGGATATCATCCTGTTGCAGCAGGCTGAGGTTTTGCTTGTGGTTGGAGGTGACGTAGAGCTGATTGTGGTTATCAAACACCGAGATTGCCCGGACGATGCCGGAGTGGCGGCGGTGCAGCAGGCTGACCAGTTCACGCATGGCATCACGGTTGTGCCAGGTCATGCTGTATTCGCTGGAGATCGCCAGCGGTTCGATGATGTTGGCCCCGGCATCGATTACCTGGCGCTGCAGTTCATTGTAACGATGCACCACAAAAAATGAGCTGAGCAGCAGGCCAACCATCAGCGTGGGTGCCAGAATTAAAATCATCATTCGCGCCCGCAGGCTGTATTTGGTCATAATAGTCGCCTGGCTACTCCGGCATTAACGTCCCTGTGCATGCTGTCGACAAAAACTATGCAGGTCGTTTTCGATAAAGAGAATTAATAACACTATGGCGCAATTCTACGTTGCAAAACAGCGCGTGACGACGCAACAACGGATCACCGTCACCATTGAGGAGCTTGACCCGTTCGGACAAGGGGTGGCGCGCCACAAGGGCAAAACCCTTTTTGTCACGGGTGCTCTGCCGGGTGAACAGGCGGAGGTCGTGCTGACAGAGGATAAACGTCAATTTGCCCGCGCGAAAGTGACACGACTGATTAGCCGCAGCCCGGACCGCGTCGCACCACGCTGCCCGCACTACGATCGCTGCGGCGGCTGCCAGCAGCAGCATGCGGATGTGGCGCTGCAACAGCAGAGCAAAAGCCAGGCGCTGAGCCGGATGCTGAGCCAGGCGTCGTCACACAACGTGGCCGTGGATGAGGTGATTGCCGGACAGCCCTGGGGCTATCGCCGTCGCGCCCGTCTGGGTCTGCAATGGCAAAATAAAGCGCAGCGCCTGCAGATGGGCTTCCGCCAGGAAGCCAGCAACGATCTGGTCGATATTCAGCACTGCCCCGTTTTAGTGCCCGAACTTGAGGCATTACTGGTTCCGCTGCACCAGTGTCTCAGCGACTTACGCGCCGTCAGGCGTCTCGGGCATGTGGAACTGGTGCTGGCCGACAACGGCCCGCTGATGATTCTGCGCCATCTTGATGCGCTGCATGCCGATGACCGTGAAAAACTGGAACAGTTTTCGCATAAGCATCAGCTGATGCTGTTCCTGGATGCGGGCGATGAAGCATTAACCGCGTTAAGTCCGTCGACGCCGTTTTATCAATCTCACCAGCTTAAGCTAACCTTCAGCCCACAGGATTTTATTCAGGTTAACGATGGTGTTAATCAGCAGATGGTAGCGAAGGCGATCGCCTGGCTCGATCTGCAACCGGAAGACCGGGTGCTGGATCTGTTTTGCGGCATGGGAAACTTCACACTTCCTATAGGAATCTTCGTACATAATGTGGTTGGTGTGGAGGGGATTGCAGCATTAGTGCGGCAGGCAGCGTATAAT
>Ga0308162_1001995_pt1 | contig 14377 bp, 18 predicted proteins | sample PhySR2_FD_201370 | JGI IMG/M metagenome (GOLD analysis project Ga0308162, IMG submission 201370) | Phyllosphere microbial communities from UC Gill Tract Community Farm, Albany, California, United States - DLSLS.R2 | ecosystem: Host-associated > Plants > Phyllosphere > Unclassified | place: USA... | reverse complement strand
GCCCTGATTTCCTGTTTAATCACTGGTGTTCGTATCCTGTAGCTGGCACGCAGGTTAGTTATCCCACTCGTTACGAAAGCGGATCTCTTCCCTGGTTGGTGTGCAGGGAATAGCTTCCTCATAACTTTGGATAGCCATCTGCGCACCGAGTTTGTCTAAATGCTTAATTTCATCAGCCCAAAAGAATCCGGCCTGTGACTCTTCGCCGGTATATCGGGGAACCTTAATGCCAACACTTACTATGCTGGCTTCTTGCATCCGCCACGACTCATCACGACGGTTGTAAATTCTGAAACACGTATCGGTCCCTGCTGAGTTTCCAGATTGCTGCAACTGGTCATCGGCTGACTGGCATACAGCATTGAGGTGATGCTGAATCCATTCCGACAGCTTCATACCTTCCCGCTGTGCCTGTGCGACATAGCGGTTTTTAACATCGGGAATGACGCGTATCTGAATCTGAGCCGTCGCTGGGGCGGCTCCTTTAACTGAATTTAAAGCCCGTGGATCGCGTGCTTTATCGGTCATGATTAGCCTCGATTAGTTTCCCCTTCTGCCGGGGCATATTCTTTATAGACGTCAGCGAAATACTCGTTGCAAAACCCCAGGGCGCAATCCATTTCCTGAATTGCTTCCAGCGCATCGAGCGGGCTTCCGTCGCATTCATACAGTTTGAACTCATACGGCAAAGTAAATCGTGCTGCCGTGATATGTACCATAAACGGCAGGTTATATTGCTCTGCCTTTTCCCCCATCTGCATCTGCCACTCAAACGCAATCTGATATTCGCCTTCTGTGTCTGTCATGGTGGCAGTGCCAGTAACGGTATCCGCAGTGTGTGCTGTCACCGTTATCTGCTGAGGTTCCCACCAATCAAGCTCAAACATATTGCTCAGCACCATTGGGTGCGCCGGTGCCGTACCCGGACGCCAGCCTGACTTGAGGATGTAGTCAATGTGATCGCGATAGCCCAAGTTGATCTCTTCAAATATGTGTTCATCGCCAATGTAGCCAAAGCAGAGGTGATTACGCAGCCATACAACGGTCGCAAGGTCTGTGCAGCTGGTGGCCACCAGCTCGTAATTGGTTTTGATATCTGCGTAGGCTTCCGCCTCGTTAAAGTCAGGCTGCTGACTCTGTTTAATTACGCCGGTCAGGGTGTAAGACATGTGCTGGAGCGCAGCGGTGGCAGTCATTGGAGAGGTATTCATTGCATAGTTCCTTAATGCCTGGAGCCGCCAGGGCGGTGACGCCTGAGTAACGCCATGAGATGAAATATACAGGTGGTGATTTTGATTGTCAATACAAGCAAAAAGACATATTATCTTTTAACCGACAGACGATAAATTAATGCCTCATTGGGGAAGGGTTTTTGTATGTAGCAGATATAGCATGTAGTAAAATCTAAGCATCTTATCCGTAAAGGAAGACAATGAAATGGCAATAAATTTTGCTCCAAAAGTGGGCCAAATCCTTACCTGTAATTATGGAAATTATTTGAAAGATGAAAATGGGGATATCATTACAAATGCTGTCGATGCGCATATCCCACCGGAAATGATAAAATATCGGCTTGTAGTCGTTCTAAATGGTCGTCTTAATGGTAATGCTTGTATAGTGGTTCCAATCAGTACAACAAAGGATCAGTCTAAGCTGAGTCAGGGCCTTCACGTTGAATTGGAAGAAGGTATTATCAACGAAGCAAAATATTTCCCGCAAACTACAAGCTGGGTTAAGTGTGACATGATACAGACGGTCAGCAACATTCGCCTGAATCGCCCTATGGATTTAGGTAGAGGATGGGTTACTCAAACATTGTCACGCGAAATTGTCACCAAACTGCAAAAGGCTGTTATCAAAGCAATCAATGCAACGGCTTTGACCCAACCACAAGCTATCTAAGAACCAAGTAAGCTCTCCTGGAAGAACTACCACTATGTGACTTTCCAGTATTGACATAAATCTGTTTTCAGATAAGATATCAGTGTTGCCCATAGAGGCCATTCAGATTTTCTCCCCTTGAGGGACCGCGAAGCCCAGCTGAAAAGCTGGGCTTCTGCACATCAGTAGCTTCGTAAAATCCTGCCATTCCGTAACGTCATCCGCTGATGCACTAATGAATAATTAGGAGGAAGTGCGATTATGCTGAGATACACCCTGCCAAATGAAGACGAATCACAGTTTCTTGCTTATCTTGAAAGTGATATCAGTACACATCCAGAGAACATTATCCCGGTATCTGTAGCTTACTGGGAAAGGATTAAGGCGTTAACTGCTGGTGTGGAAGTCGATTTAGACGCTCCACTGACTGACGACTGACAGCACGACTTTTAAGGTGGCTTAACATGGCAACACTGAAAGAATTGATGGACGGACTTTCACCCGAAGCCCGAAAGAGAGTTGAAGCCCGTGCGACTGAACTCAGAAAGGAAATTGATGCTGCAAAGTTGCGTATAGCTCCCGTCAAATGATAAATCGTTGACGGGTAGCCTTGCTGTTTTCATATAAACTGAATTGGGGTTATCTGCATATTCCGCCAATACAGAGACACCTTGTAGGGCCAATACAATCTCTAGTACATGGGAATGGGTCACATATACCCAAACCGACAACCCCGCCGACAGTTGCAACAATTTTGTTTGGAAGCCACTTGAAGGCTATACAGTTCTCTCCTTTTGAAGAGCAATCTTGATAGGTAAGATTTTCAATTATTATTTTTTTAATTGCGTCGGGGTCGTCCGATTCCGGATCAGCAACTGCAAAGACACCTACACCTTTATCAAAACCGTTGGTTCCGAGAATGTGTGAAGCTGTCCATCTTTCTTCAGTTTGATTTCGTTCCATTACTGTAATCATTTTGAGCAACTCCTCTTAAGAGGTTCGCTTCTGTTTAGGCCGAAGCGCTAGCCAAATTTATTCTAATTCTCATCTTCAAATTTTCTGTGAGCGGTTATGGCATTTGGGAAACTTTTAATTAATCTGTGATAAGGGGCGATCAACAAGTGATCAGCTCCACTACTAAAAGTAGTGGTACTGACTGGCATATATTTATAATTAAGTTAAATTCTTATAAATCATGCGCTTATGCCAAATTACTTTATCTTTACCACAGGTAGTTCTTCCCAGCGGGTCAAATAGCGTGGAGATAACATTTCACGCTTCATCTGATAGGACGGATTCACGCCCTGACCGGCAATAAACAGTGTGCCGCGCTGGTAGCTGTTCAAGCTGTCCATCACGGCCATCAGCTTATCGCTGCCGGGGCGCGGCGGAGACTCATCAAACAGATTCAGCTGCTGCTCTGAGCCGCAGAACTCCCCAAGCATCACTCCGGCCTTCGCATACTCATAGCCGTCCCGCCAGATAGCTCTGAGGCCGCGCACGGCGGCATCAATCAGATCGCGGGTATCCTGTGTGGCCGTCGTAAACGAATGGCTGGCGCCGCGTGAATAATACGGGCGGCGCGGATCGTGTTTGCTGGTCTGGATGAATACCGTGATATTCCGGCAGTACTGCTTTTCACGCCGCAGCTTTTCACCGGCGCTGGTGGCAAAGAAGCACACGGCGTTACTCACTTCCTCCAGGCTGGTGAGGCGTTTGCCGAACGAACGGCTTACCACCAGCTGCTGCTTAGTCGGCGGATTCTCTTCGAGCTCGAAGCAACGTTCGCCGCGCAGCTCCCGCACGGTGCGCTCCAGCATCACATTGAAGTTTTTGCGGATCATGGTTGTGTCAGCGCGGGCAAGGTCGAGCATCGTCTTGATGTTCATCAGCTGCAGCCTGGCCCCTGTCTTTCTGCCGACACCCCACGTCTCGGAGACGTCGAGCAGTGATAGCAGCTTGTCGCGCCGTTTCGGGTCGGTCAGCACCACCACGCCGCCTGTTTTAGGCCAGGTCTTTGCTGCGTGCGTGGCTACCTTACAGAGCGTCTTCGTCTCTGCTATCCCTATGCCACACTTCATCGTGGTGTGCTGGATAACGGTGCGCCGGATCTCTTCTCCGAATATCTGGAAGTCCACCAGCTTTTCCATGCCGTCCAGAGAGCCAAACACTTCGTCGATCGAGTACGCTTCCAGGTTCGGGACATACTCGCCCACTATTGTATGGAAACGCTTGCTGAATGCGTCATACAGCGTGTAGTTGCTGCTGAATACCACCACGCCGTAGCGCCGGATGGTATCGCGGATTTTAAACAGCGGATCGCCCCGCTTCAGGCCTACGTTTTTCGCCTCGCGGTTCAGCGCCGCAATACAGCCGTCATTGTTGGTCGCCACCACGACGGGACGCCCGTACAGGTCCGGCCTGAATGCCAGCTCGGCCGACACGTAGAAGGCGTTAACGTCACTGTGCAGGAACATTGTCAGTACGGTGAATGACGTATGTCACCACCCCCCATATTTCCAGACCATCAGGCTCGACAGGGATCGGCTTATAGCGCGGATTCATGGCCAGCAGCATCGGCACCGGCCTCAGCTGCAGCTTTTTTACCGTAAACTCCCCGTCCACAGAGGCAATCACGATCTGACCGTCTGCGGCCACCTTCGATTTATCCACCACCAGCAGATCGCCGTCAAAAATACCGGCCCCGATCATCGACTCACCCTCGCAGCGCACAAAATAAGTGGCCGTTTTGGCCCTGACGCAATACTCGTTCAGATCCAGCGGAGTGTCTTCGTACCCGATGGCAGGAGACGGAAAACCCGCTGCTACCGTTTCAAGAAACTGCCTGAAAGCCTGTCTGGGCGCGGCTTCGTCAGGTATTGCTATTATCTCTAAGCGCATAATCACCCCTCCTTTTAACTGTATAAAAATACAGTATAAGATTAAGAATATGGAATTGACCAGTGGACGATTTCATATAAGAATAAGCACATTCTAAAATTTTAATAATTTACTCACTATGAATTTAGGCTTGAAGCAGATCGAACTGGATAAGATGCGCGGCATCTGGAAGGCAAAAGGGTTTGTAGAAGCAGGCAGAACCGAACCGCTGCGCATCAACCGCACCGACTGCTACATCACGTTTCAGCGTAAAAGCTGGGTGTGCAAAGACCTGAATGGGAACACGATTGACAGCAGAGCAATGCTTTATGCTTTGCTAAAAAATAATATTTGATCGACTAAAGGCCGCTGCGAAGCGGCTTTTTTTATGCTGGTGGCCAGAGTCGCCCCATGAGACTAATATTGCTGGTTTCATGGCAACGTTAGTCTATTCATGGTAGCGCGCTTAAATATCAGGCAAACGTTAGTCTGCTCATGGAAATCAGGCTCTTTCAGTACATATTGTGAGCTAACCTGCCACCTATGCCCTTCTGTTTCCTGAAACCAGCAACACCAGCCATGAATAGACGAACGTTCACCATGAAACCAGCAATGCTGGATTTAAGATGTAATTTTTGCCCTCAACACGTCCAGGCTTAAGGTGTAAGAAATGCCCTCAAGGATCAGGACTGTTAGCAAACTGCCGAGGTGTATGAATTGCCCTTAAAGCGAAGTGAGCTATCGCGGAAAAGTGTATTAATTGCCCTTAGTTTTGTTGGTATGTAAAACAGAAAGCTGTGATTTTATTTCCGCTGCGTTTCTCAGTGTACGTTATTGACATGTGGGCTTTTTTTTCAATTTCGGCCACTGCTTTAGCTAAGAAAGCACGCTTGAATTCAGCTATTTTAAGGTATGACTTAGGCAAGCCGTAGCGCTCAATCATCCAGTCCACTTTCAGTATTGCAAACCCGGCCCCATCAGCGTTTTTATACTGACATAGTGACTCATAGAGGCGTATCGCATACGGGTTAGTAATACCTGCCACATCTTTGATTTTTATCTTAGTGAATCGTCGTTCCAGAGAGGTGAAAAAAGGCATCAGATAGGGGTTCAGATGCACAATGTAAGTACCTCTGCGAGGTGAATAGGCCTTTTTAATCATCCACGGGTAAGACTCACTGCCCTTCTCTCCCCCCTCATCCCATTCAGGGCGAAAAATACATACTTCCTTGGTTGAGAAACCAGCTAGGGCAGAACGTATGTCTTTACTGGCTTCAGCCGAGGGCAAATTATACATATCTGCGTACTCAGCAACGGTAAACTCACATAGTCCAGCAGACTGATCACCACCTTTAGTCGCATTACGGATCCTACCCACAGCCAAAAACAGTATGCGCTTTTGGTCGCGGGTCAGGCTGTAGGCAGCTTCTGTCATCTCGTTAGATTGGGCGATGATTTTACTGACAGGCATTATCGACTGAACAAGCGTCAGCACCTGCTTTTCTTTGTCGTTATCCACTGCTTTCTGCTCTGAATTGTCCATGTGAATAATTTTCCCGAGTAAGGGCAAATCTTACATACGCTAAGGGTGATTTATACATACTTTGAGGGTGATTTCTACATTTGCCGAGGGCAATTTATACACCTTGCGAGGGCAATTTATACATATTGCTCCCTCGCAAGCCGCGCCAGTAAAGGGCTGGAAGCCTCCTAAAAAGATCTAAAAAAGAAAAAATAATAAAAAACATATTAAAAATATCATGGTGGATAAGTGGATAACTCGATCCAAAGCGGATCCTCACCTCACACAGGCTTATTCGGAGCGAACGGCTCAACCTGTCCCAGCCTAACTGTCCGTCCGAGCTGGTGGATCGCATGCTCGACAGATTCTACCTTCGAGGGATGATGCACATCGAGCAGCCGGTCAACCTGCGGGCCTTTCAGATTCATACTGCGCGCCAGGTCTGCTTTTCGTGTGCCGGTCTCGATCATCGAATTGTGCAAAACAGCCTTCATGGCCACCAGCACCGGCACGCCTACCAGATATTCGCCCTTCTTAGCCTTGCTAGCCAGCGGCACCATACGGCGCTCGTCCATTTCGATAGAGATTGCCAGAACAACAGCCTCAGCCGCGTTTAACAGCGCATCCTCTACCGTGTCGCCTACTGAGTTCAGTAATGGCAGATCACGACATGAAACAACATAACAGCCGGTTGGTTTGTCATGCTCCAACTGTACCGGGTATACAAACATGGTTTTCTCCTGCAGCAGATACGAAAAAGGTGGGGCCTAAAGCCCCAAATCCTTAATTATTTTCTTCCGTAGAGGCTCTGGTATCTCCTTCGCCCCGTGGAAAGGAACAATGCTTATACGGCCATTGTACCTCGCTTTAAAGTGGCTGCTTCCACCAGGGGATTTCGTTAACTCTACCCCCATGCTGAGTAACCACCTGCGAAACTCGCTGTACTTCATTTCGCTCCTTGCTTTCTGTGGCTGTGCGCCACGAAAAGAATTTTAACAAACACGTTAATAAATACAACACGTATGTTATATACTTTTTGGGTATTCGATTTCTCCAGTGGTCAATTCCATATTGCTTTACAGCGCGGCAAAGGTGATCAACAATCTAAAAAATAATTTAGATTTTGTTAAATCATGGAAAAGGCAGATTTTCAGGCTGCACGGGATAAGCAGGCCAAAGCACAGCAGCGTCAACGTGAAAAACATGCAGCAAAACTGGCAGACCCGGAGTTTCGGCAGCAGCAGTATGCAAAGCAGAAGGCCACCAGCAGCAGGATGATTGCCAGGCAGATTGAAAAGCGTAATTCTCCTGAATGGATCGCAGAGCAAAGAGCCAAAGCAGTGAAACGCGCTGTAAGCGTCTCTGAGCGCCTGAAAGAGAAAAAGCCAGCACCTGTAGCAGCGAAACGGCAAACACGCGGCAGCGCGTCAGGCAGAGGCCTTAAAGGACGCACCCCGACCGCAGCCGAGCGCGTAGTAATGGATGCTCTGGGAAAACTGCCCTGCATTGCCTGCCTGCAACACGGGAAAGAATCGCCGCTAATCAGCCTGCATCACATTGAGGGCCGGACAAAACCCGGCGCACATCTGCTACAAATCCCTCTTTGCAACAATCACCATCAACACGCTGCTCCAGCGCATATCCGTGTTGAGTTCCCTTGGCTGGTGCCGGTACACGCGGACGGTATCACTGGCGGCAAAGCGGAATTCACAAGATACAACGGATCAGAAAAGGTACTTATGACAAAAGCCTATGAGCTGGCGGGAATAGGTCATCTTTAGTAGAGAAAGGCGATGTTATTTTTTAAAAAGACTTGAATTTTTGTAATATGGCGTTTTTTAAACGGGAAGACTTAACAGGGAAACGTAATGAAAAATATTTTAGCGAAGGCAGCAATATTGGTCAGCTTTGTAGGCTTGGTAGGGTGTGTAAGCGAGGCACGAACACCTAAGCCGGTAGATAAGTATGAAGCAGACAAAGTAGCCTTTACTCAATCCAGCGACATGCAGCTCTGTGAGACCGATAAAAAGCTGGGTGTTACTTTAAGTGAAAATCCGTCAATTTCTCCAGAAGCCAGAAACAGACGGATAAGATACGAGTTGTTGCGTAAGGAAATTGAACTGAGGCAAATCAATTGCGACAAAATCAGAGCAGTGACTGCTCCTCCTGTTAAATCACTTAGTGCTCAAGAAAAAAAACACCGTGCAGCTTTGAGCTGCAGAGCTATCGCTGAGCGATCTCGTTATTCAGACCCATCAGCTGTATTTAAAATGTGTGAGTTGGGCTTTCATTCCTCGACAGAAAAATGCCGTAATAATCTGGAAGGATTTAACCGAGAAATAAGAACTATTCCCCTATCCGGCAGAGCTGAATGGTCTGAAATAAGCAGCGCGTTTCGTCAGGGCTGTAACTTACGATAGTTGTAAATGCAGGTGTCACTATAGATAACCGGCTGTTTGACCGTCTGACCAGCATGCAGCAGATGAACGAGATAGACACGGGCAAACTGAAGCCTTCGCGCATCACGGAGGTTAAGCCCTCTACCCTGCTATAGCGTCTGATAACAGCCTGCAGGCCGCCGATAAATAGCCCCCAAAGCTCGCCACTGAGCGGCCTTTTTTATTTTCAAAAAAACTGCTTGACCTGTAACTACGCAAAGTACAAACCGCTTAAAGTCGCCCCAAGCTGTTAGCGGTTCCCTGATGGAATTTTTGACAACTTACCTAATCTGCAACGCGCGGTTGGGAACGTTAAAAGCCAGAGAGTCCGCTATATGCGGCCTTTCGCCTTTTCAGGGGTACCGACGTGAAACAGAAAATTGCAGTAATCAGCCTTTCAACCAGTCAGCCAATGGCGATCACCGCCATTTACGAAGATCACACGCTCGTTATGTCAAAGCCGCAGACGTTGCCAAAGGGCATGCGAAAGCAGCTGGTTAAACTTGCCCCGTTCGTTGAGGCACTGCGCAAGCAGGGCTTTAAGGTGCTGGTGGATGAAGCCACCGGCAAAGTGGCAAACGAAGTAGGCGGCAATCATATCTCACTCAAAACGCGGGGAAGCGACGGGCGCGCAGCGGTGCTATCCGGCATCGAGCGTTACAACGAGCTCCTGCTGCAGGACAACATTGCGCTGCCAGCAGAGAACAAGGGCGCATTTGAGATCCCCGATTCCATCGTTGAAGTGGAATACAACGCCAGCGGTGAAGAGGTCTACCGGATCAACTGGCGCGAGATACGCCCGGAGCAGGTGCTGACCATCCTGTGTTGCTTCGCAGTGGATTACAACAACGTGGCATCGGCGGACTACATCAACGCCATGACCGCTGCGACCGCAGAGCCGGAGCCGTCCCTTATGGACTCGCTTAAACGCATCATCGGCTATGAGAAAATTAAAGCCGCCGAAGCCGTGCCGGAGTCGCTGACCGGCAAGCGAATAAGCGATGAGGAGCGCATTCTGTGAGTTACAACCGCCTCGATGATCGCTCGATCAGTGACGTAGTGCTGCGCAGCCTCTTTCACCAGGAGGTGATCAAACGATCCGCGTCATTTCACGAAGACAACCGCGACTACACCATCCGTCTCGATGAGATATTCCGCGCTGACCTGGCGGCATACCGGGCTTATGAGGGTAACGACGATCTGCGCTGGGTATTCCGCCTGCTGTGCGGGATAGAGTCGGAAATGGAACCGCTGCCCGCAGGCCAGACGCTTTCCCTGCCGGACATGGCATGGCTGCGCGGGCGCATACGCGACTTTGCTGGCGGTAAGCCGGAGTTGATCAGTGGCTGATACTCCGTTTGCCCGCACCCGGTCCGGGCGCTACGACACGGCAGGGCTTTCCTCCAAAGAGTTCTCCCGCGTCTTTGACCAGATTGACAAAGACCGCCGCAAATCACGGCGCATTGCGCGGCGTACGCTTAACCCGCTGACCCTGAAGAACAAGGCGCTGGACGACATCATTGCCCTGGGCAAAAAGAAGTCCGGCACGTTCTTCACGAAAGAGGATCTGAAAGGGTTCGAAGCAAATCGCGCCGGCGCCCGCCAGCAGTTCAATTCATCGCAGGCCGGTATCACGTATGCGCAGCTGGTGGCCGGTAGTCAGCAGATCGATATTAAGCGCGCCAATAACCGGGTAGACGACGGATCCGGCATTAAGCGCGCCACGCCCACCACGCTTAAACACAACGTCCTGACCGTCAGCGTGGAGGCGTCCGCCGCCTCGATCGATAAGCATCACCGCGTGAAATTCCGCTTTGAAGAGTGGGATCAGCTGATGGAGGAAATCACCGATGCCAAAGACAGCGCAGCCAAAATTGCCAAGCGACTATGCGCTGGCCGCGTCTCTTTTGATTGCGATTGCGGCCGTCACCAGTACTGGTATCGCTACATCGCCACGGCAGGCAATTTCGCCCTTGCCCCGCCAAAAGAGTACGCCTACCCCAAAGAGAAAAACCCGAACCTGAAAGGTGTCGCCTGTAAGCACGTCATTCACGCTTTCACCCGTCTGCAATCCGCCTCATGGCAGGTGCGCATCGGCCAGGCTCTGCATAAAAGCGCCGGTAACAACGCCTATGGCGACGATCCGCGCAAAACCACTGAGCACTTCACTGACGCCGATAAAGCGAAGTTCAACCGCAACCGCAGTTCGCAGACGAACGTCGCCGCCGTTAAGCGAGAGCATGAGAAGTATCAGAAGCGCATGGGCGCGCTGGCGAAGCGGCTGGACAACGACGACGGGCGGATCGACAAACTTCGCGGCCAGCTGACCCGTGCCAAAAAGCTGACCGCAGCGCAGCGCACCCGCGCCGCGAAGAAGCAGGCGGAGCTGGCGGGCGAAAAGGCAAAAAACGTCCTTCTGCGTCAGCAGCTGGCGGACCAGGCGAAGATCCAGCGCCAGACGTTCATTGATGCCCTGGTGCTGAGCGGCACGCCCCGCGCCGAGGCCGAAAAAATGTTTATTGAATATGCAAAAAACCAGACAAGAGCAGGTAAACAGTAATGGGACGGTACGACGAATTTCTGGCCGACAATCCACCGACGATTAACGAGGCCACCAGCTGTGAAACTGAGCAACCCGCTACCGCGATCGATACGCCTAGCAGCAGCCCTGTTATCGATCTCGACGCCGCTGCGCCGACCGCCGCCACGTCACCCGATGGTGATACCTCTGGCGGTACTGATGACGCTGACAGCGGCAGCAGTGAGGATCATGACCCTCTGAGCGCTCCGCTTCCGGACAGCCTTGCCGAACGCGAACAGAGCACGGCGCTGAAGCCACGCTACAAAGGCCACGCCCCATTTAACAACATGGTCCGCCGTGACTGGATTAAAGCGATTGAGAGCGACTACAGCGCGTTTCAGGCGCTGCTGTACCTGCCGGACATGCGCGACGTCGGGGAAGTGGACGACGAAACAGGCTTTGAACAGCCGTCGTTTACCGAGCTCAACAACAACCAGCGGAACCTGAGCTATGAAGACGCTGATCCGGTCATTGTAACGGTGCTGGATTCCCCGGACGAGCGCGAGAGTTTCCAGGTGCTCGATGCCGACGGCGAACAGGACGGATTAACCGACGACGTGCTGATTCTGCGCATCGCCGCCGAGGGCGTGCCGGTTGGCTCAATTCTTGAGTGGAATGAAGAGATGGCCAGCGGCACCCTGGCGCGCCGGTGGTGGTACGTTCACCGGATTTATGGCTTCGGCACGCAGAATGTCGGATCGCTTTACTACTGCATCCCTGCCCGCAATTTTGACACCACCAGCAACGGACGTATCGAATGAATGAGCTACTTTCCCGCACCCGCGAGTGGGTGAAAACACGCACCGGCAAAGTGGAGAGTACCGGCTTCACCGCCGCTGATGCCGCCGTAGCGAAGGCGCTGAATGACGTGTTCAGCAGCGCCGTAATGACCGCCCCACGCCAGCATGAGCTGCGCTATAGCGCCTTCTTAGCGCGGAAGCCGGAAGACCGTGTATTCGTCGGCAAGTTTGATGACGTCATGGATTTTCTGCGCGCCGTGCGCCAGGCGGGTGCCGGACGCCGCAGCATGAAGGCGTCGGACATGCCGGACCTGAACCGCGACGCCCTGCCGCTGATCAACCTGTCTCGCGGGTTTGATATCACCTATGACAACAACGACCAGGAGATTGATCGCAACCTGGGTGCCATTACCGACGAGTCACCGGCCAAGATGCCGCTGGCCGAGATTGAGGCTACGCAGGCCTCGCTCAATTACTCAATCACGCTGATTGCCAGTGACAAAGATACGCTGTCGCTGATGTGCAACACACTGGCTGCTAACTTCCGCTCCCGGCTCACCACTAACTTCAAGGCGCAGGAAAAGCTGGTCAACTGGCCCGTTGAGATCAACTGCAGCATTCAGGACGCCAAAACTATCATGTTCAGCGATATGTCGCCGCCGTTCACCCAGGATCGGATTTACGCCTGCCAGGCGTCGCTGATTGTCATGGTGGAAGTGCTGACCGCGCATGAAGTTGATGCCCGGAGCGTACGGTATGACACCCAGCTGGCACCAGGGGGTAACTGATGGCTGATCAGCAGAATAAGCCCATGCAGTACTTCCTGCAGTCGGTCCTGCTTAATGGCGTGGAAATGCCGCGCAGCTGGATAACGTCTGTGATTTACATCGAGAAGACGTCGCTGACTTCGCCGCTGCTGGTGCTGGAGACGCACGACCCAGCCGGAAAGCTGGTGGACGAAATGGGCGCCCGGTATGGCGCTGAGCTGGTGGCAGAGCTGGGCGACCCGACCGGGCAGCGCGGCGCGTATACAGAGACGTTTTTCGTGACGTCCGCGCCCGCCAGCGGTGACGTGGTGCGGATCATCGCCGTGTCAGCGGATCTCAAGCGTCTCAAAACTCCATCCGCCCGCGTGCGACTGTATGCCGACCGTCAGCCAGGTGACGTCATGGCCGAGTTCGCGGGCAAAATGACGATTGAGGCTGACGCCTTCCGCAAAGCGATGACCTATCACCTCAATATGGGCGAGAAGCCGTCCGGCGTGCTGCGCCAGATAGCGGAAGATCACGGCGCGCTGGTGTGGTGCGCCCGCGGGAAATTCTGCATGAAGGACATGGCAAAGCTGATCGGCACAAAGGCGGCATTTGTCTATGAGGCCAACAATCCGCAGGCCGAATACACGATCAACAAGATGAGCAACATCAACCAGGATGCCGCCGCCACCAGCAGCCGGGACTATCAGTATGTCGGCTACTCCATGACAGAGGGCTACGTGGCCGTGGGCGATAAGTCGAAGCCGGTCAAATACATTTCTGACGCCGATGTGGCAACGCTGACCAACATGGCACGGGTGATCGTCCCTAAGCTGGATATTGAGGTCAGCGGCAACGCAGACGTCACCGCTGGCATGATTATCGGCGTGCAGATCCATCGCTATGACGCGGAGAACCAGGTAGACGAAACGTTACCGAAAAACTTTATCGCCGTTGCGGTCATTCACCATGAGGATCGGATTGGCTACACCACGCGCATGATTTTAGGAGTACCCAATCAGTGAGTAAGCAGCGCGCCATAATCACGGCCACAAAAGACCCGCAGGGACACATGCGGGCGCAGATCCGCCTCACTCCGCAGTGGGCGGACGTGGATGCAGATACCCTGCCCTGGGCGGAATATCAGCTTCCGATCGGCAACACGTTTGTACCCTGCATCGTGGGCGATCAGGTATGGGTGGAGTTTCCCTACAAAGACGGCAGCGGAAAGCCGGATACCCGGCGCCCGCTGATCACCGGCGCGGCGCAGTCGGCACCGGGCGGCGTGCCAAGTGTCGCGCCTGAAGCCTCCGGACAGGGGGGCGGGTATGAGCCACCAGCTGTGGACGGTGCGCCAGCGCGCCCCTCCCTGAATCCAACCACGGATTTTGTGTCGCACCGCAATAACCTGCTGGAGATCCGGTCTGCTGGTGGCGGGTATGAAATTGCCAATACTGCCAGCGGTTCGCGGATCGGGATGAATGAGGGCGGGGATATTTACCTGCTGGGACCGGGCAATCTGGTAATCGACGTCGGCGGCAATCTGACTATTAAGATAGGCGGGAAAATCGTGTTCCAGTCTG
>Ga0308162_1001992_pt1 | contig 14401 bp, 17 predicted proteins | sample PhySR2_FD_201370 | JGI IMG/M metagenome (GOLD analysis project Ga0308162, IMG submission 201370) | Phyllosphere microbial communities from UC Gill Tract Community Farm, Albany, California, United States - DLSLS.R2 | ecosystem: Host-associated > Plants > Phyllosphere > Unclassified | place: USA... | reverse complement strand
CGTAGTGCTACCCAATGTATTACCGTCGGCATCTTTGATCGCGACAGTTGATCCTGCTTCGCCTTTACCTGAAATCGTTTTACCGTCATCGCTAAGCTGCACGCCACTTGGCTCTGCGGGTGCGGTCGTATCTGGCGCAGTAATTGTTGCCGCTGCAGAAGTATTACCCACCGCATCCGTCGCCGTGACAGTTAGGGTTTGGCCATTGGCTTGTGCTGCAGGGAGTGTCACGCTAAAGGTGCCATAACTACCGACCGTAGCACTACCCAATGTATTACCGTCAGCATCTTTGATCGCGACAGTTGATCCTGCTTCGCCTTTACCTGAAATCGTTTTACCGTCATCGCTAAGCTGCACGCCACTTGGCTCTGCGGGCGCAGTGGTATCTGGCGCAGTTATTATTGCCGTTGCAGAGGTATTACCCGCCACATCCGTCGCCGTGACAGTTAGGGTTTGGCCATTGGCTTGTGCTGTAGGCAGTGTCACGCTAAAGGTGCCATCACTACCGACCGTAGTGCTACCCAATGAATTACCGTCGGCATCTTTTATCGCGACAGTTGATCCTGCTTCGCCCTTACCCGTGACGGTGAGTCCATTATCGCTAACAACAATATCAGTCGGTGCTGCTGGCGCAGTCGAGTCCTTTGTCTCGCTATCTACCCCATTATTACCAGTACCACCGGTCCCACTTTCAGAGTCATGACTCTCCGAATGCCCGTGGAGGGATGATCCCAACAGCATGGCACCGATACCAAGCAGGGCAGCCCCAGCTATCGCCCAAGCACCAATATGCTCGTTGGCGATAGCTTCTGATCCCACTTCTGCTAAAGAATTGACTGACGTATATTTCGCTGCATCGGTGCCAGGATTTTCAAGCCACCACAAAGCCCCATCATGCGGGTCTTCTATTACTAAATCACTGTGCTGACCATTAGGACCGACAGTGAAAAAGTTTTTAATGGTAACTTTCTCGTTATCATTGAGTTCGATAATTAAATCGTTATTAACCCGAGAGAAGCTTTTTATATCTTCGCGGCTAACAGGTATTTTTAATATTGATGCTGAGTCGAGCGTAACGGTGGAAGAATGCGTTGTATAGCTACTTCCCTTTTCTTTCGATAAAGCAACGATATCAATCATAGAGTTAGCCTCAATTATTTTTTTTGATAATTAGATTTTTAGATGCGCGCGTAAGCCAATTCCGCATAATGAGCAGAATCTTTTAGCGGGTAAGATTATTCCTAAGTTTTCTATCAAGAAGGAAAGTAGAGAAAACAACATAGCAATGCAACGAGATGTTCGATTAATATTTTTTATCAAAAATCAGTGACAGCCTTGAGATTTGTGCAATGCATATCACAAATTTCTAATTGGGTAAGATCGGTCAACTTTTGCATAACTTGCAGTTCGAATTAGTACTAATGAACCCTAACACAGGCTAATAAAGAGTAATTAAGCAGTGTAAAACCCTAAGCATGTCTCTTATGGCGCTATATTTTTGTGGTGTTTTCTATTTATGAAGGTAAAAATAGCCAGTTACTATGATTTAGTCGAAAATTATAATTATCAATAAAAATAACGAGTTAAAGCTAAGGGTATATGAATACGATTGAAGATATAGTACGTAAATTGATCAAATCTTTATTTTTATTACAATTTAAGCCTTTACTTCACTCTTCGATTCCTCCTAGCCATTTAACTATTTTATGGATTATTGCCGTTTTCCGTCCTACTGAGATATTGGCTTACTAAATTCATGCAAATAATTTTCTAGAAAAACCCACTATTAATAAAAATTAAGAAAACAAAAGATGAATAATTAACTTCACAAAAAAAGATATTTTTTTTAATTTTGTTTTATTATTTATGAACTAATAGAAAGTGAATAGTTTGAAATTGAATTAAAATTGATTGCAAGAAGATATGGCTAGTCACTCTTACCAAAACTAAACTCGATACCCCTCCACGCCAATAAATCATTTACTCAAGACTGACCTACTCATCATTCCGTACCAATAATCTAAGAAGTATCAACGCCGAAAAATCCCCCAGAATAATGCTCTTTATCAAAGTAACGACGTAAAGCCGCCGAAATTATAATCGGTTATATGGTTATATTAAAAATTTATAAGTAACATTTATATAATATTAAAAAAGAGCAGTATGTCATCGCGGTAGACGAGCGGAGTCGACAGTCAGGTAGACTTACACGTTGGCATCGAAAGACGATAGTAGCGTTCTCATGCAGTATAAAAATCCATTGAAAGGAACGTATTTCAACATGAGCACTGTCAACGTATCACGTCGCCGTTTTTTTCGGCCTTCCGTGATCGCCGATATCTCCGTATACCACGCGCCACTCCATAGCAAGGCGTTCGCCGCGCTATTTTTTTAACCCTTCCCGCATGGGATCCTGCCTTCAAACATCTTCGGTTTTGTATTGATGGAAAAGCTAAGGCGATGGGTAAAAAAGTCTTTGCTCGTGATATCCGAGCCGCTGATATGCCGCATTGGCCGGCTACGCAATCCCATGCCTTTATTTTACGAGTCACACAAACAGATAAACGGTTTGACGGTTTGGACCTTTCTTTATTAGAAGAAGGATTACAGCCAGACCGACTCGTTACTGCGGAAGATCTGGCTCGTGACAGTCTCGCGTTCCCGCCCTTTTATGGCGACGATATGCTACTGGCGCAAGGTAAAACGCCAGCCTATCTTGGCCAAGGGGTCGCTATATTGATTTACCATTATTTCGCACGACATTCCGTCGCGAAAAATAGGCTTAAATTTCAAGATCAGGTCATTCATACGGAGAGGAAACCAGGCCTCTCGAGCGTAACCCTTGGGGCACTTTTCGCTATGTACGCGTTGGCGGTGAAAGCTCGCAAGATGACGATATTTTCTCAACCATGAAAGACCTGCCAATCTTCCCTGCCGAGGTTAAGAAACATTTACCAGTATGGCCTGTCGGCCGGGAAGGCGGGAAATTCGATGAACAAGGGATGTATTACGCCGAGCAAATTACCGAACTTCGAAAAATAGGGAGGAAATTACTTATAATCCCATCTCCCTCTATTTTTTACTATCCGGTAAAAACCAATAATAAGTCGATAAAGCCGCCATATTCCGTGGCATTCCATTACTGCGCGCTTCACGCATGTTACTTTTAACAACTTCTACACCGGGTCCTATTGGCACTATTCTCATCTCTACATTCCTCATCCTGATGAATGTTTATAAATCAATCCTATCAACATTTAACTTGAACTGATTAATAGAATTTTATCGACTCTAACTTAAGCTAGCTTAATCTAAATATGAGATAAATATTACCTTGTAGACGGTAATCGAGGGTAGATGAAAAAAACGTCAATGAAATAATTAGGTATGGGAAAATTTGGTGGCCCCTCCCAGACTTGAACTGGGGACCAAACGATTATGAGATGGTTTACAGCGCAATACAAATCAATAACTTACAATAAAAACATGTAGTTAAAAATTAAATATGTATAAATATACATGTATATCAATAAGCTGGAGCGACACTTTTGCGACAACTTATAGGATTTAGTTTTAACGCATCACCTAGATGATCTGGTGCGAAGTGGGCATATCTCATAGTCATTTTTATATCACTATGGCCTAGTATTTTTTGGAGGACTAGAATGTTGCCTCCATTCATCATAAAGTGGCTTGCAAATGTGTGCCGGAGTACGTGAGTAAGTTGCCCTGCGGGAAGCTCTATTTTCGCGCGCTCAAGAGCATTACGAAAAGCATAATAGCATGGTTTAAAAAGACGGCCTTTAGCCTTAGGAATGGCAGAGATGATTGAAGGATCTAAAGGTATTGTTCGGTTTTTTTTGCCTTTTGTTTTTATGTAAGTGACGCGGTCGAAAGAGAGCTGAGAACTTTTCAATGATTCCGCCTCGCTCCATCTAGCGCCAGTAGATAGGCAGATTTTGACTATTAAAGCTAAGTCGGGAGAACTACTATTCAAACACTCAGCTAACAAGGTGTCTATTTGCTCACTAGTTAGATAAGCCATTTCATGTTCGTCTATTCGAAAATGTCGAACATTTTCCAGCGGGTTTTCTCTTTCCCATTCCCCTAGTCTTTTTAATTCATTAAAAACAGCTAAAAAATAAGCAAGTTCAAGGTTGACTGTACGGGCAGAAACCTTAGACACTCTACTGGTTCTAGAAAAAAGACCATCCAATCGCTTTGCTCAGTAAGAAGTGAATACCTGAGCGTTGAACTCATTCGCCTTAGGCCTACCCATGCATTCGATGGCCCATCTCATGGAACTCATCCTAGCCTTGCCATCACTCAACGTAATTCCATGTCTTTCGTACCAGGTATCTATTAGATCATTTAGAGTGCGCGACTCTTTTTTTCTCCTAACCATGGAGAAGATTCAATTTTTTGAAGGGTGTAATTTTCAAAAGCAGTTGCTTCAAGCTTGGTCGAGAACTTTTTTCTAACTCTCTTGCCGTTCTTCCCTTCACTTCACTTCGATCTACAGTATAAAAATCAGCAATCCAATCGCCATTATTTAACTTTCTAACTGCCATATGTCGCGCACACTCACTTGAAAAGAATCAACACTCGATAGTCATTATGACTTTGCCAATAACGGTAATATCAGAAATAAAGCAGTCGAACGTGGTATTACTGCCATTTACTCGAACCATGTTGGCAGGCAAGTGAGTAAGGGTTCGAAAACTAAATTTCCCTGCTATTTGAATAAGCCACACACCATCGTAGGTTTCTTTAACATCACATTCGACAACGTAGGCATCACCGTCGTTAACATACATACCCTGATTTGGAAGAGATTTTCCAGCAGGAAAAATCGACCTATCGAGGGAAACAATCCCATCTTCGAAATGCTGTCCATCTACAAGCTTATGCTTATTCAACCTCAAAAATGTAATAGAGAATTCATTAAATTTATCTCCATAACCTGTAGCCAGCCACTCAAGATTCACTCCAGTTTCAGCCATGCAACGCACGACTATATCAGAAGGAAAATAATCCCTTTTATAACGCATAGCTAGACTACTGCTAGCTATACCAAGGTGATCAGCCAATGCTAGTTTAGTGCGAAATCCGTAAGCTTCTATTACTCTCGATAGAACTCCGGTACCGCCGGATTCGAAATTGATTTGAAGATTCAACACTTTTCTTTTTAGTTAAAAACTACACAAATAATTAGCTTTTGGCGAATTTTGCTAAGTAATTAGCAGTTTTGAATTACTATTTAATGGTCAAGGCAACCTTTGCAATAATTTCTATGTGCTCCAAAGGGCAGTCAAAGCTTGTACCATGACCTTGTACCCGAACGCTTTTTACTGGGATAAATGTTAATTGCTTAATGCTTGAGCTTCCTTCAATTTCGACTAGCCATTCACCATCATTAACGGATTTGAAATCTCTCTCAAGAACATACGTACTATCATCTAGTTCAACTGATAAGGGATTGATTAATTTGGTTTTCAATCTATTTAAATTTTTATCTAAAACTAAGGGTTCAAGGTCACTAAGAGAACCATCAATTATTTTTTTTCGAGGTATGATTAAGGTATTTAGTGAATACTCGCCAAATTTATCCCCTACTCCCGCCGCCAACCAATTGAGATTTGCTCCTGTTTCAGCCATGCATCTGACAACGACATCGCTTGGAAAATAATCCCGTTTGTATCTATTCGCCAAGCTACTACTAGCAATCCTCAAATGTTCAGCAAGAGCGAGTTTTGTCTTGAAACCGTAAGCTTCAATGACCCGATCCAGCACTTCTGAACCGCCTAAAGAAAAGTCTATTTGTAGCTTCATGAAAGCTTCACCTTTCAGTTACCCAAAAAGCTAATTTAGAATCAAAATTGTAGCCTTAGGAAAACATAGCCATATTTATTAACAAATACCTATATTGACGTATAGGCACGCACAGGAATTTGCCTCATGAGGCCTAATATTACAATTACGATCCCTGAACCATACCTGCCTCTAGAAGAGTATTGCCGCAGAACGGGCCTGAACCGCAATACGGCTGATAAATTAATCTCTGATGGAAGACTACCAATCAAGCCTAAAGGAGCCAAAAAGAAAGGACTGGTTGAAGTCAACATGGCTGCATTAACAATCCAAGCCCTTTCAGAATGCTATATTGCCCTTACCGTTTCATCGAATATACACGCTAGATTGAGGCTAAACATATTTGATTTTAAGGTTTCCATACATAAGCACTTCGATGATGCATGTTCAGGGTTCGCCAAGAGACACAATCTTGAGCAACTTGCAGAACAAGCCGGAATGCAACCGCAAACCCTGCGCAATAAGTTAACCCCCGAGCAAGTACACCAGTTAACGGTGAGAGAGCTGCTTACGCTCACCGATTTCACCGAAGATTCGGCTTTAGTTGATGGCGCACTAGCTCAATTAAATTGCCTTCCTTGCGTTCCAGTAAACGAAGTCGCGGACGAGAAATTTCCCACTTATGTTCTCAAGGCAACGGCAGAAGTCGGAATGTTAGCTGCTAATGCCGCAAACCAAGGCGCAATCTGTAATGCGACTCGCCGCAATGTGATGAACAGCGTAAATATGGGAATTCGTTGCTTAACGCTGGCTGCAATTGCTGTGCAATCACGGATTCACTCAAGCCCGACGTTAAGCACGACAGTAGATGCGATAAGCGGTATTGGCGCATCAACCGGAATGAGCTGAGGTAAACATGATTTCATTCGCAGCAAGGCTAAAGAAACAAAGCCCTTCTATGTCTTATGGGCACGGTTGGATTGTTGGACTTGATGGGAAGCGCTTTCGCCCTAGCCACTCTCAGTCTGACTTATTACAAGCATTAACCACACGCAAGAAGGTGAACACATGGCAATCGAAGGGGCAAATACTGAGCAACTTAATGCGGGTCAACGTGTCTTGGCGTTAAATCACATTGCCGCTATTCGCGGACAGTTTTGGGGTGATAGCTGGAAAGAGGTCGAACGGTTTATTGATGATATGCGCGACCCGCGTGATTCAAATAACGAGGAGAATATTCGTACCCTGTCAGCAACATTTTATTTAGCAAAAATACCAACAAATAAGCACCACTTATCGCTGAGTGAATTGACGATTGACGAAAGGACAGCGCTAGTTTCAGCGATGAATCAACTAAAAGCAGTCGTGAGTTTATTCCCTAAGCGAATAGCCTTACCAAACTAAATAAAACCGTTAATTAAATGGCGTCTACTCGCCGGGCATTCCTTTGCCTAAATTCAGGAGTTAGAACGATGCAAAATATCCAAAAACATCAAATTAAATCAGACAACGACGCGTTAGTTGCGTTACTGGCAAAGGCCAAAGACGAAGAGCGCAAAGACCGCGCGTTAATGGCTTCCGTTCGTTTAGATAAGTTAGCCGCCCACATCGCCAGCAATGAGTTAACAGGCATTGAAGCTGCCGAATTACTGCGCCAAGAGGCTGAACGTTATGAGCACGAATCGCAGGAGTTTCACTAATGGCCGATTCAATGGATTTAGTGCAAGAGCGCTCCGAAGAGATGCGTCAGCGCAATTTAGCTAACGTACTTAACAAGCAAAAACTGCCATCACGTAGTTTCTGTGTTGATTGTGAAATGCCGATCCCTGAACTTCGCCGCCGTACATTGATTGGTGTAGAGCGCTGCGTGCATTGTCAGCAAATTACCGAAGCGCAAAGTAAACATTTCAAAGGTAAAGTGTGAGCGTTCATTCGGAAAAATACGCCTATCCGTGGAACGCTCCACGGGAAGCAGTAAACCCTTATATTTCCCCTCAAGCGCCAAAGTCTTCGGCGCTTTCAAACCTGATCGCTCTCTATAAAGCTGACGATGCACATAAAATCGCGCAACAAGAAGCTCTGAGCGATGAGGTTTGGAATAAGTTCTTTTTTAATGAAACCCGCGATCCTATCCAGCGCGAGTATGACCAACAGAACAAAATTAGTCATGTTGCGATGGCTAAAGAGCAGCAAGCATTAGACCCTGTTTTACATATTATCGCCGATGTTAAGGCACAACCTCCCCATATCAGTAAACCGCTGCTCGAGCGAATCACTTACTTTCAAGGACTTGATAAGCCTAAATTCTACAACCGCTATCTGTTTGAGACCATTAAGCCCTGTCTCGACCGCCTTGATGTTGTGCGAGATAGCCAAATATCCAGCTCGTTTAGATACATGGCAAGCCTTGAAGGGTTAGATGGATTATTAACGCTGCCCGAAATGAATCAAGAGCAAGTGAAAAAACTCTCTACTCTCGTTGCTTCGCACATGGGGATGTTCCTCAACGAAGCGAGCGATCATCTTTTCCAAGAAGAAAACGTTAAGCCAGAAGAAATCCGTAGCGCATGGGAGAGTGTCGCAGCCCAAACAATGAGGCTAGACGTTATCCCTCCGGCGTTTGAGCAATTACGCAGAAAAAAAAGTAGACGAAAGCCTGTGCCTTACGACCTTATTCCGGGTTCATTGGCGCGGATGCTTTGCGCTGATTGGTGGTATCGGAAACTGTGGAAGATGCGTTGTGAATGGCGTGAAGAGCAATTGCGTGCAGTATGCCTAGTTAATAAAAAAGCCTCGCCTTATGTGAGCTATGAGGCCGTGATCCATAAACCCGAACAGCGCAGAAAGTCGTTAGAGTTTTTCCGTTCACACGAGTTAGTGAATGAGGACGGTAATACGCTCGACATGGAAGATGTCATAAACGGCAGTAACAGTAACCCGGCTAACCGCCGCAATGAAATGATGGCCTGTGTTAAGGGCCTTGAACTGATCGCCGGAATGCGAGGTGATTGTGCAGTATTTTACACCATTACCTGCCCTTCACGCTTTCATGCAACGTTAAGCAATGGTCGGCCTAATCCAAAATGGACAAGTCAAACCGTCCGGGAGAGTAGCGACTATCTCGTTAATACCTTTGCGGCATTTAGAAAGGCGATGCACAAAGCGGATTTACGCTGGTATGGCGTGCGCGTTGCCGACCCTAACCATGATGGCACTGTCCACTGGCATCTGCTTTGCTTCATGCGCAAAAAAGAGCGTAAAGAAATTACAGCCCTCTTAAAAAAGTTTGCCATAAGAGAAGACCGAGAGGAACTTGGCCGTAAAACCGATCCTCGCTTTAAGGCTGAATTGATAAACCCAAAGAAAGGCTCTCCGACTAGCTATATCGCTAAGTACATCAGTAAAAATATTGATGGACGTGGCCTATCTAAAGAAATCAGTAAAGAGACAGGTAAAACACTTAAAGATAGCGCCGAGCATGTCACCGCATGGGCTTCGCTTCACCGTATACAGCAATTTAGATTTTTCGGCATCCCCGGTCGCCAAGCGTATCGCGAGTTGCGTTTACTTGCAGGGCAAGCCGCACGAACTCAGCCCCAAGCCAAAGCGGGAGCGCCTGTTTTATCCAATGAGGAAGTTGATGCAGTCTTAGCGGCAGCAGACGTGGGCTGTTTCGCGACCTATATCATGAAGCAAAGCGGCGTATTGGTACCAAGAAAGCATCATATCGTTAGAACCGCTTACGAGCTTAATGACGAGCCTAGTGCTTACGGCGATCACGGTGTGCGTATTTATGGTGTTTGGTCGCCACTTATCGACGGTCGAATTTGCACGCACGCGGTTAAGTGGAAAATGGTTCGTAAGGCCGTTGACGTTGAGGAGGCGCAAGCCGACAAGCGCGCGAGCGCCCCTTGGACTCGTGGCAATAACTGTCCCCTAGTAGAAAAAACAAACAAAATTGAGGTAGAGAAAAACCAGCCAGAACCCGGTGAGGAGCCTATTGATTTAGATAACCTGACCAAAAAACAACAACGAGAACTCTATTCACGACTAAAACAAGTTGGGCAAATAAAAAGGCGTGTTGCAAAAGGCTATCAACAGAAAATAACGCAGCATCAATATGATCAGTTAGCGGCGGAATTGAGGGCTAGAGGATTCGCTGGTAATGATGATGAGGTTGAGCACTTGACCAAGGGTGGTAGTTTTCCCTTTGGTGGCGGCCTACGAATTTTCTATGAAAATAACAGGCTAAAAGAAGACGATAAATGGCGATCTTACCTTCACCTTTGTTGATTTTTGCCTAGTGTGAGATGTTGTCCTCTTACTCGCGAGACATCATAACGTAATTCTTGCGCTTTTCTCTTGCACTCCTCTAGGGCATCAAACCATTGCGATGGTGTGGGGGGATCTTCGCTGACGGCACCAAGGTCAACTGTGTATAAAAATTTACCATAGCCGAATTCGCCAGCAATGAGTGTGACAACTTTCGCAGGTGCAACCAACTCGATACTCGCCTTTCTCATCGCTATAAACTCTTCATTATCATCAGCAGAATTTATGTATTTATACCTCACCAAGTTTTCAAAAAAAATCAAAAAAAGGACTTTTATCTTTTAGAATCCTTATATACTGTATTTATATACAGTTATTTTGAGAGGGGGAAGTAATGGGTAGGGAGTTCGAAGAGATTGTCAGAATGGAGCGAGTCGAGTTAATAGCGAGACTCGCATCGATAGGAGCCATTAAAGAAAAAGACAGAGAAATAGCCTTGAATATCATTGCCGAAATTGCAGGTGATAGTGTCATCCAAAGCAAAGATTTCTCAATTATTTTTACTCCTTCCAGTGAAAATTAAAATTGAGGTTGGATTTTATGCATATAGAGATCGTCTTTAACAAAGAGAAAAAAATAGCTCAACCCGTTTTAGAGGCACTTGAGTCAGAAATTTTTAAAACACTCCTGCCCCATTATCCGAAAACAACGCTCAGAATTCGTAAGGGTAGCGCCGATGGGATAGGCATTAGCGGGCTAAGTTGCGACGGAGAAAAACGTAACGTCATTGACATCTTGCAGCAAATTTGGGAAGACGATAGTTGGTTAAATTGAAATTCTTTAGCTTCGAAGTGCTGATTTTGGACAGTAAACGTGGACAAAGAAGATAATAACACTTAAGTGATATAAAACAATGACATACAAAAGAGGTCAACAAAGTCTGTTATACGCCCTCGGTTCCTTCTGAGGGCTATTTTTGCAGCAGTTTCGTCCCAGAATATATAGAAATCCTTTACCCTAACTGCTGTGGTCGGATCCTAAAAGTAACTTCAGAAAAGTGCAAAATAAAACAAAAAAATCCTTAGCAAACTTGATCTGAAACAACTAATAAGGGTATAAAGATTAATAAGTATACAGAATCAAGTGTTAGGTACCATCAGCAACGGTAGCCTCAAGCTGATAGTAGTGGTGAATACATTTGTGATTATTCTAATGATTGCTGTAGATGTCTCACCCTTTGCGACTTTGATCATATTGTCGCCTATTATTCCTTTCCTCTATATGAATACTAATTTCGTATTGCGTAATAATAGAAATTTTTCGGTTAAGCTAACGTCTCTAAATTGTGTCTAATGACCGGTTTCGTAGTGATATAACCATTCTCGAATAAAAATTTAAATGTTTTTTCTACCGCACTGCGTAATGTCAGAAACACAATGCTATGGTTATTGAGGCGAAGTTATGCAATATTACTTCGCGAATAACACCTAAATTTTTTAATTCCGTCCATCACTGTATATCTACTTTAATCATAAGTGAGAGAGGTTTTATGTTAATAAGATTCATACTGATATCAGCTATGTTACTGCTTGCTTCAAACGCACAAGCTTCAACTGTAAATATAATTCCTAGTACAGTAACTGTTACTAAAGGAAGTGAAGCAAAATATTACTTGCTAACTCAGGAAAAAGATAATTTTAGCGAAAACATATCTATAAGTGGATTACCTGAAGGGACAACATGGAATTTACACTGCACCGGTACTCGCGGAGATAACTGTAAAAACGAATATGGTTCCGATGACCTACCGATATTCACATTAAACGTAAATATCCCTTCTAGTGCTAAAATTGGAAGCTACGATATAAAAATCCAATCTAACCTTAAAAACAACATCTTTCAATCGTTTAAATTGCAGGTTGTTGAACCTATTCAGTTCACTCACCCTGGGGTTTTACTCAATACAAAAATGCTTACGAATATCAAAAATACTTTAATTGAGAGAGACCCCATAAGATATAAAGCTTTTTTGTCTGCTAAAAATAGTAAGTATGGAAACCTGCATTATCAACCCCACCCTCATTCGTCAGTAAACTCTGATAACGACACAGGCGTCGATTACAGGGAGGATGCCATTGCAGCGTACACACAGGCATTACTTTGGGGTATCACCGAAGATAGTCATTACGCGGATAATGCAATAGCTATTATGAATGCATGGTCTCAAGCACTAAATAGCAATTTACAAGGCGCAAACAGATTCAACTTAGCTGCGTGGTCGGGGGATGTATGGCCTCGGGCAGCAGAAATTATTCGTTATACTTATTTGAAGGCTAACGGGGTATCGGTTTGGTCTTCTTCTGACATTGATAACTTTAGTCAAATGTTAAAAAAATACACTGTCGATTTCATCAATAACCAATATTTTACTAGTGGAAATTATGGCGGGAACTTGCTTAGCTCGCAAGCAGCAGCATTCATAAACATCGGTATTTTTAATAACGATACAGGAACGTTTCTTAACGGTTTAGATAGACTAAGAAAGATGCTTCCAGCCTATATCTATATGAAAAAAGACGGTGTAATCCCTATGCCTCCTTATTTTTGGAGAAATAGTTACATTTCATCAACATCTTTATTGAGTTCAGCTGGGTACTGGAGAGGACAAAATTTTAATTCGCCATCTATAGGTGAAGGTGGATTGTCCCAAGAAACATGTCGTGACATAGGTCATGTGTTATGGGGACTTTCGGCTTTAGCAAATGGTATGGAGTCAGCTAGAATCCAAGGCTACAATTTATCGAAAGAAGAGACTCTGGGGACTTTAAACGCATTAAGGCTAAAATACGCTTCCGAATATAATACTAATTTTTATAACGATGGTAGCGCTATACAACCAGACTCAGCGAATAATCCTTGTGGTAAAAAAATTGATTTAGGATCTTCTGTCGGAAAGGGGGAATTGATACTCAATGAATTGACTAACAGAAGACAATTAGCCCTTCCAAATACTGAGCTATTTATACAAAGCTCAAGACCTACCGGTGCGAGTTATTTTATGATTTGGGAGACGTTGACTCACTATCAAAACCCCTAAGCGTCGTCATATTTAATCTTAAAGATTAAACCAATTTTATTGCGAGTTTGTACAGCATATTTAATAAAGCGAGAATCAAATGTAACGTATCGTCTAATGGATATTCTGTAATTATACTGCATGAAAACGCATGAGTCCCCTGCACTCAAAATCGCCCTGAAGCCCGCGTGATGCGGGTTTTTAAATGGATCGCAAAGTGCATGAAAAAAGGATCGTTAAGTGAAGAGTGCAGGCGGGCGGGCGAGTGCGCATCAATACATTAAATGAATCGATGGTTAACTAACAGACACTAGATACAACCAGCCATGTATATATAGAATCAAGATTAGATAATTTTCAATTCCATCATTTCGGCTGAATTTTATTAAACTACATTTAAAGTTGTTTTAGATCAAGGTTAGTATAATATTTTCAAGTAGATTATTTTAAGTATTTAAAAATTTTTACGGGATCAATAGTATTAGATTAACTTTTTTTTATTAAAACTCTTGGGGTTTACAATAATGGAAAAAATCATAATAACAAAAAAAATCTATTTTAAAATTTTTGGGCTTTCATTCCTTTTCCTTCACTTCAATTCAAATGCTGATACTTTTAATATCAACGACTTAGGGACTATATCAGGGGTTTCAAGAGCTTTAGATATATCTTCTAATGGAAATTTTGTAGTTGGTTATTCAGGGGATGAGTATGGAAATTTACGCGCATTCCGCTGGTCAAATGCTGGAAAAATTAAAGATTTAGGTACTCTTAAATCTGACAATACGGGCTCATCAGAAGCGCGTGGTATTTCTTATGACGGTGAAACCGTTGTTGGTATGTCTTATCTCGATGACAACAACTATCATGCTTTCAAATGGTCGGATTCGAGAGGAATGGAAGATTTAGGAACGCTAAGAGCTGATAATACAGGTCATTCAGAGGCTAATGCTATTTCTGCCGATGGAAGGATTATTGTAGGAAATGCGCAAAATAATGAAATTAAATTTTCTCCTGTTCATGCTTTTGTTTGGACTGATATGGATGGAATGACCGATCTGAAGACATTAAGATCCGATAAACAAGGTTATTCTTCTGCTTTAGATATTTCTGCTGCTGGTGATGTTGTTGTTGGTTACTCCGATTCTGATTGGAATTCGAATCGAGCTTTTCGTTGGACTAAATCTGCTGGTATGATTGACCTAGGAACATTTCGAAGCGATAACTCTGGGTATGCAGTAG
>Ga0308162_1001989_pt1 | contig 14437 bp, 7 predicted proteins | sample PhySR2_FD_201370 | JGI IMG/M metagenome (GOLD analysis project Ga0308162, IMG submission 201370) | Phyllosphere microbial communities from UC Gill Tract Community Farm, Albany, California, United States - DLSLS.R2 | ecosystem: Host-associated > Plants > Phyllosphere > Unclassified | place: USA... | reverse complement strand
AGGCGCGGCGCTGATCATGCCGCAAATTCTTGCGACGCTGCACGTCACGCTAAAAGGCACCGCCCACGCGAAAGCGATTAGCCTGTTCGGCGGCATCGGCGGAATTGCGTTTATCGTCGGCCAGATGGGCGGCGGCTGGCTGGTGTCGGCGGATATCGCCGGGCTGGGCTGGCGGAACGCTTTCTTCATCAACGTGCCGATTTGCCTGGTGGTGCTGGCGCTGAGCCGCCGCTACGTGCCGGAAACCCGTCGCGATACCCCGTCACGCATTGACTGGACCGGCACCGTGCTGCTGGCGATGATCCTCTGCTGCCTCCTGTTCCCGATGGCGCTCGGCCCGCAGTGGCACTGGTCGTGGCCGCTGAAGGCTGCGCTGCTGGCCATTATTCCACTGGCATATTTAATGGTGCTGAACGCGCGTAAAAAAGAGCGTGAAGATGCGCACCCGCTGATCCCGCCGCGTCTGATGCAGCTCAGCAGCATCCGTTTTGGCGTGCTGATCGCGATGCTCTTTTTCAGCGTCTGGTCCGGGTTTATGTTTTGCATGGCACTGACCATGCAGACCGGCCTTGGCATGGCGCCGTGGCAGTCCGGGAACAGTTTTATCGCGCTGGGCGTGACCTACTTTATCTCGGCGTGGTTTGCCCCTCGGCTGATCGCCCGCTACAGCACCAGCACCATTCTGCTGACAGGTCTGGCGATCCAGATTACCGGTCTGCTGGCGCTGATTGTTACGTTCCGGGTGTGGGGAATGGATAACACCGCCCTGACGCTGGCACCTGCGACCGGGCTGGTCGGCTACGGGCAGGCGCTGATCGTGAACAGCTTCTATCGCATCGGGATGCGCGATATTCAGCCCGACGACGCAGGGGCCGCGAGCGCCATTCTCAGCACGCTACAGCAGGCCGCGCTGGGGCTGGGTCCGGCCATTTTCGGGGCGATTTTGCTACACGCGCTGCAAAACCATCACGGGGATTACACTCAGGCGGTTAACGTCTTCCTGACGGTGGAAACGGTGATGATGGTGGTGCTGGCGCTGGCGACGCTGCGCATGCGTCATCGCCTCTGTTTACCCGCGGTGAAGGTCTGTCAGGCCGCCAAATAAGCCTGTGAATTTGCATAATAGATCCGCAGCCGCCATTATGGGGCTGCATCAATACAGGAGACGTTATGCAGGAATTAATTGCTCAGGTTGAAGAGTTAGGGATTGAAATTAATCACACCACCTCGTTAGTGATTATCTTTGGTATTATTTTTCTTACCGCCATCGTGGTTCATTTTATTCTGCACAAGCTGGTGCTCCGCGCTTTCGAAAAACGCGCGCAGGCCAGCAGCCATTTGTGGCTGCAGATCATTACCCAGAATAAGTTATTTCACCGTCTGGCCTTTACCCTACAGGGGATAATCGTCAACGTTCAGGCGGTACTGTGGCTGCAAAAAGGCAGCGAAGCGGCGGAAATGCTCACCACCTGCGCGAAGCTGTGGGTGATGGTGTATGCCCTGCTCTCCTTCTTCTCGCTGCTGGACGTGATTTTCAATCTGTCCCAGAAAATGGCCACCGCGTCGCAGCTGCCGTTGAAAGGGATTTTCCAGGGCATTAAGCTGGTGAGCGCCATCCTGGTGGGGATTTTGATTATCTCCCTGCTGATCGGCCAGTCCCCGGCGATTCTGATCAGCGGTCTGGGTGCCATGGCCGCCGTTCTGATGCTGGTGTTTAAAGACCCGATACTCGGACTGGTGGCGGGCATTCAGCTCTCCGCCAACGACATGCTGAAGCTCGGCGACTGGCTGGAAATGCCGAAATACGGTGCCAACGGCACGGTGACGGACATCGGCCTGACCACCGTAAAAGTGCGCAATTTTGATAACACCATCACCACCATTCCGACGTGGGCGCTGGTCTCCGACGCCTTTATCAACTGGAGCGGCATGTCGGCCTCCGGCGGTCGACGCATTAAGCGCAGCCTGAATATCGATACCACCAGCATTCATTTTCTCGACGAGCAGGAGCAGCAGAAGCTGATTCAGGCGAAGCTGCTGAAGCCTTATCTGGCCGCGCGTCATGAGGAGATTAACCTGTGGAATCAGCAGAACGGTGAAGGGGAATCGATATTAAACCTGCGCAAGATGACCAATATCGGCACCTTCCGCGCCTACCTGAATGAATATCTGCGCAACCACCCGCGCATTCGCAAAGATATGACGCTAATGGTGCGCCAGCTCGCGCCGGATGCCAAGGGCCTGCCGATTGAAATATACGCCTTCACCAACACGGTGATCTGGGCAGAATATGAGGAAATTCAGGCCGACATCTTCGACCATATTTTTGCGGTGGTGGATGAATTTGGTCTGCGTATTCACCAGTCGCCAACCGGGAACGATATTCGCTCCCTGGCGGGCGTTATCGCAAAATAATCAGGTACTGGCGCGGGAAATAAAGCGCCAGTCCATCATCACCCTTTCCGTGGGCGCATCCGGGTTGTCGATTTTGTTCAGCAACAGATCGACCGCCTTGCGCCCGATATCCCGCGACGGCTGCTCGATGGTGGTGAGCGAAATCATGTCCGCCAGCTCGGTGCCGTCAAACCCCACGACCGCGATATCCTCCGGCACCCGCAGCCCCGCCTGCTGAATCGCGCGCAGCGCGCCTGCGGCCAGGGTGTCCGATACCGCAAACACCGCGTCCGGCGGGTTCTCTTTTAGCAGATTTTCCATCGCCGCCATCCCGGCGCGCGAGCTGAGATCGCTGGCGTATTCCACCGCCTGATAGTCCAGATCCTTCAGGTGGATCACGCTCTTGTAGCCGCGCTCGCGCAGGCGGGCATATTTATAGCTGAGGTCGTGATTGATCATCGCGATACGCGTACGGCCGCTCTCGGCCAGCTGGCTGACGGCATGCTGGGAGGCATCGACGTCGTTAATCCCCACGCAGGAGACCGCACCCGCATCGGCGTATTCGGCGCACTGCACCCACGGCGCGGCACCAATCAGCGCGGCCAGTTCCGGCAGCTTCGAGAAGGCGTCCATGGTGATAATGCCGTCAACAATTTTGCCGGAGAGCAGGCTTAAGCCCGAGCGGGAACGTTCGATATCCGAACCGGAGTTGCACAGCAGAATGCGGTAGCCGTTTTTCTCCGCCTCTTCTTCAATGCCCTTCACCACCTCGGCGCAGAACGGGTTGGCGATGTTGGAGACCATCACCAGGATCATATAGCTGCGGGCGGTGCGCAGCTGGCGCGCCAGCAGGTTCGGCTGGTAGTTGCTCTCCTGGATCGCCTGCAGAACGCGCTCGCGGTTTTTCGCCTTCACGGTGTCGCTGTTGTTGAGCACGCGGGAGACCGTCGCCACGGAGACCCCGGCGAGCTGAGCGATTTTCTGAATTGACATAGCGACGACACATCCTGCGGTTAGCGTTTTGTGCAGGCTACCATAAAACGGTTGCCCGGCGAACCGGGCAACGCGTCAATACGCCACGCGCACCCAGCGCTGCTGCTGATGGCTTTTCACTATCGCATCAATGATATACATCACGTTTGCGCCGTCGTAGAAGGTTGCAAACGGCGGGTTTTCCGGCATCGCGTTCGCCTGCACGGCGCGGTAGAACTGCGCCATCATGTTTTTGAAGGCGTCCGGCCAGCCTTCGATATGCCCGCCGGGGAAATGGGCGCTGTCGGCCACGTCAGGGTTCATCAGGCCTGGATCGTCGGTGAGCGTCTGGTTGGCCTGCGCGCGATGGCCGACCCACAGCCGCTGCGGGATCTCCTGATCCCACGCCACCGACCGCTCGCTGCCGTTGATCTCAAACGTCAGGCGATTTTTGCGCCCCGCGCTCACCTGCGAGACGCTGAAGCTACCCTTGCTGCCATCGTCGAAGCGGAACAGCACCGAGCCGAAGTCCTCGGTGGTGACCGGTTTGTCTTCATACTGCGCGTGCGCATCGTGGGTAAAGGTCTGATTGCCCGACACGCTGGCTTTGCGCGTCGGCCAGACGATGGCGAGATCGGCCATCACCTCGGTGATGCGTCGCCCGGTGACGAACTGCACCGTGTCGCACCAGTGGGAGCCGATGTCCGCCACCGCGCGCGATGCGCCGCCGAGCGCGGCATCCACCCGCCAGTTGTAGTCGGTTTCCAGCAGCATCCAGTCCTGCAGATAGCTGCCGTGCGAGGCGAACAGCCGTCCGATATCGCCCGCGCGCATCATGCTCGCCGCCTGGCGTACCATCGCAAACTGGCGATAGACAAAGCTCACGCCGTGCACCACGCCCGCCTGCTCCGCCAGCGCCACCAGCTCGCGCGCCTCGTCCGGGGTCATGCACAGCGGCTTTTCGGAAAACACGTGCTTGCCCGCCCGCAGGATCTGGCGGTTAATCTCCGCGTGCAGGTGGTTCGGCGTGCAGTTGTGCACCACGTGCAGATCGGGGTGCGCGAGCAGTTCCTCAACGCTGCCGTAGGCATGCGGCACATTCAAGGCTCGCGCCTTTTCCTGCGCCTGCACAGGCGTGCCGTCGCACAGGGCAACCACCTGCACAAACCCGAGGCGCCTGAGCGCCTCGATATGCGCCGGGCCGATAAACCCGCTGCCGATAATCCCGACGTTAATCATGCTTGCCTCCTGCCGCGAAGTCGTCAAACGCGCGCCCGGAGACCGGGATGATATGGCGGCGGATAAACTCGCTGCCTTCCCTCGCGCCGGTTTCGCCGTCCTTCAGGCAGCACTCCCACTCAAGCACCGCCCAGCCGTCATAGTCGTACTGGGTCAGCTTGCTGAAAATGCCCTTAAAGTCGATCTGCCCGTCACCGAGCGAGCGGAAGCGTCCGGCGCGGTTGATCCAAGGCTGGTAGCCGCCGTAGACGCCGCTGCGCCCGCTGGGGCGGAACTCGGCATCCTTCACGTGAAACGCCTTGATGCGCGCGTGGTAGATGTCGATAAAGGTCAGGTAGTCCATCTGCTGCAGCAGCATGTGGCTTGGGTCAAAAAGGATGTTACAGCGAGGATGGTTATCTACCCGCGCCAGAAAACGCTCGAAGGTCACGCCGTCGTGCAGATCTTCCCCCGGATGCAGCTCAAAGCAAACGTCCACGCCCTGCTCGTCGAACGCATCCAGAATCGGCCGCCAGCGGGCTGCCAGCTCCCCGAATGCATCCTGAAAACGCTGCTCGTTATGCGGCGGCCACGGGTAGAAAAACGGCCATGCCAGCGAGCCTGAGAAGGTCGCGTGCGCTTTCAGGCCTAACCTGGCCGAGGCAACCGCCGCCTGCTTCAGCTTCTCCGTCGCCCACACCCGTCGCGCCGCATCGTTGCCGCGCACGGCGGCGGGCGCGAAGTGGTCAAACGCGTCGCTGTAGACCGGGTTTACCGCCACAAGCTGCCCCTCCAGATGGGTCGACAGCTCGCTGATGACCAGCCCGTACGCTGCCAGCTTGCCGGTAATGTCATCGCAGTAGGTCTGGCTCTCGGCCGCTTTTTCGACATCAAAAATGTGCGGATGATTGCAGGGGATCTGCACCGCTTTATAACCCTTCCCGGCTGCCCACCCGGCCAGCCCGTCGAGCGAGTTGAACGGCACTTCCCCGCCAATAAACTGCGACAGAAAAATGCCGGGTCCTTTCATCGTCCTCATACCACCTCCTGAACGTTACGCCTTGTCATCGTCATACTTGAACGTGAGAAGGAAAATCAGCGCGATCGCCGCGGCTGCCACCGCCGGGATCCACCAGAATGTCACCCACGCCTGCGGCACGGTTTGCCCCGCCACCAGACGGTTATAGAGCGCGCCGGAAATCTGTGAGCCGAGCAGCATGCCGATGCCGTAGGTGAACATCACGATCATGCTCTGCGCCTGACCTTTCACCTTCTCGCCAGCCACGCGGTCGGTATAGATAAAGCCCACCACAAAGAAGAAGTCATAGCACACGCCGTGCAGCAGGATGCCGATATAGAGCAGGAAGCGCCCCTCTTCGCTCACGCCCAGCGCGAACATGGCGTAACGCACAAACCACGCCAGCATGCCGATCAGCAGCATATATTTCACGCCCAGGCGGCGGAACAGCAGCGGGATCACCAGCATAAAGAAGATCTCGGACATCTGCCCGAAGGACATGGCGGTGCTGACGTCGGCAATCCCGGCATCCGCCAGGTATGAGGCGGTATAGGCGTAGTAGGTGCCCAACGGGACGGAGATCAGCATCGCGCAGACGGAGAAGACGAAGAAGTGACGGGTTTTGAGCAGCGCAAAGGCATCCGCGCAGAAGAGGTCGCGCACCTTAACCGGCAGGCCTTTCGCCGGGGCTGGCGTGTGCGGCAGCGTCAGGCTGTAAAGCGCCAGCAGCACGGAACTGGCCGCCGCCACCTGGAAGATGGTCACGCTAGACGCCACGCCAGTCACGCCGATGAAAATGCCCGCGACGATCCAGCCGATGGTGCCGAACACGCGCACCACCGGGAAGGTTTTATCCACGTTCGCCAGGCTGTGAAACGCGATGTTGTTGGTCAACGCCAGCGTCGGCATGTAGCAGAGCGTGTAGCCAAACAGCAGGCCGATCAGCAGTGCGCCGTTCTCGGCAATCAGCGCCCCCGGCACGAACCAGAGGATGGCCGCGCCCGCCAGATGCATCACCGCCATCACCTTCTGCGAGGCGAAGAAGCGGTCCACCAGCATCCCGAGGACGAACGGCGAGAGAATAGACGCAATTGGCCCGGCGGAGAACGCATCGCCAATCAGCAGAGACATGTTGTGCTGGGTCATGACCAGGCCGAGCGTGACCGACCAGCTACCCCAGATAAAAAACTGCAGAAACATCATCAGCGACAGACGCGGCACCAGCAGGCGGTGCTGCGCTATCGCCTTTCCACTACTTTCAGTTGTTGACACCATGATGAGCCTCACCCAGAAAAAGTAATCGATTACAAAACGGTTCAAATAAAAAGTAATCGATTACAAAATAAAGATCCTGTGGATCGAAACGGAATTGGGAGGGGGGTCACGATAAAGGTGAAGGGGAGGTGCCGGGTGACGGCTACGCCTTACCCGGCCTACTAAATAACGTCCCCGAACATGTAGGCCCGGTAAGCGCAGCGCCACCGGGCGTGGAAAACGGCCATGCCAGCGAGCCTGAGAAGGTCGCGTGCGCTTTCAGGCCTAACCTGGCCGAGGCAACCGCCGCCTGCTTCAGCTTCTCCGTCGCCCACACCCGTCGCGCCGCATCGTTGCCGCGCACGGCGGCGGGCGCGAAGTGGTCAAACGCGTCGCTGTAGACCGGGTTTACCGCCACAAGCTGCCCCTCCAGATGGGTCGACAGCTCGCTGATGACCAGCCCGTACGCTGCCAGCTTGCCGGTAATGTCATCGCAGTAGGTCTGGCTCTCGGCCGCTTTTTCGACATCAAAAATGTGCGGATGATTGCAGGGGATCTGCACCGCTTTATAACCCTTCCCGGCTGCCCACCCGGCCAGCCCGTCGAGCGAGTTGAACGGCACTTCCCCGCCAATAAACTGCGACAGAAAAATGCCGGGTCCTTTCATCGTCCTCATACCACCTCCTGAACGTTACGCCTTGTCATCGTCATACTTGAACGTGAGAAGGAAAATCAGCGCGATCGCCGCGGCTGCCACCGCCGGGATCCACCAGAATGTCACCCACGCCTGCGGCACGGTTTGCCCCGCCACCAGACGGTTATAGAGCGCGCCGGAAATCTGTGAGCCGAGCAGCATGCCGATGCCGTAGGTGAACATCACGATCATGCTCTGCGCCTGACCTTTCACCTTCTCGCCAGCCACGCGGTCGGTATAGATAAAGCCCACCACAAAGAAGAAGTCATAGCACACGCCGTGCAGCAGGATGCCGATATAGAGCAGGAAGCGCCCCTCTTCGCTCACGCCCAGCGCGAACATGGCGTAACGCACAAACCACGCCAGCATGCCGATCAGCAGCATATATTTCACGCCCAGGCGGCGGAACAGCAGCGGGATCACCAGCATAAAGAAGATCTCGGACATCTGCCCGAAGGACATGGCGGTGCTGACGTCGGCAATCCCGGCATCCGCCAGGTATGAGGCGGTATAGGCGTAGTAGGTGCCCAACGGGACGGAGATCAGCATCGCGCAGACGGAGAAGACGAAGAAGTGACGGGTTTTGAGCAGCGCAAAGGCATCCGCGCAGAAGAGGTCGCGCACCTTAACCGGCAGGCCTTTCGCCGGGGCTGGCGTGTGCGGCAGCGTCAGGCTGTAAAGCGCCAGCAGCACGGAACTGGCCGCCGCCACCTGGAAGATGGTCACGCTAGACGCCACGCCAGTCACGCCGATGAAAATGCCCGCGACGATCCAGCCGATGGTGCCGAACACGCGCACCACCGGGAAGGTTTTATCCACGTTCGCCAGGCTGTGAAACGCGATGTTGTTGGTCAACGCCAGCGTCGGCATGTAGCAGAGCGTGTAGCCAAACAGCAGGCCGATCAGCAGTGCGCCGTTCTCGGCAATCAGCGCCCCCGGCACGAACCAGAGGATGGCCGCGCCCGCCAGATGCATCACCGCCATCACCTTCTGCGAGGCGAAGAAGCGGTCCACCAGCATCCCGAGGACGAACGGCGAGAGAATAGACGCAATTGGCCCGGCGGAGAACGCATCGCCAATCAGCAGAGACATGTTGTGCTGGGTCATGACCAGGCCGAGCGTGACCGACCAGCTACCCCAGATAAAAAACTGCAGAAACATCATCAGCGACAGACGCGGCACCAGCAGGCGGTGCTGCGCTATCGCCTTTCCACTACTTTCAGTTGTTGACACCATGATGAGCCTCACCCAGAAAAAGTAATCGATTACAAAACGGTTCAAATAAAAAGTAATCGATTACAAAATAAAGATCCTGTGGATCGAAACGGAATTGGGAGGGGGGTCACGATAAAGGTGAAGGGGAGGTGCCGGGTGACGGCTACGCCTTACCCGGCCTACTAAATAACGTCCCCGAACATGTAGGCCCGGTAAGCGCAGCGCCACCGGGCGTGGAGGCAGGCAGTGTGGTGCGGTCTGGGGCCCTCACCCCGGCCCTCTCCCACAGGGAGAGGGAGAAAACCGCGCTACTTTTTACGTGAGAGCTTAAACGCAATAAACAGGAACACCACCCACACCGGCAGCAGCATCGCTGACAGGCGCATCTCATCCATGGTGCACATCAGCACCAGAATCAGCCCCAGGAACGCGATGCAGATATAGTTCCCCGCCGGGTAGAGCAGCGCTTTAAACTGCGTCTCGCGTCCCTTGCGGCGCATCGCCGCACGGAAGCGCAGGTGCGCCAGGCAGATCATGATCCAGTTCAGCAGCAGCGTCGCGACCACCAGCGCCATCAGCAGGCCAAAGGCCTGTTTCGGCAACAGGTAGTTGATCAGCACCACCAGAGAGGTAATCGCGCCGGAAAGGAACAGCGAGTTGACCGGCACGCCGCGACGGCTGACGCGAGTGAGGAACTTCGGCGCGTTGCCCTGCACCGAGAGGCCAAACAGCATGCGGCTGTTGGAGTAAACCCCGCTGTTATAGACCGACAGCGACGCCACGAGAATGACGAAGTTCAACGCCGAGGCTACCACGTTGCTGTTCAGATCGTGGAAAATCATCACGAACGGACTGCTATCGGATTTCACCTCCACCCACGGATAGAGCGCCAGCAACACCACCAGCGAACCGATATAGAACAGGAGAATACGGTACACCACCTGGTTGACCGCTTTCGGAATGCTTTTTTGCGGGTCGCGCGCTTCAGCCGCGGTAATGCCAATCAGCTCCAGCCCGCCGAAGGAGAACATGATCACCGCCAGCGAGAGGATCAGCCCTTTCCAGCCGGTTGCCAGGAAGCCGCCGTGCTGCCACAGGTTGTCGATTGTGGCCCGCTCGCCGCCGTGACCGGAGAACAGCAGCCACAGGCCAAAGCCGATCATGCCGATAATCGCCAGCACCTTGATCAGCGCAAACCAGAACTCGGTTTCGCCATACAGGCGCACGTTGACGAGGTTAACGGCGTTGATAATGATGAAGAAGGCTGCTGCCCAGATCCACGTCGGCACGTCCGGCAGCCAGTACTGCATGTAGATGCCCGCGGCGGTCAGCTCTGCCATCCCGACCAGCACGAACATGACCCAGTAGTTCCAGCCGGACAGGAAGCCTGCAAACGGGCCCCAGTATTTATAAGCAAAGTGCGCGAAGGAGCCTGAAACCGGCTCTTCAACGACCATCTCGCCAAGCTGGCGCATGATCAGGAAGGCGATAATCCCGGCGATAGCGTAACCCAGCAGAACCGCCGGGCCCGCCATCTGAATGGCGGGGCCGATGCCGAGAAACAGTCCGGTACCGATCGCGCCGCCAAGGGCAATTAACTGAATATGTCGATTTTGCAAACCACGTTGCAGCGTCGGATTCTGATCCGACGAAGCTTCAGCGCTACCATGGCCTGAAGCGGATGACGCGTCTTTCACGCCCTACCCCTGTCTCTTTTTTAGAAGGGGCACGTTTTAACACTTCATGCTGGAGGTAGCAAGTTTAACGCCGGGCCACAGCTTGCGCCCGGCAGATAAAGGTCACGACCCGATGATCCCACCGTCCGCTTTGACGATCACCACCGTTGACGATCGCGGACGCCCGTTCGGGCTGGCGTCTGGCCAGTTGGAGACGGCTCGCGGATTGGCCGGATCGGTAATATCATCCCCACCCTCCCCCGGATGCTGAATATTAATGAACAGCGTTCGGTTGTCCGGCGTAAACGCAATGCCGGTGATTTCACACCCGCGCGGTCCGGTCAGGAAACGGCGGTATTCGTTAGTGCCCGGAATGGTGGCGACCATCTGGTTATTGCCCATCCCCTCGTACGCTTTCTTATTGATGGTGCTGGAAGAGACGTCGGTTTGGATCCAAAGGACGCCCTGATGATCGAACGACAGGCCATCCGGGCTGCCAAATTCCGCGCCCTGCATGGAGCCTTTGGCCTTCGGATCGTCGCCGTCGTTACGCCCGGCCATGACCAGAATATCCCATTTAAAGCGTGCGGCGGCAGGATCGGCACCCTCTTCGTGCCAGTGCATAATATGACCAAACACGTTGTTGGCGCGCGGGTTGGCGGCATCGACAGGCGCCTTGCCCTCCTTGCCGCGATCGCTGTTGTTGGTAAGCGTACAGTAGACGCTGCCGCTGGCGTGCGGATCGACGGCTATCCACTCGGGGCGATCCATTTTCGTCGCCCCCACCACATCAGCCGCCAGGCGGGTTTTAATCAGCAGGTCGCCCTGGCTTTCAAATCCGTTGCTTTTATCCAGGCCGTTTTGCCCGAAGATCAGCGGCAGCCAGTCGCCGCTCCCCTCCTCGTTGAACCTGGCGACGTACAGCGTGCCTGACGTCAGCAGCTGCATATTGGCTTCACGGTTCGCAGGATCGTATTTGTTGTCCGAGACAAATTTGTAGATGTACTCAAACTTCTGATCGTCACCCATATACACCACCACGCGCTTATCGGCGGCGAGCGTGACGGCCGCCCCCTCATGCTTGAAGCGGCCAAGCGCGGTGTGTTTGCGCGGCGTGGAGGTCGGGTCGTAGGGATCAATCTCCACCACCCAGCCAAAACGGTTAGGTTCGTTAGGGGTTTTATCGACGCTGAACCGGTCATCCACTTCGTTCCAGCGGTAGGACTCGTCGCTGTCGCTGATGCCGTAGCGTTTTTCCAGCGGGTTAAGATCGGCTTTTTTGACAAAAATATCCGACCAGTTCTCCTCGCAGGTGAGATAGGTGCCCCACGGCGTATGGCCGTTAGCGCAGTTTTGCATGGTGCCCAGCACGCGTTCCCCCTGCGGGTCGGCGGCGGTTTTCACTAAGGTCTGATGCCGCGCCGGGCCGGTAAGCTGCATCGGCGTATTCACGGTTATACGGCGGGCGAGAGAGGACGGGCGAACCACCTGCCACTCACTGCCCGTTTTTTTCACTTCCACCACCGACACGCCCATCGCGTTCTGCCCCTTACGGGCCTTGTCGAGGCTCCAGTTCGCGGTGCCGTCCGTAAACAGCATTCCGTTGTCGATGTATTCATGGTTCAGCGCCAGCAGCCCATGCTCCGGGTTTTGCGCTCCCTGCGGCAGGCTAAACCACGCCATCCCGTCGTGGTGCATGCCCGCCTGCACCGCCTGCTCGTCCGTGGTGTTGCTGGCGTCCGGCTTAAAGGCTGGCATGTTGTTTTTAATTCCCGTCGGGTCACCCCAGCGATAAAACGGGCGAGCAATATAGCCTTCCGGCACCCTTACCGTATCTTCCGTGGAAACGGGGATGCTGCTAAACCCAAGCGACACCGCTTTCGCCAGCGTGGAAGGCTTCGATACCGCGGCAATAGCGCTTTCAGGTTTGATCAGAAAGGGGAATGAAACGGCAGCCCCCGCAACGGCGCCCATCTGCAAAAAACGGCGGCGGGAAAGGAACACCTCGGCAACCTCGGAGAAAACCGGGTTGGCGCTGCGGTTAGCGATATCGTCGCGATGTTCTTTTTTGAAAACGGATTTGAGGGGTCTGCCCATAGCGGCTTCCTGTCATTGGCCAATTGGTAAGAATGTGGCGACCAGTGTAAGAAGCTTTTGTTACAATTTTATAACACGATAACGGAAGGATGGGGCATCCCTGCCCCGGATAACGAGGTGGAACGCTTAGAACTCGTAGCCAACCGAGACCTTAAAGGTCCGCGCTTCGCCCTGAGTGATGTAGGTGCCGGAATCGTCTACGCTGGCCCAGTAGTTCTCGTTGGTCACGTTGTCGATGCCTGCGCGCACGCTCATCTGGTTTGCATTGTGGTTCACCGCGAAGCGATAGCGCATGCCCAGATCCAGCGTGGTGTAGCTGTCCAGCTTTTTGGTGTTTGCCAGGTCAGCGTACTGCGTGCCGGAGTGGTTCACGCGGGCGGTCGCTGTCAAACCGTCAACGGGCTTGATGTCGTATTCCGCGCCCAGCACGGCGTAGAAATTCGGAATACCGATCGCATCGTTACCCTGATTGACGCCGTTTTTGGTTTTGGTCAGCTCGGCCTGCAGCCAGGTGGCGCTGGCGTTCAGACGCATTCCCAGCACCGGCTCGCCGAAGACGTTCAGTTCAACGCCACGGTTACGCTGCTCGGCGTCCAGGCCGTAGTGGCCGCTGTCGTCGAGGATTGCCGACGGCATTTTGATTTCGAACAGCGCAAGCGATCCGCCCACGCGGCCGAAGTCCGCCTTCACGCCCACTTCGTTCTGCTTAGAGTGCACGATACCGGTGCTCTGGCCGTAGTTGGTGGCGGTGTTAGGTGCGGTTTTGCCCGGCTGCAGCGCTTCGGTGTGGTTGGCGTAGAGGGAAATTTCCTCCCACGGCTTGTAGACCACGCCGTAGGTGGGCATCCAGCGGCTGCCGTCGAAACCGTCCGCCGCGTTTTCCGCCCCGCTGATTTTGTTGTAGCCGCGGATGACCACCTTCTGATGGCGCGCCCCGGCGGTGAACAGCAGCTTGTCGTCCAGTACGCCCAGCGTATCGCTCAGCAGCCAGCCCTGGGTACGGGTGCGCCCGCTGGTCAGCGGATCGCTGTATTTCCCGCCAGAGCCGTTGAAGTTGGTGCTGTCCGGCATATCGACGCCGGTGTTGTGATAGATGTTGGTGATCGGGTTATCCGCCGTCGCCGACATTTTCCACGCGATTTTTTCGTTTTTGGTCATCGCTGAATACCCGACGTTGACCTTGTGCGAGACAAAACCGGTGTCAAAGTTACCGCGAATGCCTGCCATCCCGCTGACGGAATCGCTGATGCGGTTGGTGTCCAGGCGGCTGACCATGGCCTTGCCGCTCTTGTCCAGCAGCTTCGGCGCGCTGTAGATGCCTTCCTCGTGCGCGTGCTGCGCGCCCAGACCGGTATAGGCGGTCCAGCCATCGGTGATGTCGTACTCGCTGCGCCACATCCCGAATTCGTTTTCGATATTGCTGTAGGCCCACTTCTGCGAGAAGTTGCGGTCATTTTTCGGCGGCTCAGGGACGAAATCCACTCCTGAAATATTGACGCTGGTAGGGCTGCCGTGGAAGGTTTTCTTCTGATAGCCCAAGTCAAGCGAAGTGCGGAAGCGGTCGCCTTTGTAGTCCAGGCCGGTGGAAAGCAGCGTGGTGCGGCGGCGGTCATTCGGCACGCCGGTTTCCCCTTCCCGATGGACGAGGTTCACGCGCGCGCCAAACTGGTCGTTATCACCGAAGCGACGGCCCGCGTCCAGCGTGGTGCCAATCTGGGAATCCGAGGTGTAGTCGACGCCCACTTTTGCCTGCGGCGTCTCGCCCGCATGTTTCGGCTCAAGGTTGATCATCCCGCCCACGCCGGAGCTTGCCGCACCGTTCATCAGCGAGTTGGCCCCTTTGAAGATCTCAATGCGGTCGACCATCTGGGCATCCACCACCTGACGCGGCAGCACGCC
>Ga0308162_1001982_pt1 | contig 14485 bp, 18 predicted proteins | sample PhySR2_FD_201370 | JGI IMG/M metagenome (GOLD analysis project Ga0308162, IMG submission 201370) | Phyllosphere microbial communities from UC Gill Tract Community Farm, Albany, California, United States - DLSLS.R2 | ecosystem: Host-associated > Plants > Phyllosphere > Unclassified | place: USA... | reverse complement strand
ACTCGGAAGTGAGTACCCGCGCCCCGCAATAATCAAAGATGCCGTAGTCGATCTGGGTATTCATGGCCTTGGCATAACCGTGTCGATCGAAGGCGCTTTCGTCAGCCGCCCCCAGGGCCAGCACATGTACGTGCAAATGCCTGAGTTTCTTCTGCACCGGTGTATCGGGGCCGTAATCAATCGCCCAGCCATTGACGAATACGCGGTCGACCCAACCCTTGAGCAACGCTGGCATTGACCACCAGTAGATGGGGAACGCCAGCACCAGCGCGTCGGCGCGGTCTATGCGGGCCTGTTCGGCCTGCACGTCGGCTGGCGGCGTCGCCCGAGTACGGTGCACCCGATGGTCGGCGATGGTGTAGCGTGGATCGAACCCTTCAGCGGCAAGGTCGGCTATTTCAAAGGTGTGGCCAGAGGCGGTCAAGCCCGCGCCCACCTCGGCGGCCACACTGTGGGTGAGAGATTGCGGGTCGTGATGAGCAACTACGATCAGTGCGTGCATGACTTTGACTCCATTTGAGCTTAATCTACTTTTAGTAAGTTACGTCGAATAAGTTACTTTTGGTATATAAGCATGTCAAGCAGTGAATCCCCTGCCCCACGTCGTCGTTTGTCCCGTGAAGATCGGGGTAACCGGAATATCTGGTTGATATCTCCTTTGCTGGCAGCCTGTAATTCCCACTTTCTCACCGGAGAATATGGTTGATCAGCCTCCCTTCGCGGGTTAGTATCAGTCCATCTATAGGAGGACGACCTCCCCCACCTTGGGAAGTAATGACCAGGACGACCTGGCCCCGTTATATTTCGGAGGGGTCAATGCCTTGGGTATATCTTCTCGTTGCCGGTGTCCTTGAGATTGTGTGGGCTTACACAATGAAGCAATCTCATGGCTTCAGTCGGCTCTTACCATCGATCATCACGATTTCTACAATGGTGGCCAGCTTCTGGCTGTTAGCAGTCGCCATGCGAACTATTCCACTCGGAACTGCCTACACAATCTGGACGGGAATAGGAGCTGTAGGCGCTTTTCTTGTCGGAATCGCATTTTTGGCTGAACCGGTTAATGCAGCGAGAATCATTGCTGCGATCCTCATTGTTTCAGGGTTGGTGTTAATGAAACTATCCAGCGCCTGACATCGAGGTTATTAATGATGGGTCTCGTTACTGGCCTTATTAACCTCTCAAATTATGAGGTCAGGGACTCCAAGTCGACAGACGACGAAATGCACTTCCAGGTGGACGCACCCGATCCCATCGCGTGCGAGAAATGTGGCGTGCAGGGTGAAATCGTGCGGTTCGGCAAGCGTGATGTTCCTTATCGTGATTTGCCCATCCACGGCAAGCGGGTCACCCTCTGGGTGGTTCGTCGCCGGTACACCTGCCGGGCCTGCAAGACCTCCTTCAGGCCCCAGCTACCGGAGATGGTGGACGGCTTCCGCATGACGCGGCGGCTGCATGAGTACGTGGAGAAAGAATCCTTCAACCACCCCTACACCTTCGTGGCGGCGCAGACTGGCCTGGACGAGAAGACGGTACGCGACATCTTCAGCGCTCGCGCCGAGTTCCTGGGGCGCTGGCACCGATTCGAGACGCCTCGCATTCTGGGTATAGACGAGCTGTACCTGAACAAGCGCTACCGCTGCATTCTGACCAACATCGAGGAGAGAACCCTGCTCGACCTGCTGACCACCCGCCGGCAGGACTTGGTGACCAACTACCTGATGAAGCTGAAAGACCGGCAGAAGGTCGAGATCGTCAGCATGGACATGTGGAACCCCTACCGTACGGCGGTCAAGACGGTGCTACCACAGGCCCGTATCGTGGTCGATAAATTCCATGTGGTGCGCATGGCCAATGATGCCTTGGAGAAGGTGCGCAAGGGCCTAAGAAAGGAGCTGAAACCCTCCCAGAGCCGAACCCTCAAGGGAGACCGGAAAATCCTGCTGAAACGCGCTCACGAAGTCTCAGACCGAGAGCGGCTGATCATGGAGACCTGGACAGGCGCATTCCCGCAACTGCTGGCCGCCTACGAGCACAAGGAGCACTTCTACGGCATCTGGGATGCCATCACGCGCTCCCAGGCAGAAGCCGCCCTGGACGAGTGGATAGCCACCGTCCCGAAAGGCCAGAAGGAAATCTGGAGCGATCTGGTCAGAGCGGTGGGCAACTGGCGCGAAGAGATCATGACCTACTTCGAGACGGATATGCCCGTCACCAATGCTTACACGGAATCCATCAACCGACTGGCCAAGGACAAGAACCGTGAAGGGCGTGGTTACTCCTTCGAGGTGATGCGGGCACGAATGCTCTACACCACGAAGCACAAGAAGAAGGCCTCAACTGCGAAGGTCTCTCCATTCTACAAGAAAACCATCTGTTACGGACTGTCGGATTTCGCAGAGGAACTCAATTACGGGGTCGATCTATCAACCATCTGAGGGTGGTATAAGGTTGGTGGGGTGAAGGAGCCCCATCAACCATTAAATCCGGATACCCTTAACAATTTCAGGGTCATTCGCGCTCCTTCCTCGTCTGAGAAACTACCCGCAATCCGTCCTGGCCGAACGCCTCAGCCGTCTGACGCAGCAAAATAGCCAGTTCAGCCGGGTCGCCGTCTAGGCGAACTTCGGCAAGCAACTCCGCTGCGTAGGAAGGAATAGCATGGAAATACTCCACCATGGCCTTGTCATGTGATCTGTCTTTCATCTCACCTGTCCTCTATGCTGAGAGTTCAATACAAGGCTTCTCGGTGTACATCCAAGACATCTGCAACAAGAAGATAAATTTAGTGACCGACAATGGTTTGAATTCGTGCCTGCAAAGCCACGGACAATTCGGCTATTCCTTGCGCGTTCGCATGATAACGAATAAATCGTAGATGCCGTAGATCAAACGGTATGTCGTGCTCAGCTTGAGCTATTAGTATGACTTCTCTACCCAGAGTATGCGCAATCCCAGCCTCATAAAAGACGTTAGGGTTTCTACCTGTGCAATCACACACCACAACACGCGCTCTATCTATTAAAGCAACTACATCCTGAATTACGGCTGGATTCTCCCAAATATCATCGGCACGACGACAACGAAGGCCAGCCCCTTCTGCGGCCAACTGAATACCGTTGTAGACCGGATTAAAAGCAGCATCAAATGGCATCATTACAGAGACCAGCATCGCTTCAATGCTCTCATGTTCTGAAATCTGAAATACCGTAGGCCGTTGGCGCCTCGGCCTAACCGTTCTAAGCAAAAATCGATAAAGATCAATATCCTTAACAGCCCAATGATTCCTAGAGAACTCAAAATCCTTTGGCATATCAAGTGCCATTCTATTTTTGTATATAAATGAGTTATGAATAACTGGCACCTCACTGTCTAATGAATACTCAAAAGATATATCACCACCTACTATTCTTGCTCTATTTATTTGACCAACGTAAGCAACCTCATCCCGCGTTCCTTCTTGCATAAACAGACACGGAAGGGCTATAAGTCTATCCAGCGATGGAATATTATTTTCTCTAAAAATTTGAGATATGTGGCTATCCGTATATTCAAAAACCCGGCCAATCTCCATTGATTCTTGCCCAGAGTCCCACTCAACCGATCTCATAATAAGATTAAACATATCACCCCCCCTAAATCATGCCATTGACAGAAGCATCTACGCATCTTTCCTTGCAACCCATTGCGTATGCTCTCGGGAAAAAGCATTTTCCGCATCCCCCACAAATACAGAAAACTTTTCATCTGTATTTGGCTGCTTCGCTTCTTCTTTTACCAACCCTATCTCGTGAGACGTTAAAGAGTACGAGGCCGCTAATTCAGAAAATCGCTTTGCTTGCATCCAACTTAAAATACTTGCAGCCGCTGCTACGAAAACATCAGTTGGCCAAAAAGGCACCTCTACGTTAGCAACCCGCACCACAGCACAAACAACAGCGAAGGTATTGACCGTTATCAGAACCCAAAAAAAATACCGAGCTCTCCTACGATTGAATTTAGCTTTGTTGGCATACCATGCATGTTGATCTCCAATCCTGCTTTTCACATATATTTCTTTGCGTTTACTTAATGTTTCGCACCGGATCTGCTCCATCTTAGGAGAAACTTGGATACCTTCAAGGTGGTCAGTGAGCGCCCGGCAAACCTCTCGATTTTGTTCAATTATTGCTTTAAGTGTCAGACGAAAATCTTTCCGAGCGCTTTCATCGTCTCCCTGGAACGGTTCAGCTCGACACACATAGCGCCAAGTTATCGTCTTTATAGATTCTGCGACCGCTCTGCCACCGTACCAAAGCTTTTCTGGCCTAACACTAAACAAATAGATAGAGCACGCCAAAGCTCCTAAAAGAGCAAAGACCTGCAAGGCTGCTACAGTCCAGTGTGGAAAGCTTACTATTGATAATAATGCGGCGAGAACCAAGGTAATAAGATGGCACCTTAAAGCTAAGAAAAATTGCGACTGCGACTTTAACGAAAGTTCATTAGCAGACCGATAGAGGGCAGGGAAATCTTTATCTTCCATATATTCTCCGATCACTTATATCCGAGACTTCTATAAACTTCGTCTTTATAATGCCAGTCATCATTCGGCTGCTTAGTCCAATTAGCAAGCGCATGGGCAACAATTTTTGGTGAAAAAGGAACAAAGATAGCTCCTACATTCGAATAATAGGCGGGCATTTTGCTTCTACCACGCTACGTGCGCCATCCAAATTTATGCCTATGATTCTGCATTTTTTTTCTAACGCGACTTCCATTTCCCATCTTACATATTTGTGCTTGTTACGTGTATCAGAACCAATAAGCACAGCAAACGTTCCTGCCATATCTATGCGCTCGCGACACTTACGTTTTATATATGCCTCATCGCTTGAATTTATTTCTTGTGAAAGCTGGCAATTAGTGAAACTGAAATCAATATGTTCGTGTTGTTTCCACGCAAGCATTAATCGATAATAGTGAATGTCCGTACTACTAAATCCTACAAATGTTCTTGGTAGCCCCATTACTATCTTCTCCACGTCTCGGAAAACCACAGCATTTTTTTATACTTAAGGACTCTAGCGCGATACCGGCCTAATGCCACGTCTTTTTTGGATTGCGCAATCCAAAAAAGCGTTTTCGCCTGCCAATTGCTAGCAGCGGCAACATCGCCTTAGACACAGGGCTTTACTGTGCCCTCGATGGAGTCAGGAAGCTGTGTCGTGCGCAGTCAGCAAGATTGTGCCCTGATACGGCCCTCTGGAAATGGCAAAACTCAAAAGCCCCCTCAAATTGGAGATGATGTGCATGCCCAATTGGCCATAATTTTTCTAAAATGGCGTTACGAAAAAATGCTGCAACCGGTCTTAGGCGCCGCTCCTATCTCCGTTCATAAACAACATTGCTCATAACAGCCAAAACTTTCCCTTGTAGCTCACGAAACTCCCTCATCAATGCATCAACGTCCGCTGCCGGGGCACCATGCCCGCGTTTCTCTGCCAACCACATTTTCAGCAAGCCTGCCACCCGCCCAAGGTCGCCGTTTACTTTCCCAAGCTCCGCAACCGCCTTCAGGTCAAGTGCGGATCGAATGGGCCTGTTGCGGCCTACAGCGGACAGATAGGCGGACAATGACATGTTAGTTTGCCTGGCCTTGTCCTCGATCTCTGCGCGCTCGTCCTCCGACACCCACACCTTGATGGGCGGCAACTTCCGTCGAGGGGTGTGCTTCTCCTTTTTCTCCATGCTGTACCTCTCCAGCTTTTCAATTGTCGCGGCAGCGACGGCAAGCCTCGCAGAGCAAGATCCGTCGAGCCGAAGGCGAGTAAGGGGCGGTGGTGGGGGTCGTAGCTGCGGAGCAGCGTAGGCCCACAACACACATCTTGCCGTCTGTCTGAGTGCAACTCAAAGAAATTTAATGCTAATGGCCGTTTCGGTAACGCAAGTTGCTTTGAATTTCCTTGAATTTCGTTCATTTTTCCTTAGTTGCCTAGAGTTGCATTAATCTAAGCAGGAGTTTCCTAAAATTGCCTTGAATTTACTTAATCGACCAACTTTAACTGAACGGATCACACAGGGCGGAGAAAGCACAGGAGTGGCGACCAACATGCCGGGGCCGCGCTTCGTTCTTAGCGACGCCAATCCAGATGTGGTCAGAAATTCCAGCGGTCGCTAAAATCTCCGTGATCACAATCGGTTAAGGCCGAAATGGCACCAAAAAAGGAGCACTACAATTGGCTAGAAAAACCCTTTCCGAGCGACGAGCTGACGCGCTTTCTGAGCTAGAGATGGCTAAGGCAAGGCTTGCAAAGCTCGACAATGAGGCAGCAGAAAGAATCGGAAGAATTGCAATAAAATCAGGATTGGTTAATCTTGAGCTTACGGACGATCAGATCCGGGAAGAATTCGATAGAATCGTGGAAGGGATCAGCAAGAGGAATTGATCATGAAGACAGCTCACCGCATCAGCGCTTTGGCCAATCAACTCAATGAACTGCAAGCCTGCCTAGGTCGAGCCAGCGGGCAATCTAGTAAGCCCGTTGTGGAAGCCCAGCGCATTGCGGCCGAGCTAGCTTCTTCACTCGAAGAGTGGCACCTAGAGACGCTGCACATCCCTGAGACTGAACGTAGCCTTTATCGCGCTCAGAATCCTTATTACGCGGCCCACTGACGCCGCGCACAAACTTATCAAAAGCTCACTTTGGTGGGCTTTTTTTTGTCCGCAAAAAGCATCAAACCGGACAGCTAAGTATTCTTCCTCATGAAAGAAAAACCCTAGACAAGTCAGATGGTTGGCATCATTGCAAAGGATGATTGACGGACAGTTTCCGGACGCAAGTCATTGAAATCTATGCGGATAAGTATCTATCCGCATATTCAAAACCACCCCGTATCGGACAATAATCAGACCTCAGATTACGACAAAATGAGGTATTCGGCATGGAAATGGAATCGCGAAAAACGTCAGCTTATGTCGCTCGGGTATTTGGCCGTGGCGCGGCGCTAGCTGTGGCAATGGCAACCACAGGCCTTGGTGTAGGCCTCTACATCACACCTGCACCGGCTTACGCCATCTACTGCTCTAACTGCTCGACGTTCTATCAACAGATGTTCGAGTACGCCGAACAGGTCAACACGGCGCTGAACACCGCCGAGCAACTGCAAACGCAGATTCAGCAGTACCAAAACATGGTCACTCAGGGCACGGGCCTACCCGATTCGATGTTTGGCAGCATTGCGGCTGACTTGAAAAGCGTGGTCAACATCTACAACCGTTCGCAGGCCTTGGGCCGTCAAATCCAGAACATGGATTCGCAGTTCAACACGGCTTTCCCCGGCTTCGATTCCTACCTGAATCAAGCAGCGAACTCGGCAGAGGTCCCGGCGCAGGATCGCTATCAAAAGTGGTCGCAACAGGGCCGCGACAACGTGAAAACGGCGATGGAAGCGGCAAATCTCAATACCAGCACGTTCGAGCCTGAAGACGCCCAGCTTGCTCGCATGGTGGCCCGTTCGCAGTCAGCCGTAGGCCGCATGCAAGCTATTCAGGCGGGCAACGAAATCGCCTCGCAGAACGTGCAGCAACTGCAAAAACTGCGGGATCTGATGGCCACCCAAATCAACATGCAGGGCAACTACATGGCCCAGCAAGGCGACCGACAGGCCGTTAGCGAAGCGGCTGAACAGCAGTTTGAAGCGCGGAAAAACACACGCGGCGGCGTGAAGGAGTACTGAGAATGACTATTTCGAAATGGCTAATCGCGTTGATGTGCGCCGGGTCCGCACTGACCGGTTACATGGTTGCCGTGGTGGTTCAAAGCAACATCGAATGTACTGCGATGGCTGAGCAACAACGGCAACAGCGTGACGCTGATGCGTCGTTTGAGGCGCGCCCCAACACTCGCGGCGGCGTGAAGGGGTACTAGCTATGGATCGTCGTCTTTTGTTGTTCCTCGCCTTGGCGAGTGTGTTCATGGCCGGAAATGCTATGGCCGCGACCGACCTTTCCCATGCCGATACATCGGTTCAGGGCCTACTCGACCTAGTTTTGCAACAGTCGCACCAGTGGTCAGCGAAGCTGTATGACTATGCGATCAGACTGTTCTGGCTGCTGGCCTCGATCCAGTTTATTTGGACGTTCATGCCTCTAGTAATGAAGCAAGCCGACTTCGGCGAGATTGTCGGCGAGCTGCTGCGCTTCGTGCTGGTGATCGGTTTCTTCCTTGCAGTCATGAAGTACTCAGTGGAGTGGTCGACGGCCATCGTCGATAGTTTCCGCGATGCAGCGGCATCAGCGAGCGGCCTCGGGCGTGCATTAGAACCCGGCGATATGCTTGCAGTTGCGCTGGATTTTGGCCGCACAATGGTAGAGGGCATTTCAGTATTTTCTCCGGCCAAGGGACTTCTGATCGCTGTATGCGCAATTCTTGTGCTGGCATGTTTCGCATTCATCGCTGCATTCATGTTTGTCACGCTCGTAGAGGCCTACGTAATCATCAACGCATCCGTGCTGTTCTTGGGCTTTGGTGGCTCGCAATGGACGCGGGAATTTGCAATTGCGCCAATGCGTTTCACCGTCGCGATTGGTGCAAAGCTATTTGTATTGACTCTGATTGTCGGCCTGGTTGTACAGTCGGCTAAGCAGTGGTTAGCAGCCTATACCAATGATGAAGCGTCATTGATGACGATGGTCGGCTTGGCCTTGGTGTGCTGCTATCTGACCAAGACTATTCCTGACCTGATCGGCGGCATGATTAGCGGCACGTCCATGGGCGGTGGCTCAGCCATTGGCGGGATGGCGGTGGCCGGGGCAGCCGGAGCGGCTGCGGCGGCTGCCACCATCGCCACGGCCGGGGCGGCCGCTCCGGCTGCTGCCGGTGCTCTTGGCGCTGCCGGTACTGGCGGCGCTGCTGGGGCCGGTGTAGCGGGTGCAGGTGGAATTGGCGGCGGCGGTCTGGCTTCTGCGATCAATTCCAGTTTTGCCGGTGGTGGTGCGCCCGCAGCGGCGGCGACTCACGGCGGTGCGGCCGCTGGGCTCGGCGCGAGCACGGGCGGCCAAGCGGCCGCCCAAGGTGCGTCGTCGGCCGGTGCCCGCGTAGGTGGCAGTGCCGCCCCTCAATCACCGGGCACGGCTCCGCAGCAGCCTAGCAGTGGTGTCCAGCAGGCGACCAAGCAGGCCGGGAGAGCGGCGCAGGACAGAAACGACAAAGACCAGCAAGGGGCACCAAAAGGGGGAGTTGTTGGCTCTGGCAACGCCCTTTCCCAAGCGGCCAACGCTAGCGCAAAAGCGCTCGGTGTGATGACCTCGATGGCAGTGCCGGGCATGGAGAATGCGCACTCTCTGTCTCTTGGTGCAGGATCTCCGCCGCCTGTTCCCGATGGTGCCAGCTCGACCGTTCCAACCAATGGCGCGGAAACAACCGTGGAAGCTGCACAAACGGAATCTAACGTCATCCGTCCATCCTCGGACGAAAGCCCCGCCACAAGTCGCCTAGCCTCGCTCAATGTGCCCGGCACGGCATCAAACAACGACAACTCGGAGAAATAACCATGATGGACATACTGATGTTCGCTGGATTCGTAGTATTCGCATCGACATTTGCCATCGGCATGTGGGCGCTCGGCCGATGGCTACGTAGCAAGGGCTACGGGCCGCAACTCGATAGTCTAGATCGCCAGTACACGGCCTTGCAGCTTCGAGTGAACCCGCTCGCATTGTCGGCGTCCTATCGCATGTTTGCTGGGGCACAGGCTATGAATCGTCTACCTTTGCTGGGCAGCAAGAATAACGCAGCCCTGAATCAGCAGGCGTTGATGGCCATCCAAGCCGCGCAGGAAGCACAGAAGCAAGAGAGTCCCGGCAAGCAGTGATCACTGACGAGACCCACACAACCCCGCCTAAGTGCGGGGTTTTACTTTCCAAACGCAGCCTCGTGATTGCATCAGGTTCACTCCCCGTCAGTTGGTCGTTCTGTCAGTCCCAGCACAAGCCCAAAGCCTCCGCACCTGCGGTGCTGCGTGTCCCGTGGACAACGCTTTGCGTTGACACACCGGACTTGCGGCTACTCGCGATATTTCATCACGGGGCTACTCCCGGCTGCGCCGATCAAAAGCGCGAGGGCTTCGCCATTAGTAATACGCACGAACCTGTCTCAGCTCCGTCTATTACACCACCTGTAAGGCCCTGAGCTGCATTCTGAGCGATTTTTTGGCTACAGCACCCATGGCCATCCCGCATCATTTAAAAGCGTTATGGCGGCTCCTAAGACCTTCTGATTGGTCGTTCACCCCGAGATCTTCTCTTTAGTGCGTCTTCGGATGCCGCAGACGCCGCGATGCACTTGGTGGTTTAGGTGGTGTGTGTGTTCGAGGGAGCCGCCCTTCCTTTTGGTGCCCAACGGCCGCAGGCCGACCAACAGCAGCAAGCGATGAGCTGCGCCACCAGGGCGCGGCGCTTCGCGCGCATGATAGAGATTCTTAGAGAATCTTGGATGGAATTTGCGAACGGCCCGCAAGGCCCCGCCGTTGCTAGGTTTCCAGAAACAGGCCGGGTGCCGTTAAACAGGGGTTTGGGTACTGTTAAACAGGGGGTTAGGTGCCGTTAAACAGGGGGGCGCGGCATTACACTCGGATGCCTTGGGTCGCCTGATTTCCCATTTTCCCTTAGCATACTCGTCCAGCCTCCAACCCACGGCAGCAAGCTCGGCCAGCGCTTTGCGTGCCGTCTGGCGACGTTTTTTGATGGTATTCGGGTTCGCCGGTTCATCCGGCCAGACATAGCCGCATAGCGTGTCCAGCTCTACCCGCCCCGACTTGCCGAGGTCGATCCAGCCGCATAGACGTTGATGAATCAGGCGGGCGGGGTCGGTCTGTAGCTTTCTTACTTCGGCCATATCTATGCGGATGTGCTGCCCACCCATGATTGCGCGAGCAATAAGGGGGTTCAATGCCACATACAGCTTGCCTTCCTGCTCATCACTTGCGTACTCGGATAGCAAACGGAAGCCCTGCCGCTTCCTTCCATTTTGCGCAATGATAGAGACCTTCCAGAGCCTCTCAATGCAATCGCGTACTGGCCTAGTATTGTCGATGTCCGCATAGCCAACCTCACGGGCCAGCGACCGATAGCTACCCTTGACTACCATCGCATCCTGCTGGACCGCTTCCCACTTAGGTTCGAGAAATAGCCGGAGCTGCCGACCTGCTTCTGTCTGAGGATCGGAAGAAAGCACAAGACCGCAAGGTCCAGCCATAGCAACCAGTCCTTGCAGAATACGCAGATCGTCGGCCCCCAGCGGTTCCGGCCCACTGAACTCGATACGCTTGCCATTGCCGTAGTCATAGACAACGTCCAGTTTGCTGCGCTTGCGTTCGCCACGTTTGAGGCTACGGAACAGGCCGGGTGCCAGACAATGCACCGGGTCGTGCCGGGCGTGAGTCAAGTCATGCTTGCTCACGTTGACGCACCTTTCCGCTGTCCTGCTTAACGTCCAACAACTCCACCGGCAGCAAAACGCCGCCGTCGCGGCGTTGATACCATTGGTCGTGCGGAGTAGCGTCGTAATTCTGTTTGCTGACACCAAAACGGACAAAGAAGCCGCGCCGGTCGTTGTCGATGGGCTGACGGTCATAGGAGCGGTCGCTCAGGCTCTTGGCCTCGTCCTCGGTCATCTTTGCGACGAAGCCGCACCAGCGGGCATTGTCGATTAGAGCGGATGCGCCTCGTGCTGCCTGCTGTTGGTCCGTCTGCCCCTCTCGGGCGCTACCTTTGCTAACGTGGTGCAGGTACAGAACTGAGGCCCCGGTACACGCCGCAATGTGCTCCAGCGTAGAAACAAGTCGTGCCATGTCGCCGTTGCTGTTCTCGTCCCTGTCGTGAATGCGGCTCAGGGTATCCAGCACGATCAACCGGGCACCGGCGCAAAACTCAATGACGCGGGCAAGGTGCCGCTCATCCATCACATTCAAGCGCTTACCCATGATCGGCTCAAGGGTGAGGTTCTGCGCGATGACTTCCCGTGACTGCTGGTTCAGATGCTGACCGATGGCATGGATACGGCGCACCAGTGCGACTTCCGGGTCTTCTCCAGCGAAATAGACGACGCGACCAGCTTTCGCAGGTGCAAGCCCTACCAAGTCACCACCGGCCGCTCTGCTTTCAACGGTTGCGCCACAGGCAACGGACATTGCCGCCTCCAGCGCCCAGAAGCTCTTACCAGTGGCTCCGGGAGCTACCAAGGCTCCCACTGTGCCTGCAAGGAAGCCGGGCCATATGAAGTCAAGTGAGGGCGGCTCGTTCTCGAAAGCTGCCCGTAAGTCAATCGCCACAATTCAGGCCCCCATTCCGGGCCGGGGAGCCGGGCCGGTCCCCTTGCACGCATCAATCCATTCCTCCACTTCCCCCAAATCCCAGACCACCTTACGGCTGCTAAGAGCAATACGCCGAGGGAATTTTCCCTGCTTTTCAAAGTTGTAGATCGTGCGCTCGCACAACGGGATCATTGCCAGCAACTGTTTCTTGCTGATCAGGACTTTTCTCGATTCTTTCTCCACACCGAATACCTCGTTTCGTGATCATTCGAGGTTCGATTATTGCCCCACATTTCCGGTATTTTCCAGCATTTTTAGACGATTTTTCCATACAAATCAATCACTTAAGTGTCCGTCAAACGTCCAGTTTCGGGACGGGGATAATCACCCAATCTCTTGTTTTATCGGTAGTTTTTTTAAACGAAATTCAGAGAAAAAAAGTGTCCCTAAAACGTGCGTTTCGGGACAAAAAAAAAGCCCACCGAAGTGGGCGTTTCGCCACAAACGAATGGGCGCCATGTACTCTGTAGTCCACGAAGCTCGGTATCAGCCCTCGGAGCGCGGTCTCCTAAGCGTCCACTCGTCGATCATGTCCGCCCAATCCTGCAGCATCGCCCGACGCTGATCTCGATATTCGGCCTTGTTGTAAACCGCTCGCACACCCTTCTGTTCGTGTGCGAGGCACTTCTCGATCCAATCGGTGTTATAGCCAGCCTCATGTAACAATGTGCTGGCAGTCCGTCGCAAGTCGTGCGGCCCGAACTTGCCTAGCGACTGCCCCTCTTTCTGGGCGAGGCGATAGGTCAGCGTTAGCACTTGATTGAGAGTGGCACTGCTCATCGGTAAGTCAGAGTCATAGCGCGATGGAAGAACATATTCCGAGCCACCCGCAAAGGTTTTCAGGGCAATGAAAATATCAAGCGCTTGCCTGGACAGGAACACCAAATGCGGATTACGGCGCTTCATCCGCTCTTTGGGAACTGTCCAGACTGCTTCGCTGAAATTGATTTCGCTCCAAGTCGCATTGGTCAGTTCACTTTTGCGAACCATGGTTAGCAACAGCAACTTAGCCGCAACACGCACCGAAGAAGCGGTACCAATGCGTTCCATGTACTGATACATCAAGGCGATTTCATCAGGAGTCAAGGCCCGGTCGCGCGGCTCGAATTTTGCGATGCTGGTAGGCCGTACTAGATCAGCCGGGTTCTCAACCTTCTGACCACGTTCGATTGCCCATCGAAAGACCTGCATCACAATCTCTCGCGAGTGAACTGCTGTTGCCGGAGCACCTCGCTCCACGATGCTGTCAGTCAGCGCTCGCAGGTCCTCATGCGTAATTTCAGCGAGTTTCTGGTTGCCAAATTTCGGCTTTAGCTCTCGTTCGAAAACCGAGCGTCGCATATCGCGGGTGGAATCAGCCATTTGGTACCCACGCAGCCATTTTTCAGCCCAAGCGCCGAACGTCTCCGCATCCCTGACGCGGCCCTTTTCTCTGGCCTTCTCTTTGGCTGGTGACTTCCCAGCGGCGATCATCTTTTTTGCCTCGCCGAGTCGTTCCCGGGCTTCCGCTAGGGTGATGCCCCCTACACCGTAACGGCCGAAGGTGATGGTCTCCTGCCTACCGTGGATCGAGTAGTTGTAGCGGAATGAAATCGACCCCGCCGGGGTGATGGCTACATAGAGACCGTCACGGTCGTTCACTTTGTACAGCTTGTCTTTCGGCTTGATGTTACGCAGCTTGGTATCGGTCAGCATGGTCAGGGCGGGTTTCCTCTAAAAAATACCATGTTCACTCCGCATCGCATTAATCTCATAAAAACCTTGCAAATCAATACTTTAACGTAAATCAATACCATGCCAATCTGATTAGGAGCGACATGGTATCGAGCGCCGAACATGGCATTAGGGTCAGGTCGTACCATCTACCATGCCATAAAAACGGGGTGCTTGGCGATGCGAAAACTTGCCAGATAGTGCGGAGCCGAAAACGCAAAAAGCCCGCAATTACGCGGGCTTCAGGGGTGTTTCATGCCACTTGCTGCTGGTCTATGCCGGACGCAGGATCATTCCCACTCAATCGTCGCCGGTGGCTTGCCGCTGATGTCGTACACCACGCGGGAGATGCCGTCGACTTCATTGATGATGCGGTTTGAGACGCGGCCCAGGAAATCATACGGCAGGTGCGCCCAGT
>Ga0308162_1001977_pt1 | contig 14516 bp, 11 predicted proteins | sample PhySR2_FD_201370 | JGI IMG/M metagenome (GOLD analysis project Ga0308162, IMG submission 201370) | Phyllosphere microbial communities from UC Gill Tract Community Farm, Albany, California, United States - DLSLS.R2 | ecosystem: Host-associated > Plants > Phyllosphere > Unclassified | place: USA... | reverse complement strand
CGCGATCAACAACCTGTTTGACTGCTTCAATTTTAAACTCTTCGGGATAACGCTTACCGCTCATGGACACCTCTCTTTAAGCCATCTTAAATGACTCTGAGGTGTCTGTTAAACCCGTGGCGATTCAGTCTCGACAAGAAGACCATTGGAAAATGGATTGGCCAGATGATTGAAGATGGTCTTCTTACCGACACAGGTGAACGCAAAGGCGCAACGAAACGGGTAAGAGTATTGAGGCTGAATGTCGATTCTGAATACCCCCAAAAACGGGTCGATTCAGTTCAGGGTAATGAACCCAAAAACGGTAATGTTCCCAAAAACGGTAATGTTCCCAAAAACGGGTCTTTGAATGTACCCAAAAACGGGTCACAGAATCAGTCATTAGAACCAGTCATAGAATCTAAAAACAAAACACCCGTTGCTGCCGCAACGAATGCGGAATTCATACCGCGATCGCAATACGCATTCGAAGGGAACATCGTGAAGCTCAACCACGCAGACTTCGCATCGTGGCAAAAGCTCTACGCAAACGTAGATCTGGTTTACGAACTGCAGAAACTCGACATCGAGTTTTCACATGAAAAACCCAAAAACTGGTTTATCACGGCCAGCCAGAAGCTCAGCTACCAGAACAAACAGGGCGTATGGCGCTGTCAGCCTCCGACTGGAGGTGTAAACCAACCGCACTGGAATGATCTCAGCGAGTGGGAGAATAATTTCTTATGACAAATCGCGAAGCAGTTTTCGACGCGCAGCAGCAAGCCGATATCTCCGGTCTGGCAGGCACCTTTGAGCCGAAGGACAACCGTGGTGTAGATTCGTCAGTCGAGCAGCTGGTGGACATACTCTTCCGCAACCTGAAGCTGGTATTTCCTGCATCCATGAGCACCACGCTGAGAGACCCACGCGATGAAGCAGCAGCGAAGCGCCAGTGGATAGCCGCATTCGTTGAAAACGGGATTACCTCCAGACAGCAGCTATCGGAAGGGATGAAGCGAGCGCGTGCCAGCGGATCACCGTTCTGGCCATCACCTGGGCAGTTCATCACTTGGTGCAAGGATGTTGAAAGTGGTACTGCAGGCTTACCGGATGAAAATGATCTGTATGACATGGTCATGCGGTACAGCGCACGACGTGGTCTGTATAACTCACCTGAGGCTTATCCATGGCAGGAAAGTTCTCATTACTGGATGGTCACAAGCCTCTACAGCCAGATGCGTGCCAAATGCCTCACAGAATCAGAGCTGCTTGGCAAATGCCGTATTGAGTTAAAAAAGATGACCAAACGGCTCAAGGCAGGCGAGTGCCTTCCTACGCCTACAATTCTGATCGAAAAATTATACGTGCCAGTCAGTACCCAATCAGCGCTTGCACATATTGGGCAGATCAAGGCTCTACTTGAGAAATATTCACAAAGAGTTTAAGTGAAATTGGTTATTTTTGAAAATTGATATTTATGGAAGATTGGCATAAGAAATATAGAAGAAAAATATGCCACTTTAGCCAATTTAAGTATAATATTTTAGGGGGGCTATTATTAATAAAAAAATGGCGCATTGCTTAAGGTTTAAGATGTTTTTCATTATGATAAATAAAACAACAAGGGGGAGCGTGAACCCTTGTTGTTTATTATTTAAGTCATTTTCTCACCACAGGAATAGCTTTCCTATAAATATAATTATTGCTCGGATAATGTTCAGTCCTTTGCATGACATTAATTATTTTAACTTGATTGCCGTGCTTAAGATACTTGTAAGTGAAAAATCTAGATACTTTGTCCTCATGGGTGGATATTATTAACTTCCTGCCTTTGAAATCATTCCTTAGTAGCTCAATAAGTGATGTCATATTTATATCATCCATTGTCTGAACTGGATCATCTATTAAAATGCAGGAGAAGTTTTTACAGTAAACCTTATTAAGTGCTAATGTAAGAGCTATGACAATAGCCGATATCTGGCCAGAACTCATGGTGTTTAATACATCATGATCACTTCCCCAGTTAGATACAAACCTCACATTTCTTAGTTCATCATCTCCTGTTTGATCTTTAATGAATATACCTTTACCGATGCCAGCTTGATGTGTTTGTAAAATTTTTCCAGAATATAGGTAAAAAGGTATTTCAATATCAGTGATTAATTTCTTCCTGTATTTTCTAATTTGCACTTTGATTGTATCAGATATTTCACCAATATCATCCATCGCTTTTTTAATAACTGTATTTCGATATTCAAGGTTTTTAAGTTCCTCAACCACTTCATTTATAGAAAGGAAGTGCAAGCTTTTAATATAATTCTGCTTCTTCTCAATTAATATAGGATCGATTTTTGCAAGTGATTCATGACTCCTGTTGAAGTAGTCTAAATACAACCGTTCAAAAACGCCTTCTTTATTTGCTTCTACAAAATCGTCAGGAACTACCTTTACTAAAGACTGAATTCTTTCGACTAACTCTTGTACGAGAGATTCAAGGTAAAGTTTATCGTGGCTTACAGGGTAATCTTGAACCAATAAATCGTCATAACTGATTCCTTCAGAATCAAACCACTCCTGCATTTTTACCATTCTATCCTTAGATGAGTTAGCTGTGATTAAATCAGTCAATTCTTCATTTGAAAATACTATCTGTTTTTGAATATAATCAAGGCAAAGCTGAGTTAAAGGTTTCAGATGAATTTGATGAAACTTATCTCTCATTTTAAATAGTTTTTTTTCATTTTCTGACAAATGGGATCTTAAAAGTAATCCATTTTCGGTGATGGCTTGGTTTAGCGATAAGTGTGTATGGTAATCACAACCACAGAGTAAGCATGAACTTTGGTCTGGTAACTTAGCAATGTCATTTGACATTAAACCATGATGTTTAATTATTTCTGAGAAAAGGCTATTTAATCCTTTGTTGTTATTATTTTCTTCAATTAGTATGTTCAAGTCAGAAACAAAATTATCTTGGTTTTGCAATGATAAAATTGAGAATAAAAGATTTATATCAATGTCTTTTTTAATGTCATTTAACTCTTGAGTAACTAGTATTTTATAGGCTGAAGTAACAAGGTCATGATTTTTATTCTTTTCAATGATTTCTTCATAACTAGGTATCGCTCTATAGTAAATAACATATAAGCGTATTAAGTTTCTTTGGTTAGAAGCATTCTCAACGCTTCTATTGCGTATGAAGAAATCACGAAATCTTACTAGTTCCCGCAATGAATTTAACTCATCTAAAATGGAAGTAAGTTTTATTTCATTCAATTCTGGGATTGAAGAAACATCCCAGAATGGCGATTTATAGGTATCAGCTAGCCAAGGCAAGAGATGAAAGTGGGGTTCCGAATTTCCTATCAAAGAACTTGTATTAGAATCGATTTTGTATAATGCTTTTATTTTATCAATTTTAAGTTTGTGTTCTTTATGTTTTAATGATAATTTACTCAATGCTAAACTTAACTTTTTTAATTCCTCTTCTGATTTTCGTGTGTCCCCAAATAATCTTGCTAGCTCTTCAGCTCTTTGCACTTCTGTATTATTTTTGAGGAATCTGGATGTCTCCTCTTGCTGTACATAATGAAATAAAAGATAGTCTCGAGCAAAATCACTGCTTTTAAGATGTGACGTTAGTATATCCTCGGTAACCGGAAATGATTCCTCTCCAATAATTTCATATAACTCCCAAAGCTCTGCGAATTTTGAAATCTTTCTAGAACTATTTGTAATGGTTTTTTTTAATTTCCTTTTAAAAACTCTTGTATTACCATCTAAATCAATGAGTTCAATTGTTATTTCAACGTCATTGCTGTCATTGTGGGCGACAACTATATCGTTTGGGTTTTGCTTATTTTCGAGTGGGATTAACCTTGACAAGTTACCCGTCAAACCCAATTCAATAGCATCAAAGACCGATGTTTTTCCGTATCCATTCGGACCATCTAACAGAACGAGATTACTGCCATCAAAGTTTAATGTGTAAGGATTGCTGTCAAATAACTTGAAGTTTTTTAATGTTAGGCTTTTTAAATTAATCATTTTTAATATTCCAGATGTTTGATATTTTTTCATGAACATCATCACCTGACCATTCAATATCAGAATCTAGAATGTTTTGTAGAATGATATTTTGGTGACGAGATAGTTGCATTGAAATCTGGCTGTCTAAATTAATAAGCTCTTTTTCTTCTGTGGTATAAACCAAAAAAGGAATTTTAAGGAAGAGCTTTAATGTTAGAGAGTAGTAATTAGATATGCTAGCACTAAGGTTTTTGAAATTGATAAATGATTCTCCGCCACGCTCATTTATAATAGATTTAATTTCCCTATTATTTAAACATGAAACTTCATGTGCAGATAAATATCCCCTCAGGTCATTCAGCTCAGCATCATTATAAACAATTACATTTTTTTTAAAGTTATAAAGGTTCTCCTCAATACTTAAAATAGTAGTGCGATCAATGAATTTTTCATTTACACAAAATATAAGAGTGCAGTTTTTTTCAAAATATTGCTTAACTTTACCACTTGATATGATGTTTTCAAATAATACTTGAGCATATTCCTCAATCAGTTTGTTAACTTCTTCATTAGAAGTATCAATAAACTCAAGTAATAAAAAATATTCTTGTTTATTGAGGTGCTCCTGAGGTTCAAATAGATAAAGTGTCATATTTTCAAGTTGAACACTCATCTCTTTTAGGTTGTAATCATTGCAATTAAATATATTTTCTATTATATCTATGATCATGAAAGAATTCCCTTTGCTATATCGATTGGGATCAATTTAATAATACGTAAAGGTTCTGTTTGTTTTTCATTTTCATTCAGGTCTGAATGTGGCGGTGCCTGACAGTTAGATTCCCATGTAGGATAAAATGGGAATATCTCAGAGCCACTGTAAATTATATTTTTCACCTCAAATAAAAGCTCAGTTGCATTTGGATTTTCCGCTATTTTCCGGATTACTTTTTCTGGAGGAAGGACATTGGAAATAGTCGTAGGTAAATAGTTTTCAGATGGTTGATCTGGGTTTTTATAAGTGATATTAAATCTATTTAAATTGAATATAGACCTGTCTGAGTTTATTGCGTTAAATATTTTTATTAGAACATATCTAATTCCTATTTCATCAACGGCAAGTGCATTTTGAAGATTTTGGCCAGGAACCAACTGCGACTGAGGGGAAAAACTTCTATAAAATGACCATAGTTCTAGAGGAGTAAGCGCCAGTAAATAATCTCGAACTTGACTAAGATTACATTTTTCATCATTAGTTGGATGCTGGTAGTCGTCTTCATCAGCCATAAATTCATCAAGCTTTAAAGCAAAAAAGTTTTTGAACTCTATTGCTAAGTACTGATGGCTAATTATTTCACGATCTTCAATGATTGAAGTTAAAATACTGGATAATGTAATTGATAGCTTGACGCCATTTTGTTTTTGTTTGTGTCGGGTTGAGATGTGTTCATCTATAGAAGAAAGGAAATAATGAAATGTTCTTTCGATTTGCTCTTTAGAAGTATTTTTTCCCTTTTTATCAAGGATTTTTTCTATCTCATTTTTAATTTTTATGTTTATTGTTGTTAGATCACAAAAACTATTACCATCGTCGTAGGTATAAGTTGACATTCTTTGTAATGAATCATCTTTTCCATTTAATATAGAAGATAGAATTTGATGAATTTCCTCTGCACATTTATTGCTGAAAGCTGCTCTTAATATAGCAGCAGTTTTGGGGAGGCTTTTCTTTCCTGAAGTCGCTTTTTCAATTAATGATTCCCCATTACGAGGCATTGGAGCATATTGTGATACTAAAAAGCAAAGATCATCTTTAACTGAATCCTCCAAACTCATGAAATTTTTTTTGAAATCTATTTTTTTCCAAGTATGGATATATCCAATTGAATTGTTGTTCTTATGTAATTCTAATGTTATTTCCAGAAGTGCATCTGAGTAATTACTATAATTAGAGAGGTTATAGGCTTTGACTTGATGTAATGAAATTACCGAATTAGATGATGAGATCTCGAAATCTTCAATGTTCTCAAGAGTTAATTGAATTTTTGAAAGATCTGCGTTTATGTCGTTGTTTATGAGCGTTAAAGCATGATAAAGAGCAACTTTACCTTGATAGTTGAACCCGCTCCATGAAGGAGATGCATCGAAAGCCATTAGGAAATCCTCAAAAATCAAATTCTAGCGATGTTGATTTGAACATTTTTTAATATCAATCACGAATTCTGAAGAGTGTTTTTATATAAAAAGATGAATGCCTTTTAGTTTAACACCATCATTACGGTGATGATCTATAACGATTAATAAAATAATTACTAATGGGTATTGATCATGCCTTAATGGGAAATTTTATGGCTAAAAAATTAAATTAAGTTATTAATAAAGGGTACGGTTATGCATGTCAAATTATCGATTAAGCATCTAAAAAGATAACGTGTTAGTTTTAAGAGTAATTTAAATGTATTTAATCTGATAATACAAGTTATTAAACCATAAACACTTTCAATGTTAAAGTTGTTTTTTTGTTTTTATTATATTTTATTTAAATTAGAATATAATTCTAACTTTCGGTGATATTCTGGATGTTTCTGTTGATTATTTTCGTCTATTCTTGTTTTTGTGTCAAAGTTGTGAATTTTTAACTTCACTTGATTTTATGATAATTAGTAAAGCTAGCTTGAGTAATAGTAAATATATATTATTTTTTTAAGGGTTGTTTTTCAGTTACAATCAAATATCTTTTCAATGCAATAAGAGATGGTTTATAACTTTCTGTTATTAGCTTGGGCAGTCAAAAGATGGATGTAATAAATTATATCCATCTGATGAAGAAGTGATTATCAAAAAGGGTTTTTAATTTTAATGATACTAAGTCATAAAGAATAATTTGTAGATTCTAATATTCAAGACCTAGATTTTCAAAAACGGAGTATGTGATTTTTTTGTTCTCTTCATTAGTCATGCCACAATAATCAGTCAGTTCATTTAATCCTAAAAATTGATGATCAAAGAAGGGTTTTATTCCAGATCTATCCAATTCTATACTTAATGTCCCATCGATTTCAAAATTATGGCTTTTGATTTCGGTGAATGCAAGATATAGTATTTTAAGGAAACCACTTACGCCATTAGGGTTAATAAAGAAAAAGAAAGAGTTAATATCTTCATTTAACTTCCTTAAGTAATCGCGCACTGCAGGAATAATGAATAATTCTCCATCATCATCATATCCATTAATTGATATGTCTATTTCACCTTGTAAATAACGAGCTATAGCTTTAGATGAAGTGGCTTTCTTGAAAAAAGTTGTAACCTTTGATGTGTCTAATTCTTCTATCTCGGATCTTTGAACAATAATGTGTGTGTCAATATTTGGTGTAGAAAACATATCACCTTGATCATATAGAGAGATTTCACTCATCAAGTCTTTTGTAAAAGTCGAGTTTTGGTTTATGAAATCCAGAAAGTAATCAAATATTGTCTTATCTTCACACTCACGCCACTTGTTATTGATTAAAGAGTAATTTTTGTTTTTAGTACTATCTTTATAAAAACTCATATAAGATAACCCAGCATCATCTAGAATTTCTTCATCTCTATCATCTGCTCCTCCCCAGGTAATGGTATGAAGTAAATTATGGATGCTCCCTTCATAATGCTTATTAATTAGGTCATCGAAAGTCATGCCTGAAAAATTCTCTTTAAGGCAACCATAATACTGATTTAAGGTTGAGCCGGAATTGTCATTAATGGTAATTAGATAATATGGTAAAAAGTTATTGTTAGTATCATTGTTTTTTAAGGTATAATAAATTGAAAATAAGGCCATGCGGGGGTGGTAAATATCTAATTGGATTGAACTGCTAAGGTTGCTCTTTTTTATATCGTTAATTACTTGTAAGACCTGATTTTTCCAAACGCTATTAGTCTCTAAAAAATCATTGATTTTATTAATTAAGTTATTTGATTGCTGACTATCACTTAGGTCAACTTTTAAAAATAGTCTTTGGGCTGAATTACCTTTGTAGCCTAATAGTTCTTGAAGTAATACATCTTCGCTTAAATTTAAGTTTTCTTTGAAAAAACCATTTCTTATTATTTCTTTTAGACGGATTTGGCTATTGAGAAGATAGATTGAAAGTTTGGCAGGATTTCCAATTTCCATGTCATCATAATGTATGTTTGGTAAATCTAACGTGTATTCGTATAACACATCTTCCTGCTGATTTTCTTCTAAATCTGAAATATACGAAGATGCTTCCTCAAAGACTTCAATAGACTTTGTTTTCTTGATTATATCGAGCTGTTGATCCACCGACATAGCCTGGTAAGAAAGAAATACTATATAGGAGTATACTTCAGCTGCAAAATTCTTCGTTTCGATCCCTTGTAGTTTAGCAATTCCAAGTAATACCTCTTTTCGTCTTTCTTTAGATGGTGATACGATAGGTGTCTCTGATTCCAAAACACACAGTACAAAATTAGATATGCCAGCATTATTTAATACACCTTGAATAGAGGAAACTCCTTGATTCAAACTTGATTCATTCTTGAACCAATAAGCTGTATAAAACGGAGTTATAAATCTTCCGTTATTGTATTTTAAAGGGATGACCTCTTCAGTGACTAAATTTTTGTCAGTGATGGTTATTTTTAAGCCTGTTAAGTTGAAGGAAGTATTGTGGATTAAGCTTGAGAAAGGAACTAGTAATTCATCCCATTCAGTTGAGGCAATGATTAATCGAATTTCATCATCATTTGCACCAAAGTAAGATTTAATTCCTTCGGCATATTTTATTACTTCATGCAACGCTTGTCTCGCAGCTTGATTACTCCTTTTTAATTCTATTAACACATGACTGTTATTTCTGTCTTTAGCATAAATATCAATGAAGCTTCTAGTTCCAAGATTGTTAGGAATAAACTTCTCTTTGTCAATAAGTGTTAAGTCACTCCCAATTATATTGATATTTTGACATATTAAGTCTCTAATTTCATTTTCTTTCATGTATGCTCCTTTTTAATCTATTAAAATTCAAAACACTATTTTTTTAGTGTTGTGAACAATCTTTATCATTTAAATGGTATGAGGTTCTTCATGGAAATACTAATGACTAAAATCGTGCAGACCTTAAAAGAACTATCGGCGGAGTGATTAATAACTTTAACAAGAAATCTAACAGCAAGTTATCCTAATGAAAGAATGCAAAGTATGATGCTGAATATACAAATAAAACGGGTTTTTATTTTGCCTAAAAATATTATTTTTAGATTTTTCAATTGGTTAGATTCATCCTTGCATATTCAATGGTCGAATGATTCAGAGAAGAAGTAGCTTCAGCATGATATTGAGCATGAGTTACCCGCTCATTTCATCGCAGGAATACATAACTATCAATGATTTATGCCACCCCTTTTAGACCGAACCAGACGTATTATGATTTAAACCTCTACCTATGGGGATTTATACAGCATGAAAATATGCTAAATTATAGCTAATTATAGTCATCATAACTAAGCGGTGCGGTTTAATGAGCAATAAATTCAAAGTGATAGACCTCTTCTGCGGTGCTGGTGGGCTCTCCACAGGCTTTTGCCATGGTGAGATGTCTGCTCATTTTGAAAGCATTCTTGCCATTGATAACGATGCTGCGGCGATCAAGACTTACAACGCAAACTTCAACTCACATGGCATCAAGGCGAATATTGAGGAGTGGATTGCTTCTAATGAGGTCCCTCCTGCCGATATCGTAATCGGTGGGCCACCATGCCAGGGATTTAGCCTCCTCAATAAGAACAGGGAAGGCGACCATCGTAGAGCACTATGGGAGCCCTACATGGACATCATTGAGCGTTCTGGCGCTTACATGTTCGTCATGGAAAATGTCCCCGGTCTGCTGAAAAGCGATGAGTTTATAGATATTTCTGCCAGAGCTGAATCCATGGGCTTCGTGCTTCTTGACCCAAAAGTGCTGAACACTGCTGACTACGGTGTGCCCCAGACCAGGAAGAGAACTATAGCCATTGGTATCAAACGGGAGTGTTTTGAGCTGGGTAACGTTCCGGCTTTTCCTCCGGCCCCCTCACATCGGTCACCTGAAAAAGCTGGCGCGCTTCCTGTCTGGATTTCTACCAATGAAGCGATTGGGGATTTACCTGAACCGGTAGGTACTGAGATTCGTGATGAATTGCCTCCAATGAATCTTCACTTTGGTCGTAATCCAACTGAGATTTCCAGAGAACGTTATCTGGCGGTGCCTCCTGGTGGGAACCGTTTCGACTTACAGAAGAATCGACCTGACTTGACCCCTGCCTGCTGGATCAAAAAGACATCAGGCGGAACAGACTTATTTGGGCGCCTCTGGTGGGAAAGACCCTCTGTAACTATACGTACAGAGTTCTTTAAGCCAGAGAAGGGACGTTACCTTCATCCTGAGCAGCATCGCCCTATTACTCATCGCGAAGCTGCCAGACTGATGTCATTCCCCGATGATTTCATTTTTCATGGTTCAAAAACGGAAGTTGCACGCCAGATCGGTAATGCTGTTCCTCCAGTATTCGCCGAAAAAATTGCTGCTTATGTTCTTGATGTCATGCGGGCAAAGAAAGATGATGCGGTAACTGTTAAGAAAAAAAAGGCTGCATAGGAGGTTAAAGGTTTATGGACGAACACAACGCAATCGGTACTGTGGCTTTCGCTGAGGCTCGCAAAGAATTTCACGCACAACTTTTATTGAATACATTGACTACCAACGCTGCAGGTGTGGTAAGTAATGCAGATGGCAGTAATAACAACAGTAAAGCAATAGCTCGGGAAATTGCCCGTTTGCTGAAGGCTGAAACGATAGGCGAAAGGATTGCCGGGCAGACCTCAGGTAATCAGTTCGAGAGCATCTGTGCTCAGTTTGTTGAAAAAACATTTCTGAAACTTGGTCACTTACGCCCGGGTAGATGGAATGTTCAACAAGTCTCTGGACGAAATCGCCTTGAAATAGCCAAGTATGAACAATATGCTCACCTTGTAGCCCTTGATAACGCAGCTAAGAATGATGCACAACTTGCTGCTGCATTAGGAAGTGACTATACCATTTCACCCGATATAGTAGTCGCTCGTCAGCCTGAGCATGACAGCGTCATCAACCAGCCAGAATTAATCGTGGATGACTCAGTAACCCTGATGTCAGGACTTCGCGAATCGAATGGCGGTAAACCGTTACTGCATGCGAGCATTTCCTGTAAATGGACGATAAGAAGCGATCGAGCGCAGAACGCGCGGTCTGAAGCGCTTAATCTTATGCGAAACCGTAAGGGTACACTCCCACATATCATGGTCGTTACCGCTGAACCAACGCCAAGCAGACTTGCCTCAATAGCACTCGGTACCGGTGATATTGATTGTGTCTATCACTTTGCTCTTTATGAACTTCAAGCCGCAGTAAAGCTTCTCGGTTTGAATGATGCAGCTGATATGCTTGCTGTAATGGTTGATGGTAAGCGATTAAAAGACATTTCAGATTTACCATTGGACCTCGCCATCTGAACCTGAGATAGGTTAAGTAGGTTCCTTAGAGCTTAATGATTACATTATCCACCTGATAATGCTGGAGCCAATTATGAGTATTCCTACACCCTGGGGATTAATTGGAAAAATAATCAAATGGGCGTGGGAAAAATTAACCCGATTTTGGTTATACAACACCTACAAAAAATCTCACGAAGACAAACAAAAACTACTTCGTCTGGGATCATACTGGGAGAGCTTAGGCGACCATCTTGAATATTCACTAAGACTTTCTAATCCGGCTGACCATGAGAAAATAAAATCCAAGCTGGCTTTTCGCTGCTTGCATGTCCCACTGAAAAAAGTCGTCCTCTTTTTTGAGGCAAGGGGAAGTGGGCTTCGATATCAACAGAAAATTGAGCTTAAGAATGTCGATGAAAATATCCTAATTGTAACTCTAGATCAGATCCCTCAAGATGATTTGTTAGAATCGAGTGAGCGAGGAATATTTTTCACTATTAACGAAATCCAGTTCATCGATTGCCAATTAACAATGATGGATGGCAAGAAATTACCTGATTTTGATTCGTTGACATCCCATTTGACTTACAACTGGTTACTCAATGATAAGTGGCAGCGTCGCTGGGGAAGGCTATGGAACTGTAACTCGATAGAATATGCAGAGTTGGAGATGTCAGGTTACTTCCGACGCAGATTAGGTGATTATCAATATTTCATTCTTAACTCAGATCATGATTTTGAAATCACTCTGATGGGGAGAGTGCGTAGATTGCTTTGTAAAGCAATTATTCATCCACATGTTTTAACAGCACTATTCTGGTTAGCTATTCACTCTAGACGTTACAGCCTGGGCGATGGAAAGCTGAAACGCAAAAAATAGTTGAGGCACAGTAACTCTTTGCTTTTGGTATTTTAAAACTAAATTTAACACCCTCAGCCTTAACCAAGGAAATAAGTTATGGCATCGAATAAGAATCAACATTTCGTACCGCAATGCTATTTGAAGCGTTTTTCGCATGAAAATTCTAATAACTCAATTTGTCTTTATAATTATGATAGAATGGTTTTTGTTGCGAATGCATCTATAAAAAGTCAATGTTCAAAAAGCTACTTTTATGGTGACGATTTGAAGCTTGAAAAAGCTCTCCAGCCTATTGAAGGACAATATTCAAACTTGATTAAGAGAATTATCTCTCCAGGATATCAACTAAATAACGCAGATGCGGGTTTTCTGCTGGATTTTTGGTTGCTGCAACATATGAGAACAGAGGCTGCGTCTATAAGATATGTTCAAATGGTTGATGGGCTTTGCGAAAATATTGGCGTTTCTGATTTCAAGGTTGAACTGGATGAAGCAGTTCAGGAATCAATGAAATCCTTCATGCAGACTCGCCATCTTATAAAGGATATGAAAGTCTGCTTGATTAAAAATAAATCAAAGAAAAGATTTTACGTATCGGATGACCCTGCAATACATACCAATAAATGGCATTTTTTTGATTCTAGAGCAAAAGGTATGTCATATGGTTTGGGCTCGGCTGGTAATTTATTTCTACTTCCATTAACCCCCAGTATATTAATGATTGCTTATGACAGTGATGTATACGATTTAAGGGCAAATAACGGTTGGGTTATTACTAAAAACAGTAGGGATATTGACTGTTATAACTACTTCCAATTATTGGATTGTAATGGAAATGTCTTTACAGGTAATGTAAGTGATAAGAATGACATTGAGCAATTACACTCTGATATAAAATCAATTAAATCATCTGTAAGGTTTAAAATACACTATGCGATCCCCGATGGGGAGGAAAATGGCCATCAGAGATTTAAAGTTGTCGACAAAAATGCTGCTGGAAAGCACGGAAAAGCACTAATACATACTGAGTCAGTCAGAACATATCCACCGGAATGGCCTGTTCAAATTAAGTGGAAAAACAAAGGGTTCGTTCTAAGCAATGGTAGTGGCATCGGTTTTATTAGACCTTATGTAGCCTACTTACGATTTCCTGATGTTATTGATTTTAAGAAGATTAATATAAGGTGATGGCTTTGATATCGAAGATCATAATATTATCTTTCCTCTGTGTACAAGGGCGAATCTCTTAAGGGGGCGATTTGTCAAATTTATATCTGGAGCGTCAATCGTTATATGAACTGGTTTGGTCAAAACCAATAAAGCTCATATCAGTGGATCTAAAAATCAGCGAGCCCAATTTAATTTCCAGATGCGTTGAACTTGAAATACCCAGGCCATTGGAGGGGTACTGGCGTGCGGTTGCGAAAGGTGCCGCTCCTGCTGTTCCTGCGTTGCCCCCATTCAAACATAAGGAAAGCATCAATCCTCCCAATCAGCCTGATGCACCAAAAGTTACTGAGTCAGAGAGTGAGCAACCATTACTCTCTAGTTCAAAGTCCGTTGCGAAGGGTAGGCCCAAATCGCCGTCACGCTCCACTCTCGGGGCACAGTTGTTTTCCACGGCCAAGGAGATTTTACTAAAATCTCAGATTACTGAGCTGGGCTATTACAAGCCTTCAAAGCGAAAATTACTCGATGTGAACGTTACCGACTCGGGCCTGAGTGATGCTGAGGCTTTCCTGTTAAAGCTGTTTGCTGCAGCTGAGAAGGGTGGGCTTCGTATTCGCCTGGCAGAGATGAACTTCTTTCTTTCCAGGCTTAGTGCTTTTGATTTGAGTATCATTGAGTTTAGTGACGACTTTCGGCATGTTTGGACCCTCAGATTTTGGACCCATGGGCGTTGGGTCCAAAACAGGGTGTCATATGGCGTGGATTCTAGCAACTCTCGGTGGACAGCTATGGACACAAAAAAGCCCGCAGGGCTTGCGCCGTGCGGGCTATCAGGACTTCAGCGGACAATTCTGGTATCGCCGCGAAAGAATTTTGGTGGAGCTGGCGGGAGTTGAACCCGCGTCCGAAATTACTACACCGTCGGCACTACATGCTTAGTCAGTTTTTACATTCGCC
>Ga0308162_1001958_pt1 | contig 14620 bp, 13 predicted proteins | sample PhySR2_FD_201370 | JGI IMG/M metagenome (GOLD analysis project Ga0308162, IMG submission 201370) | Phyllosphere microbial communities from UC Gill Tract Community Farm, Albany, California, United States - DLSLS.R2 | ecosystem: Host-associated > Plants > Phyllosphere > Unclassified | place: USA... | reverse complement strand
CAGGGTAAAGCGCAGGTGATTTAAGCTGCTTTTATTCTGTTCACAGAGGGATGGATCGACAACGGCGCTAAGTAAAACGTTTATAGCGGTGAAAGGCAATACGGGATCGGAAAACCAGAAGGTTATACCACCATTTTTCCCAAAGGCAGTGGATAGCGTTAATTTTTGCTGCAGGGACACAAGATGATGTGCCTAAATAATAGACAGAGCGTGAGAAATCCCCGCATAAACGGGGTTTCAGATACACAAAAGGCGCGTTTTACGCGCCTGTCTGCACAACGTTACAGCACTACCAGACCTGATTCGCGATATCCACCACCAAACGAATTTTCTGCCACTGCTGCGCTTCACTCAGGCTGTTGCCCTCTTCAGTTGAGGCGAAACCGCATTGCGGGCTGAGGCAAATCTGATCCAGGCTGACGTACTGCGCCGCCTCTTCCAGCCGGATTTTCACCTGCGCCGGATCTTCCAGTTCACCCACCTTAGTGGTGATTAAACCCAGCACCACCTGCTGATGACCCGGTTTAATGTAACGCAGTGGCTCAAAGCCGCCGGACCGGGCATTGTCATACTCCAGGAAGAACGCATCCACGTTGACGCTGCCGAACAGGATTTCTGCCACCGGCCCGTAGCCCCCCTCTGAGATCCAGGTGGAGCGGAAGTTCCCGCGGCAGACATGCAGACCCACCGTCAGATCGGCAGGCTTATCCTCCAGCGCTTTATTCAGTACCTGAGCGTAAATCTGTGCCAGCTGATCCGGATCGTCGCCGCGTTCGCGGATATCGCGCTTCTGATCTTCAGAGCAGAGATAAGCCCAGACGGTGTCATCCAGCTGCAGATAGCGGCAGCCCGCATCATAAAAGGCCTGAATCGCCGCTTTGTAGGTCTGCGCCAGATCCTCGAAGTAGTCCGCCAGATCGGGATAGACCTCTGCATCAATCACTTTGCGGCCACCGCGGAAGTGTAAAACGCTGGGGCTGGGAATGGTCATTTTTGGCACCGCATCCCCGGCAATACTCTGCAGGAAACGGAAATGCGCCAGCATCGGATGATCCGCCGGGAAACCGAGTTTGCTCACCACTTTCACGCCATGCGCTTTGGTCTGCACGCCATTAAACTGGATGCCCTGTTCCGCTTCATAGCGCTCAACGCCATTCAGGCCATAGAAGAAGTCGAAGTGCCACCAGCCGCGACGAAACTCGCCATCGGTGACCACCTTCAGGCCATTTTCACGTTGCTTCGCTACCACATCGCGAATCGCCTCATCTTCTACCTGCTGCAGGGCCGCCGCATCAATCTCTCCGGCAGCAAACGCTTCGCGCGCCTGCTTAATCGCAGCGGGACGCAGAAAACTGCCAACGGTGTCGGCACGGAACGGGGCGGTTTCTCTTTGCATGATCACTCCTGTCTCTCCTGCCGGTAATAACGACAGGAAATCATTGCACTCCGAAATAAATAGCCATCTGGATGGCTACATGTCTGAAAACAGAGTGTCATGAGTGGCATGCATCTGCAACTGAAGAAAATTCAGGGATGATGAAAAAAATTCAACCGGGATTAACGCAGGGCGGCGCGCGCCTCTGCCATCTGGCTGTCTGAGAGCGGCAGATAGCCCGCTTCGCTGACCCGCCGCTGTCCTTGTGGTGAAAGAACCTGCTGCAGAAATGCCGCCACCAGCGGCGGCAGTGGTTTACCGGGTGCTTTATTAACATAGAGATAGAGTGGACGCGCCCAGGGATAACGGCCGCTACGAATAGCATCGGCATCCGGGGCAATCGCCTGGCCCTGATCATTCGTCACCGCCAGCATTTTTACGCCGCTGAGATGAAAGCCAAAACTGGCGTAGCCGATGCTGCGCGAATTACCGGCCACCGCCTGCACCACCGCGGCCGAGCCAGGAAACTCCGCTACGTCGCTGCGGAAATCGCCTTTGCAGAGCACCTGCTGTTTGAAGAAACCCCAGGTGCCGGAGGCGGAATTACGTCCATAGCGCTGAATGGGGCGTTTGTTCCATTGCGCGCCGGTTAAACCGAGATCGCCCCAGCGCAGCGGCACACTGTGTGCGCCACACAGACGGGTAACGGAGAAGATGGCGTCGAGCTGACGCGGTTCAATCTGCTGCAGCGGGTTACGCTGATTCACCACCACCACCAGCGCATCCATCGCCACCGGCACCGCCAGCGGCGGATAGCCGTAGCGCGCCTCAAAAGCCTGACGCTCATCGGCCTGCATCGGGCGGCTCATCGGACCGAGCTGTGCGGCACCTGCTGCCAGCGCGGTCGGCGCGGTTGAGGAACCGGAGGCCTGAACCTGCACATTGACGCCCGGCGCCTGCCGACTAAAATCCTCGCCCCACAGGGTCATAAGATAGCCAAGCGTATCTGAGCCGACACTGCTGAGATTGCCGGAGAGCGTGCCGTGCTGGGCCAGCGCCAGGCCCGGCAGCAGCGTAACAATCAATACAAGAAGAATGCGCATCAGGAAGATCCGGCAGCCATTAATGAACGGCATTCTCCTGCATCACGCTGCTGACAATCAACCTCGCGGGCAGCGTAAACGTAAAACAGGTCTCTTTGTGCGGCACGCTGGTGATGTCGAGCCGCGCGTTGTGGTGACTCAGCGCATGTTTCACTATCGCCAGACCCAGCCCGCTGCCACCAGTGGCACGTGAACGCGCTTTATCGACGCGGTAGAAACGCTCGGTCAGACGGGGAATATGTTCTGAAGCAATACCCGGCCCGTTGTCGCAAACCCGGAAGGTGGCGCCCTGTTTGCCGCGCAGCCAGCTGATATCAATCCGCGTGCCATCCGGAGTGTGATTTACCGCGTTATAAACCAGATTGGAGATAGCACTGCGAAGCTGTTCATCGTTGCCGAACACTTTCAGATGGGGATCGGTATGGAAATGAATATCGTGACGACCGCCACTTAGCGTCGCCGCCTCATGCTGCAGCAGCTTCAGCATGACCGGCACATCCACCTTCTCTTTCAGATCGATGGCAGGCGCGGCTTCAATGCGCGACAGCGTCAGCAGCTGTTTGACCAGGCTGTCCATACGGCGCGTCTGCTCCGACATCGTGTGCAGCGCTTTGCTGCGCGAAGGCTCGCTCATCACCGAGTCGTTCATCATCTCCAGATAGCCCTGCAGCACCGTGAGCGGCGTACGTAACTCATGGCTGACGTTGGCAAAGAAGTTGCGGCGCGCCCCTTCCAGCTGATGCATCTGCGTCACATCACGCGCCACCAGCAGCCACTGCCCCTCGCTGTAGGGCATAACGCGGAATTCCATGTGAAGTTTGTTGTTCAGCACCAGCGTCAGGGGCTTGTCAAAATCGCGCTGGCGCAGATAGCGTGAGAACTCCGGATAACGCAGCAGATTGAGGATGTTCTGGCCATTATCTTCCGGCCAGCGCAGACCCAGGTGCTGTTGCGCCAGACCGTTACACCAGAAAATAGTGCCCTCTTCCGTGGTCAGGATCACCGCATCCGGCAGCGACTCGGCACCGCTGCGGAAACGTTTGATCAGATTACCGAGTTCACGTCGCCGCCGCCGGTTGCGCAGCTGCATCTGGTAAAGACCATAAAACAGCGGTTCCCAGCTGGCACGCCCGGCGGGTGGCGTCATGGTGCGGTCGAGCCACAGCCAGTGCGACAGCCGCATCAGATTGTGGAAATGCCATAACAGCACCATGACCACGCTCAGCAGCAGCCACCAGGGCAAACCGCCAGACAGCAGGCCCAGCAGCACCGCAGGCAGACAGGCCAGCAGCAGTTCTGTCAGTAATCTCTTCCAGGAGAGGCGTTCCAGCACGGTAAAGGCTCCGTTTAGTAGCGGGCAGAGAAACGATACCCTGTTCCACGGACGGTTTGTACCATGCGATCGTGGCCGGAGACTTCCAGCGCTTTACGTAAACGGCGAATGTGAACATCAACAGTGCGATCTTCCACATACACATTGGTGCCCCAGACGTGGTTCAGCAGCTGTTCGCGGCTGTATACGCGTTCCGGGTGAGTCATAAAGAAGTGCAGCAGCTTATATTCGGTCGGGCCCATCTCCAGCGGCGTGGTTTCGGACATCACGCGATGTGAAGAAGGATCCAGACTCAGTCCCTGCATCTCAATCACCTCTTCCACCGCCATCGGTGAAATACGGCGCATCACCGCTTTAATTCGCGCCATCAGCTCTTTGGGTGAAAAGGGCTTGGTAATGTAATCATCGGCGCCCACTTCCAGGCCACGCACCCGATCTTCCTCTTCGCCACGCGCGGTGAGCATCATCACCGGGATATCCCGCGTCATCGCCTCGCGTTTCAGATGCTTGATAAACTGAATACCGCTGCCACCAGGTAACATCCAGTCCAGTAAAATCAGATCGGGCCAGGGTTCAATCAGCTTGCCCACGGCACTGTCATAATCTTCCGCCTCAATTGGCTGATAGTCGTTCTGCTCCAGAACAAAACACAACATTTCACGGATGGGGGCTTCATCCTCCACAACCAAAATGCGCTTAGCCATTATTACTCCTGCTGATTATGACGGCTGTCACTGAGATTCGCGGCGCCATTATGCGTCAGATTTGTGACACTTTTATGAAAAACATAACCTGCCTGTAACGCCGTTGGTAATCATTTATGACAGCGCAGCGACAATTTTTTGCTTTGGCCGCAGAGCCAGTATAATCGCCGGGCGAATCACAACGGCAGGGACTCATCATGCGCATCATTCATACTGCGGACTGGCATCTGGGGCAGTTCTTTTACAACAAAAGTCGGGCAGCCGAACATCAGGCGTTTCTCGACTGGCTGTTGATCCAGATTGAACAGCATCAGGTGGATGCGTTGATTATTGCAGGCGATCTGTTTGATACCGGCACGCCGCCCAGCTACGCCCGCGAGATGTTTAACCGCTTTGTGGTGGCGCTGCAGCCCACCGGTTGTCAGCTGATTGTGCTGGCGGGCAACCACGATTCCGTGGCGACGCTGAATGAGTCGCGCGAACTGCTCGCCTGTCTCAACACCCGGGTAATCGCCACCCCCCAGGAGCAGGATGATGTGTTGCTGCTGAACACCCGCCAGGGCGAACCGGGCGCGCTGCTCTGTGCCATTCCCTTTTTGCGACCGCGCGATATTCTGCGCAGCCGGGCGGGTCAGTCAGGGCGCGATAAACAGACCTCGCTGCTGGAGGCGATTGCCCATCACTATCAGCAACGCTTCGCCGCCGCCCAGGCGCTGGGTCATGCATTGCCGATTATCGCTACCGGACATCTCACCACCGTCGGGGTCAGCCAGAGCGATTCGGTGCGTGACATCTACATCGGTACGCTTGATGCCTTCCCCGCCAGTGCCTTTCCGGCCGCTGACTACATTGCACTGGGCCATATTCATCGCGCCCAGCGCGTGGCGGGCAGCGAGCATATCCGCTACAGCGGTTCGCCCATTCCGCTGAGTTTTGATGAGCTGGGCAGCGAAAAAAGCGTCTTTCTGCTGGAGCTTGCGGCAAGCGGCCTGCAATCCGTTACGCCGCTGGTGGTGCCGCAGGCGCAGCCGATGCAGGTGCTGAAAGGATCGCTGGCACAGATTGCGGAACAGTTACACGCCTTCAGCACGGCTGAGCAGGAGAAGCCAACCTGGCTCGACATCGAAGTCACTACGCAGGAGTACCTCAGCGATCTGCAGCATCAGGTCGAAACCCTGACCGCCACGCTGCCGGTTGAAGTCCTGCTGCTGCGCCGCAGCCGCGAGCAGCGGCAGCAGAGCCTGGCGCGGCTCGACAACGAAACCCTGAGTGAACTGAAAGTGGAAGAGGTCTTTGCCCGCCGGCTCGCGCTGGATGAGGAGCTGCAACCTGCGCAAATCGACGAGATGACCACCCTGTTCCGCCAGACGCTGGCCGCCATGGAAGAGACCCAATGAAGATCCTCACGCTACGGTTTAAAAACCTCAATGCTCTGCGCGGTGAATGGTTCATCGACTTCCGCGCCGAGCCTTTTGCCAGCAATGGCCTGTTTGCCATAACCGGCGCGACCGGCGCGGGTAAAACCACCCTGCTGGACGCCATTTGTCTGGCGCTCTATCACCAGACGCCGCGCCTGGGCGCGATTTCCCAGAGCCAGAATGCGCTGATGACGCGCGACTGTGCCGAATGTCTGGCTGAAGTAGAGTTTGAGATCAAAGGCGAAGCCTGGCGCGCCTTCTGGAGCCAGAACCGTGCGCGCGGCACCGCCGACGGTAAGCTGCAGGCCCCGCGCGTTGAGCTGGCGCGCTGCGCCGACAACACCATTGTTGCCGATAAAGTCGGTGACAAGCTGAAGATGATCGAAACCCTCTCCGGGCTTGATTTCGAACGTTTTACCCGCTCAATGATGCTGTCGCAGGGCCAGTTTGCCGCCTTCCTCAACGCTAAAGCCAGTGAGCGTGCCGAACTGCTGGAGGAGCTGACCGGCACCGAAATTTACGGCCTGATCTCCGCCGCTATCTACGAGCGTCACAAAGAGGCGAAAACGCAGCTGGATATGCTGCGCAGTCAGGCGGGTGCGATGGCACTACTGGATAGTGACGCACGTGAGGCCCTGCAACAGCAGCTCACCGATCTGACCGAGGTTGAACAGCGGCTCAGCGCGCACTATCAACAGGCGCAGCAGCAGCAGCAGTGGTAGCAGCAGGCGCAGCAGTTACAGCAGGAGAGTGAGCAGGCTGATGCCGCGTTGCAGCAGGCCCAGTCCGCCTCCCAGGCGGCAGAGACGGACCGCCAGCGGCTGGCTCGCAGCGAACCAGCTGAAAAGCTGCGGATAAAACTGCAGCAGCGCGATGCATTACGCACCGAACAGCAGCAGGTCGTGAGCCACTGCCAGCAACTGACCGCATCGGCGCAGCAGGCGCAGAACCAACAGCAGCAGCATCAGCAAAATTACGCTGCTGCTCAGACGGCCCGCCAGCAGGCGCTTCAGGAACAGCAGCAGCAGGAGAACCTGCTGACGGAACAGGTATTACCGCTGGATCAGCGAATCACGACGCTGCAGCAGCACTTTGCAGAGCAACAGCAGGAAAATGCCCGCCAGCAACAGCAGGCTGACCAGACGCAGACCAGACTGGCGGAGCAGAAGCGTCAGGTCACGTCAGTGCAGCAGGCGATGACTGAACAGCATCAGTTACGTGAGCAGCTTGCCGATCTGGCGCATTGGGGCGCTTCACTGCCGGTATGGCAGGAGAACTTTGCCCTGCTGGCACAGCGTGAGGCGACGCTGGCCGAACTGCAGCAGCAGTGCGAACAGCAACAAAAACAGATCGACGCCCAGCAGGCGAAACAGCAACAGCAGGCACAGCAGGCCCTGCCGCGCCAGCAGGCGGAGCAACAGGCGCACCAGGCGTTGTTGCAGGCGGAGCAGGCACTCACTTCGCTTCATGAACAGCATCCGCCCGCTGCACTGCGGCAGGCATTAAGCCAGTTGCAGACCAGCCGTCCGGCCCGTCAGCAACTGTTGCTGCTCTCCACGCAGTGGCAGCCACTGCATCAGCAGCTGAATCAGCGCCAGCAGCGGCTGACCGCGCTTGAAAAAGCGCAACAGCAGAGCGAAGCGGAACTTCAGACTCTGCGTGAAACGTGGAAACGCGAAAAGCAGCAGCTGGATGACGTTGAAAAAATTTGTGCGCTGGAGCAGCAGATTATCGATCTCAGCGATTACCGCGCCCGGCTCACCCCCGATCAGCCGTGCCCGCTGTGCGGCTCCTGCACCCATCCGGCCATTGAAACCTACAGCACGCTGGAAGTGAGTGCTAACCAGCAGCGCCGGGCTGCGCTGCTGCAGCAAACTGAGACATTGCGTGAAGCAGGAACGGCAAAAAGCGAACAGCTAAAGCAATCTGCCGTTCAGCAGCAGACCCTGCGTGACGAAATCGCGGAAATGCAGCGTCAGCTTGACCAGCTTGAGCAGCAATGGCAGGCACTAAGCGGTGAGCTGGCACTTACCTTCACCCTTGCCGACCGCGAAGCGTTAGCCGCGTGGCAGCAGCAGCAAAGCGAACACGAAAGCCAGCTTGAGCAACAGCGGCAGGCACAGGAAGCCGCCGAACAGGCACGTCAGGCCGCGAAAGATCACCATCTTCAGCAGTTGCAGGCCTGGCAGCAACATCTGCAGGCAGAGCAACTGGCGCAGCAGTCGCTGATCAGCCTGCAGCAGGCGCTGGATGCGCTGCAACAGCGGAAGCAGCAGGAACAGCAGGCCATGGCGCAATTGCAATCCCGTTTAGCCCAACAGTTCAGCGCCCACAACCTTGCCCTTCCCGATGCCGCGAATCGCGACACGTGGCTGGCGGAACAGCAGAGGCGCTGGCAGCGCTGGCAGGAGAGTGAGCAGTTGCTCGCTAACCTGCAGCCGCAACTGTTAAAAGGCGAAACCCAGCTCACCGCCCTGCAACAGCAGGCAGAGCAGGAACAGCAGCAACTGGCCATCCGTCAACAGCAACAACAGCAGAGCCAGAGACAGTTAGGTGAAATGCGTCAGCAGCGTCAGGCGCTGTTTGGCGATCGCGAGGTCACCCTCGCCCGTCAGCAGATGCAGGCCCGTATTCAGCAGTCTGATGAACAGCTGACGCAGCAGCTCGCTGCCCTGCAGCAGGCGCAGGCTGAGGTCAGTCGACTGCAGGGTGAGCTGTCGGGACTGGAAAATCAGCGTCAGACGCTCAGCGGCAAACTGACAGAGGCGGAAAGTGCATTGCAGCAGTCACTGGAGAGCGCCGGATTCGCGGATGAAGCCAGCCTGCGCGCGGCGCTATTGGATGAGCAGACCGCGCTGCAACTGCGTCAGCAGCTGCAGCAGCTCGACCAGCAATGCCAGCAGCAGCAGGCGCGACTGGCAGATCTGCGCCAGCGGCTCAGCGTCCATCAGCAGGCGAAGCCTGACGCGATGCCGGAATCCGCCGAAGCGCTGGCACAGCAGCTCGAGCAGTTACGGCTGGCACTGCGCGACAACGCCAGCCTGCAGGGCCAGGTTCAGCAGCAGCTGCACAGCGATGCCAGCCTTCGCGCCCGTCAGCAGAGCCTGATGACGCAGATTGAACAGGATGGTGTGGTGCTGGCGCAGTGGAGCCGGCTCAACGATCTGATCGGTTCCGCGACCGGCGACAAGTTCCGGCGCTTCGCCCAGGGCTTAACGCTGGATCATCTGGTGTCGCTCGCTAACAGGCAGCTCGATCGGCTGCATGGCCGCTATCTGCTGCAACGGCGGGCGCAGGATTTGCTGGAGCTGGATGTGGTCGATACCTGGCAGGCTGATGCGGCACGCGACACCCGCACGCTGTCGGGTGGCGAGAGCTTCCTGGTGAGTCTGGCACTGGCGCTGGCGCTATCGGATCTGGTCAGTCATAAAACGCGTATCGAATCGCTGTTTCTGGATGAGGGATTCGGCACGCTGGATGCTCAGACGCTGGATACCGCGCTGGATGCGCTGGACGCGCTTAACGCCAGCGGTAAAACCATTGGGGTGATCAGCCACGTGGAAGCGATGAAAGAGCGTATTCCGGTGCAGATTAAAGTGCGTAAGATGAATGGGTTAGGCTACAGCCAGCTGGAACTGCCGCAGGGATAACGGGCGCCAGCGCGCCCGTCTGAGTCTGATCAGCGGGCGCTAACCAGCGTGTAGCGTGGGCCGGTAAGTAACCCGCCCTGCTCGTTCTGGGACAGCAGTCGATTGCTGGTCAGTCCGGCCACGGTGTGCGCTTTATCAGTGACGTTGCTGGCAATCTGTTTGATCGCCGCGTTCACCAGCATCCCCACCAGTCCGCCATTGTTATTGTTGTTATCTTCACTGTCGCTGGCAGTGGCCTTACCCTGCCAGATCTCTTTGCCGCTGCGCAGATCCACCAGCCGTGCCTGGGCCGTCACGGTCGTCACGCTGTCAATGACCCGATAGCTACTGCCATATTCGCTGATCGAGACATAGAGCGCGCTGTCGGCATGGAAAATCTCATTCAGACGCTTCGCGCTGACCGCCTGGGCATCAGTGGCGCTGGTCACGCCATTCTGCTGAAAGGTCTCTTCAACAACCGCCACCGGGAAGACGTAGTAACCGGCTTCGGCCAGCGGACGCGTCACCAGCGAGTTCAGGCTGTGAGCAGCGTTGATATCCGGTGATTTATTATCCGCAGGCAACACCAGAATTGAGGCGGGCTTGCTGGCACGAAACGCGCTGTAATCATAAGGTTTTTTCGGGTGCGCACAGCCGGTCAGCAACAACACCATCAGCGCGCCGCTCAGGGCAATCAGTTTTTTCACTGAACCACTCCTTGTTTTTTACTCATCAGAAAATCCATGTAAGGTGCCGATTCGGGAAACAGCTGCTTCTCGATGGCAAACTGCTCAAAGGCTTTATTGGTGTCGCCGGTTTTGGCAAAGAGCAGACCCAGCTGGGCATGCAGGCCAGGCGCAACCGGCTGGTTAACAGCACGGGCTTTTTCGATATCCAGATTCAGCGCATCAATCTGCTTCAGCGGATCGCTGCCCGGCTGATAGTAGCTGTAGACCTGCTGCTGATAATCGCCCCAGTAGTAGATCGTCTTCGGTGCTTTTGGCGCACAGCCGGCCAGCAGCGCTGCGGCAATCAGCAGGCTGCTCAGTGTCATCATCTTCATTTACTGCTTCCTTATTTAGCCGGACGCCATGCGCCGTTGTTGATTCCATCCACTAAATGATCGACCGCTTCACGAATCGCCAGATCCATAACTTTGCCGTTCAGCGTTGAGTCATAGCTGCTGGTGCCGCCAAAGCCGATGACTTCACGCGCCGAAAGCTGGTACTCGCCTGCGCCCTGGGAGCTGTAGACCACTTCAGAAGTGGTGACATCCACCACGTTCAGATTCACTTTGGCATAGGCGACCTGCGTTTTGCCGCGGCCCAGAATGCCCCACAGCTGCTGATCGCCCACTTCTTTGCGGCCAAATTCGGTGATATCACCGGTGATGATGTAGTTCGCGCCTTTGATATTCTGCTGGCTGCGTTTGAAATCCGACTCCTGCTGCAGCTCTTTCAGGTTGCTGCGATCCAGCACGCTGAAACGGTTGGTCTGCTGCAGATGGGTAATCAGAATGGTTTTCGACTGATTGCCCAGCCTGTCGACGCCATCAGAGAAGATGCCGTTCATGTACGAGGAGCGATTATCAAACTGGCCTACCGCAATCGGGCTGCGCACGCCCTGGTAAACCGGCTGACTGGCTGCGCGAACCTGCGGGGCCTGAATAGCGCGGGAAGATTCGGTGGCACAGCCGCTGATCAGCGACGCCATTAACAGGGAGAGTGCCGCAAAGGCATAATTTTTCTGCATTTCTAATCCATGAAGTAAAAGAGACGTAATCCGCGCCAGGGCGGTAAATTCTGGTTCTGTCGACAGTCGGAGTAATGCCATAGCATTCATGATGCCGGTCTGTAGACTGTCGGCAGCAGACAGGAAGATCTTTAAGGAAAATTGGCCAGTTAAATGAATTTAATTAATATGAAGATGAGAATATTGCTGGGGATGATTATTGCAGTGTCGCTCAGCGCCTGTCAGCAACCTGTGACAAAGCAACAGGATAGTGTGGCAAATCTTTGTCAGCCTGCGAAAGATCCGGACAGCAAATCCTGTCACTGGACTAATCAAATGCAGCCGGTGCTCAACAGGCAGTTCACGGATGCGGCACGTTATGCCGGCCAGCAATGTCTGGTACGGATGGAGTGGCAGGAGCACAGCAGACATTATGCGGTGACCCAGACTCAGGGTGATGAAGCGCTCTGCCTGCGTGCCTGGCAGCTGGTGGCGCAGACCCGCGATCTGCCGCCGCCACCGGAGCCCGGGCAACCGGCGTGGTTCGGCTTTGCGCCGCGCGGTTAGCTGGCCAGACCTTCCTGACGCCACTGGCGCGGACTGATGCCAAACCAGCGGCGAAACGCGCGTGAGAACGCACTGACTTCCGAATAGCCCAGCAGCAGCGCCATCTCTGAGATCGGCAGCTGCTTTTGCTGCAGATAATATGTCGCCATTTCGCAGCGCACCTGATCCACCAGCGCGGTAAAGCTACTGCCCTCTTCGCGCAGCCGCCGCTGCAGTGACCAGCTCGACAGCCCGAGTTTATCCGCCACCTCTTCCAGCACAGGCTCACCCTGCATCAGCGATAAATTAACCTGCGATCGCGCCTGTTCAATCATGCTTTGCTGTGACGTACCACGATTAAGCCGCCGGATCGCATCCTGCATCACCATTAACAGGATCGGATCGCTCTCTGGCATTGCGCGTAGCAGATCGCGCTTCGGGATCACCAGCGAATTAAACGGCTGATCGAACCAGACCGGCGCATCAAACACTTTACAGTGATCGTGCCACTGGCCGGGACGCGGATGTTCAAAGTGAACTTCACGAGGTGCCCAGTGCCTGCCTGCCACGTGACGGATCAGATTCATAAACATGCCAAGTGTAAGCTCGGCATCCTGACGGCGCGACAGGATTGCGCCGTGTCGCACCTGGTAGTCGAGCCGCCAGCACTCCCCCTTATCCACCAGCCGGGTTAAGGTGTCGTGCTGATGCCAGGGAAACGCATTGACCACATTGTGCAGCGCCTGCTCCAGCGTGTCGGAGCACAAGCCGATATAGCCAATCAGGCCTAATGACTGCGGTTTAAACTGCCTGCCGTAGTGCAAACCGAAGTTATCAAAACCAGAGTGGCGCGCCGCCTCTTCCAGTACCCGACAGTAGTTAACCAGTCCCAGACTCAGCGTCGGGCTGGCCAGGCGCTCGGGATCGATGCCGCTGATGCCGAAGATGCGATCAACATCGCCGCCCTGGGTATGAATAAAGTCGCTTAAGCCGGTCGCCGCCGCTGCCAGCACGCCGTGATTGCCTGCGCCCGCCGCTGCAGAACAGGCCGCAAAGGCATCAGGCTTTATCAGTGTCGGATTCATGGTCGCCTCTGTCAGAATTCAGGTGGATCACCCGTCACATGATCAGAGCAAATTCCATACCAGGTCCCCGATGCCTGCCACGCCGCCTGTGGGGGCGTCAGGCTGCGCGTGAGCATGGCATCGGGCACTGCGGCGGCGCAGTCACGCCCGCCGCTGGTGCATCAGACGCCAACCGGCAGCTGCTGACCGTCCAGATAGCGGCGGCAAAGACGAACCGAATGGCTGGCCCACTCCGGACCCAGACTGTGCGCCATTTCAGTCTCGGCATGGGATCCCACCCATGCAGTGAGCTGGATGCGACGCTGGATCAGCAGCGCGGGTAACATGGCCATCTCCGCGTCGCTGATATGCGCCACCTGCTCGTAACCGCGAATCCAGTGATCGATCCACTCTGGCGCGCGCGGATGATGCTCAACAAAACTGATCGCCGCCGCCAGATCGTGCAGATACCAGCCAAGTCCGCAGTCATCGAAGTCGATCACCCGCGTTTCACCCTTGTGCAGCAGCAGATTGGTGAGTCGCAGATCGGCGTGGATCAGGCCATAACGATCAGATCCTTTGCCAAACTGCGCCATCGACGCACCCACCTGACTTATCGCCTGCTCGACCACGCCGTGATCGGCGGGATTCAGATTAGGCGCATCCTGCCAGCGTCCCCAGTGACTCTCGCTACTCGTCATGGTGTGGTGATCCCAGATAATCCGCTGGAAACCCGCAGGCGGCTGCCACTGTTTACTGTGCTGATGCAGCCGCGCGGTAATCCTGCCCAGCTGCTGAAAAGCGCGGGGATCGACGTCGGTGGTTGGCATCTCGCCATCAATCCAGTGAAACAACACTACGTACCGCTCACCGCCATCCGGCAGTCGCAGCGTCAGTACGGTTTCACCCTCTTTGTCCGGCACCGCTTCCGGCACCATAATGCCGGTTTCACGCAGCGCATCGAGCCACAGCAGCTCACTCACAATGTCCGCTTTTTGATGGTAATCGCCGCGATGCAGCCGCAGTGCATAACGCCGGCCTGCTGCCTGCAACAGGAATGTGGCATTCTCTGAGCGGCACAGCAGGCTGAGATCTCCCTGTAGCGCGGCGGGATAGCAGGCCAGCGCCTGCTGCGCCATCAGGGTGAGTTGGGAATCAGTCAGGTTGTCATATTGTTTAGCGCTCATCAGTCCGGCTCCTTTTCACTTGCGTTATCTCAGCATGCGTTGCCAGAAGGTGAGCTGCTTGACCTCAGAAGAGACAAAGTTGACCGCAGCGTGCATCCGGCCCGGTTGTTGCCTGTGAGTTGACCGTGGAGGACAGAAGTCACTGCGCCCGCGTCAAGTCGTGGTGAGTAATGCAACGGCATTATCACCTTACTTTAGTCGTAATGGCGGTGTAACGCCGCGTGCGACCAACAACGACGGGGATAACAGTATGACAAACAGACTCAAGCCCACGCTGGGCACCCTGCACCTGTGGGGGATTGCGGTTGGCCTGGTGATCTCAGGCGAATATTTCGGCTGGAGTTACGGCTGGGCTGTGGCAGGCACGCTGGGATTTCTGGTCACTACCGCGCTGATCGCCACACTCTATACCTGCTTTATCTTTAGCTTCACCGAACTGACCACTGCGATCCCTCATGCGGGCGGGCCGTTTGCCTACAGTCGTCGCGCCTTTGGCGAAACCGGCGGACTGATTGCCGGTCTGGCGACGC
>Ga0308162_1001949_pt1 | contig 14729 bp, 18 predicted proteins | sample PhySR2_FD_201370 | JGI IMG/M metagenome (GOLD analysis project Ga0308162, IMG submission 201370) | Phyllosphere microbial communities from UC Gill Tract Community Farm, Albany, California, United States - DLSLS.R2 | ecosystem: Host-associated > Plants > Phyllosphere > Unclassified | place: USA... | reverse complement strand
AACGGACTGCCGATTCGGGTGTTCCGGTCAGAAAGGATACACAGTAAAGTATTATGCATAACGAATTTATTACGACAGGAAAAAGTGGCGTGCAGACCGGAGCGTTTAATTACACCTCATCGGCTGAGAAACGTAATGCCGAGAATGCGCTGGTTATAAGAGACAATTCAAACCTGACTCAGCAATACCAGAATGAGTTTAACCGCCTCTGGGCTGAATCATCGCCCGTACAGTGCAACAATTCATAGTCGAAAGACGAAATATAATCTGCTTGGCGGACTGTATATGACAAAGAAAAAAATTTATCCGGTTCACTTCACTGGCCAGCGGGGTCAGCAGGAGGCGTCTGAGGCTTTCCAGCAGAATGAAACATCCACCTGGCAGCGCTGGCTCAAGCACTCCAGAGATAATAAAAAAACGACAGTGGTGACCTGCAGCTGTCTGCCGGCAGAAAGCGATCCTGTCAGGAGACGGCTGAAGGTTCATTACTCGCGGGATACCGAACGCTGCTGGCTATCTTCATACGCCTTCACGGGTAATGAGCATAAACCTGACTGCCGGTTTTATTCGGTGTGGTCTGATGAACGGCAGGCAGAGATTTATCTGGGGGACGCTGTCCGTGCTGCAGCGGATGGCACCATTGTGGTCAGACTGCCCACGGGCCTCCAGAAAAAGGCCCCTTCTGAAGTAAAACCGGCTGAAAAAGTTTCAGATGACGAACCGGCGAAACGCAAACGGCGGCCCTCAATGAGCCTGCTGGGGCTTCTGCACCTGCTGTGGGAGCAGTCTGGTATCAATGTCTGGCACCCCGCTTTTGATAAAAAGAAACGCACTCCTGGCTGGGTGAGCTGGCGCCTGCAGCAAACGGCTGCCCGGATTCGCATTGGTCGCGTGCCGCTGGAAGAATCCCTGCTGCTCATGGCCATGAAAGATACGCCGCAGGTTATCGTTAACCGGGAACACCTGAGAGCGGCCGAAAAGAGCAAAAGGCGGCTCATCGTCGTTTCTGTGCTGGCTGGCTGGAGTGAAACCTGTGAAGCAAGGCTGAAGACGATGCTGCCGCTGGGGCTGTTTTCTGGCTTTCCTGACCTGGTTCTGCCGGAGGACGTGCGCCTGCGACTGGAGAGGAGTTTTGGCCGCGAGCTCGGCGACTGGCGCAGGGGAATGAAAGTCGTGATTATCGCTGAATCAGAGCCGCCGGAAACATCGTTCAGGAAAATAGACGGGCGTAGCCGGCCGTCCAGCTGCAGTACCGTACTCGACGTGGCGCTGATGACGGTCAGCCCACGCTTTATTCCGCTGGATTCCGGCTATGAGGCGGCTGTCGAGGACAAACTGTGGAAGGAAAAACGTGCCTTCATCAAGCCTCTGCGCTACGACGGAGAGGAAGACGTATTCCCGGACTTCGTTCTGAAGGACGTGAAAGGCGTGGATGCGCTGCCGATGGAAGTTTTCGGAATGAATACCCCCGAATATCTGCAACGTAAACAGGAAAAAACTGCCCATTATGATGTGGAATACGGTCAGGGCCATTGGTGGTACTGGGAGGCAGCAGGCAGAATGGAAATGCCACCATTCCCGGCTGTCTGAACGTTCTGGCGGGAGTGAGAAGTGAAGGTGATTAGCAGGTCACCTTCACTGAGAAGATTTAAACAAACCTCAGGACCATATGAGACCCCTGAGTTTTTTTGACTGCTTCATCGATATAGTGCTGACGAACGGCATCAGTTACGGGTTCACTTTCGTAGGGGGGTTCAAATTGTTTCATAGTGCTTGTTTCAGCCACGAAACCACCCACGACCATTTCACCTTCTGCCCTGATTTTTTTTCCGTCTATATCGAGCATCACATATGAACTGGTGCCTGTAATTTTCATATCAGTTATCCCTTACAAAAATGACTTTTTCCGTCTGCGATACCGGATCGATTGTAGTGATTTTCGTGACGTTATCATTGCCCATCAGGCGCGGTAACTCAACGTTTTCCCATATATTACCCTCACGCAGCGACTGTCCCACTACGGCCCTGACTTCTCCTGATACCTGTTTAGCATAAGACGCGGAGACGTCCTCCCAGGCCTTGATGCTCTGGGGGTTATCGAAATCCCATTCAGGCATTTTAATGTTTTTATCTTTGATTGTGGATTCGAGCGTAACTCCGCCCCGGGACTTGGCTATGCCCTCTGCGACATCAGGGCCGCCGACACCTTCAGTGCGCCCTGACCAGAAAAAGGCACTGTCCGGATCGGTCGCCAGCTGAGGTTCTATTTCTTTGAGGTTGATGAGGCTCTTAGGCGTGTTTCGCCAAGTATTAAAGGCTGCGCCTCCTTTTGCGCCGGCAAGGCCGCCTGCAAACGCACCGCCCAGCGCAAGCCACTTCTGACCGTCAGAGCCATCTCCCCATAGTTTCCCGCCTATATAAGCGCCACCATAGCCTCCACCCAGTCCTCCCGCAAAACCAAGCAGGGCTATCGCCGGCCCAGCCAGGACCGCTGTGGCAGCAAGGCCCACGCCCAGCAGCACTCTGTCAACCCAGTCCGGAATTTCCGGACTGATTGCGTCAGTCTGCTCTTTACTGCCACCAATAAAGACGTTGGGTGAACCGTCGCTGATCACACCGCTGCATGTCAGGCGATCTCCCGTCCGGGCAGCAGGCAGTCCGTTGATGTAGACGCGTGAAGACCCTTCTGCCACGCGTTGCAGGGCCGGACCGTGTTCGTCACAGTCACCCACGGACATATGCGACATCACCGCCGGCCTTCCATTAATAAACACATTTGATGAACCGGTGACCAGATGGCCGGTTTCGTGGTGGGGTGCCCATGACATGCTGCCAAGAACTTCTCCCAGCCCGCCACCACCTGCAGCACCGGCGACCGTCGCCGCCAGGGCTACCGCTCCGACCCCCCCTGTGGCCAGCGTGAACGCCGCGCCGGCAATGGCCCCGCCTATCAGACCGAGCACAAGCCAGCCTTTAGAGGCAGAGTGTTCTATGCCATCCCCCACTCTTGCAGCGGAAAAGGCTTCAGCTGCACCACTCATTTTTCATTTATCCGCTGACTGAGGTAAGACTCAACGGCTTCGGTTGTATCCAGACCGTCAATGCCCCGGACACTTCTGGCCAGAAGCAGGCTTGATATCAGTCCCGGTATTCTGGCACCGGTCATCTCCCACAGCGCAAAGCGGCCTGTATGCTCGCCGTCAGGTATCGGAGACAGCATCAGCGGTTCGCCGGCAGCGTCAAAAAACAGATAGCAGCCGTTCCTTGCCCGCATGAGATCAATGGATGAGTACAGGTCAGAAATTGAAGGGAACACTGTCAGTTCGCGGCTGTCACGGTCAAAGCTGAAAAATATTTCCTGGCTCTCGGCGGGGATCTGCCTGCGCCGCGCGGGCGTACCAGGTGCATCGTCCGGAAATGTAATGCTGTCCGTGATGCTGTCATAGATACGGCTATGGTAATCGTCAAACGCATCCGGGCAGGTGCCAATGAAGCAGAGCAGCTTTTTACCTGTACTGTTTTCAGATGTCAGTACAACCCTTTGCTTCTGAAAGATGATTGTTTCGCCAGATTTGAAACTGTAAAACAGTTCCAGCGCCTGCCTGCCATTTATTTCGGTGAGCCGGGCATGATTGAGTGAGAGATCCTGCAGAGTAGCCTGCAGTTCAGATGAAAGCTTCTGTGATACTGACTGAAGCGTGTCTTCTGCCGCAGCTGTTGCACGTGAAATCACGAAGGTAAATTCATTGGCATTCGTATGGCTGAGGGTGAAGAGGTTCATGGTGCGATCGCGAAATACGTCAGGCACCGTAATGTTGCAGTCCTGCAGGGTATATTCAGACATGTAAAGCTTCTCCGGTCCGTGAGTCCGGACCAGAATATCAACGTTTATAAAAATGATCTCCCTGTGATCATGTCGAAAATTAACCCTTTGCAGATCTTCCGGTTTTCATCACATCCCGATGATTCGCACTTAATGACTATAACCAGCTAAATGTTCAACGACTGAGCGGACTTTCCTGCCTTAAATATCGACCAGATGCGCTTAACCTGACTCACGCTCCATCCTGCAAGAGAGGCTGTATGCGCAATTGTCATGCCAGATTCGCGAAGTACAATGATGTGTTCTTGCGTCTTGGAGTCAGGCCTTTGCCCTTTGTATTTATCCGAAGCTTTTGCCAGTTCAACGCCCTGCCGCTGCCTTGCCTGACGGGGCGCATAATCGTCCCGCGCCATCTGCAGTGCCATTTTTAGCAGCATGTCCTGAACGGACTCAGGTACGATTCTGGTCACGCCATAGTGGCTGACTGCCAGCTCTGACAGGTCTACTACGCCCGGGATTGCGAGCTTAGCTCCGTTCGGCACGAACAGGCCTGAGTACAGCTGCGTAAGCAAGCAAAAGCAGTCCATTACGATGCGAGATACGGCCAGGTACATTAGAGGTTCTGGAATGCTGCATATGAACGAAATATGCCAGAAACCCCACATGTTTCATAAAAAAAGTTGGTGGTTTCTTTGGGTTGTTGTAATTTCTAAAGGCTGGTAAGAATGAAATGATTAGAATAATGTTTATGCATTTAATTTAAAAGTCATCAAAAGCATAGTGAAATCATAAATAAGGAAGTGTATGTTAAATTTAATTATGTCCTCTAATGATGAGCCATGGCAAATCCCAGAGGGGCAATCTGCTACTGCTTCAATGGATTTAAGCAGATATTTAGAATATACCAACGATGATATTTATAAAGATTTCATCAAGTTAACGGGTGAAGTAATTGAAAAGCTTAAATCATTGCCTTGCCTATTAATGACAGAGTTTGATAAAAGTTATAATAACAAATTAGACATTAAGTTTTTTTCCAATGTAAGGCTGGCTAGGCTAACTAGCATTGCCGTTAAAGACCAAAGAATAAATTACACATTTGAGTTGCTGAAAGATTATGGAATGGTAGATGTTACTGATTTCGATGGCATTGGTGGAGATTTTATTAATCATCGGTTTGAAACATCACGCACGCATTGGGCATTAAAAAATATTGAGTTGAATACCGTGCTGACTGTTTTTGGGCTGACACCTCTCCCTGCCCCCCCTCCGCCAATTGTAACTTTCGATAATGCAAACGATATACATAGCGAAGATATATGTGTTGACTCCGTCGTTTCATTTCTTGAAGAAGTAAATAAGTTTAAGCCTGTTGATGGGACAGAACTGTTCTATAGGGGGCATAGTGATATTATATACAAGCTTGAACCATCATTATTTCGTACAGAAAAAGGCGTTCCTCTATACGTAAATAATGAAAAAAACATGATAAATGAGATAGTTACAGCACATCCTACAGAATTCTACCATGATGACTTTATGGCTGATAAGCTTGTACGTATGCAGCATTATCGATTGCCAACCAGATTACTCGATGTGACGGCTAATCCATTGGTTGCACTGTATTTCTGTTGCTCTGAAAAAATGGGTACAGAAACTGAAGATGAAACGCTAGGTGATGTAAAAATATTTACCGTGAACTCCAATGATGTGAAGTTTTACAATTCTGATACAGTCAGTTGCATTGCTAATATCTCTCAGCTAAATGCAGAAGAAAAAGAATATCTAATCAATGAACCTGCTCCTTTAAATTCAGAAAAAGAAAAAGCGAGAAAAAGACTACTGCATTTTATTCGCGCTGAGAAGCCTTACTTCGAAGACGCCATGAAGATTGAACACTTGAGGAGTATACTTTTTTTTAGAGGAAGAGTAGCCAATAGTCGAATATCTTCACAATCAGGTGCATTCTTGTTGTTTGGCCATGATGCAGTACTTCCAGATACAGGCTATAGCAATCTTAATGTTAAAAGTATAACTGTCTGTAATAAAAAAGAAATTCTGAAACAGTTGGAATTGCTTAATATAAAAGCCAGTACGATTTATCCCGGTATTGAAGAGACAGCAAAGGAAATTGCAAAGAAATTTAAATCTGATGTTAATGTTATAAAGTAAAATATTATGGTTAGGCTGCAAGTTACAAACATCGTAAAAGTATTTCGTATGTAATCTACATCTTTTATCCACCTTCAGTAATATGAAGGTGGAGATATTAATTTTTCAAACTAATTAGTTCATTTTCTCATAGCCCAAATTCGCTTTACTTGGCTTATGCTGCAGCCCGCCAGACTAGCTGTACGTTCAATTGTCATTCCTGACTCACGTAAAGCGATTATACGTTCGTGAGTCTTAAGATCGGGTCTTCTGCCCTTGTATTTACCTGAAGCCTTAGCCAGCTCAACCCCCTGCCGCTGCCGCTCACGTCTGGTTTCATAGTCGTCGCGTGCCGTCTGCAGTGCCACTTTAAGTAGCATGTCCTGAATAGACTCAAGCACAATTTTGGCAATACCATCCTGACCAACGGCTAGCTCAGAGAGATCCACGATGCCTGGTATAGCCAGCTTTGCGCCCTTTGCCTTTATCGAGCCAATCAACTGCTCAGCCTCCGTGAGCGGAAGACGACTAATGCGGTCAATCTTCTCAGCCACAACGACTTCTTCAGGCTGCAGGTCTGCAATCATGCGCTGCAATTCAGGCCGGTCTGCCCTGGCACCAGAAGCCTTTTCTTTGTAGACGCCGGCTACGTAGAACCCCTTGCCCCGGGCATCTTCAATAATGCTGTTCTGCCGTGTCAGTTCCTGTTCATCAGTACTGACACGAAGGTATATCCGTGCGATCTGCATTTGTCAGTGATCTCTTGTGTGGTCAATTTGAGTATACCTAATCTGGCTATGTAAAAATTATTGGCCAATAATAACAGCATGCGGTTTAAAATGGCCACCTTAATATTAGCCACTTAAATTGGCCATTTTGAATGCAATAATAACCTAATGGTATTATGTTTGAGCTATTAATAAGCAAGGTGACGGTATTTGTTGGTTTTAGGTATTGTTTTACATGTTATAGTTGCTCTTGGTTATTTATATGGTGTTAACTATTTCGTTGTTTCAATAAATGTTGAAGATGCTCAGCACAAAGTTAATTATTTAATAAAAATATTGATCGCCGAGTTTTACCTGAAATGAAAAGTGTTACACTGAACTACTTTTTGTATAAAAAACCTTTTTTAAGCACATTTATTTAAAGTTTGAAATAACGGAATATGACGAAATTTGATGATTTAAATGAGTTTGGGCTTCCAAGAGAGCAGGCAACAAGATTTGAAGTTGCTGGAGTCAAATATGAAGTTTATTTCATAGAAATTACAGCGGACAACCCTTATGACTCAGGAGTTGACTTTCCAAAAGGATTTTCATTACCTGAGTCTGTTAAACATTATGATGTGACCTTTGATTCAAAGAAAAACACGAAGGACAACACACATTTCCAGCGTATGAAAGACCTGCCAGAGGGAGCTGGTACACGAGTCCTTAAATGCATTGAAAGAATAATTATTGACCACTATAATCTGTACAGGGTTGGACTATATTCGTTTGCTCCTGCAGACCATAAGCTAACCAGTGTTTACTGTCGTATTATCTCAAAAAAGAAGCACATAGGTTCAACAATCGAGGTTGGACTGGAACCAGGGGGGAAGGCGAATGTCTTACGAACGCCAAAATTCTACAAGTAGGTTGCAACTGTACCGTGAACGTAAAGTTGAGCGTATGGCTGCCATGAGGCGAGCTATTGATGAAGGAAGGACCACCGTTGTTTCTTCCGATTCTGTCTCAGTTGACGAGTCGCCTATTGATGCGCCTGTGTATTATTGTTCGGTTAAGCCTCTCGCTGAGATGAAAACTTGTTCGGATCATCTTATATCAGACGCTACTCTTGCAGCACTTGAAGGTTATTATTATGGCCTTGGCGATTATAAATATGTCATAAGAAATTCTATTCTTGCAGCATTTCATGATCGCCTAAACAAGGTTAGGAATGAAAAAAGGCAATCTTATTGGATTCACGATTTGAATTCCATTCAGACTCTTGGTCATCCAAATACCACTGCTCGCTTAGTAAGTGAAGCTTTGCATGACAGAACTCAATCTTCTGATAAAAAGCCAGCTTATAAAGTCTTGAATTATGATAATAGAGTTTTTTTAGTAGTAGGTAATGAACCTGAAGCGCAAAGTGATTATATAGGTATAGTTTCAGGAGGACAATGGAGTGACGCGATCCAACAGTTCGACTTAAGCTACCAATATGTCAGAACTATATCGGGTTTAAGTAGTGAAAGTAATAAAATTATAGATAGGCGTCCATTCCAAGAAAAGAGGTCTACCTATAAAAACAAATAACCCATGCTGGGTTATTTTTTTTATTTCAATCTTCAAACCAGTCATCTGGCCCTCCAGCAAGTTTATGCGAACTCCGTATGTAAGGTTTATCTTTCTCTTCATAAAAATTGTTTAAAAAATGCTTATTATAAACATCGATTAAACTTTTGTTTTTTGTGTTCATAAATTGCTGGCGCACCTCGTGGGCTTCCAGTACGCGTATTTCATACCTTTTCCTTATTTCATTATTCTTTTTAAATTGAACAAGCGCATCGCTTGATTCATTACTAAATTTACCTGTAGTCCAAAGCTCAATGATGATTTCGGCATTTGGCTCATCATTTTTTCCCTGAGTAAAGAAGATAGGTACCTGTTTTTCAATCCAATTTTTCACATCAGCGTGTTTAACTTCCGAATAAGGCTTATAGCCCTTACATTCTATAAATCTCACTTCCTTGTATCTTTTCGTTACGCATACATCACTGTCAGCAAACTTCTTTTTTTGATCTTTACATAACTTGCCAATCACCACATCTCCGCCATCACTTCTGACTACCTCTGCGACGAGATATTCAAAAAGTGCCCCTTGCAATTGCGCCGTTGCACCTTTGATTTGAGAGAAACATGACATAATAGAATCTATTTTTTCAACATTACTTTTCCGCATTGCAAAGTAATGTTCCAAGAAATCATTTAATGCTTTCAGGCTATTAGCTACTTCATCACCGAAAAGATTATTTGGTGTGGCTGGTATTATCCCAAACCGCTTTAATTCCATAAACGCTTCTTTTTCAAACTCACTTGCAGCGAAAACAAAAAGAGTACGCCCCACATTTTTTAAAGAAATTAATGATTTGCACTTTGCTATGAAAGGCTGCACCTCAGTTAGAGATACTTTAACTCCCAAAAGAACATCACATGCGAAAAAACCTGGTTTGACAGTATCTGAACCTCTGGTAACGAGTGATGATAGGTATGAAGGAGCGGTAATATCAAACTGATAGTTAGAAACTGCTGGAGTGGAATTTAATCTGGTTTTAACCGCATCATAACTTACTAAATTAAGGTTCTGGGCCCACTGAACTATCGTTGATATGAACACTGACTCGCTGACAAGTCTCGCATTGACCTGCCTTGCTACGCTTGCATAACGCTCTTCCTGGCGTTCTGTAATCGCCAGACAATCGCCTATTCCCGGTAAGGTTACTTTCTTGCATAAACCTAAGCTCACAAGATTATCCATTACAGTTTTGAAGGAAAGTTTCTTCTTCATTGCCAATGGGGAACCACTGGCGGCGCCAAAGTGATTTATAGGAACTATGCCCCCTCTGGCCATCATTGCTGATAATGCCAAACCATACGCAGAACCTGCCTTGACTAACTGATCTGTGAAAACCTTCCAAAATGTGTGACTTCCATACGCATCTTTTGAATAAACAAAATGCTCTCGCTTTGGAAACATGTTTTTTAGACTGTGTATCTCTCCCGACTGTACTGCTCTTGATATCAACTTTCTTGCGTTTTCAGGCGAAATGCCACGGTCATTAATGATCAATTCTGCCAATTTCGAGCTTAAGCAGGGGCCTTGCTTTTGTAATAATTTAGTAATCGGTAACATAGAGTTTGTCACACTGCGCTATTAATAATCACAAACATACAGTGATTTCGTCTTTAAAAAAACATGTGTAGTTACTATCTGATAATTAAGTCTTTTTTCTTATTAAAATGACCTGCAGTTGATTGTATGCCGCGAAGTGGTTTTTTTAGATATGTGTACTGCCTCTGTCAGAAGGCGTAAATCATCAATCTCTTATTATTTCATGACGAGCATTCGGTTTAAATCTTGCAGCAATATATAAGCATGCTGCAATATTGCTGCAAACATATTGAACGCTGCTACTTTTTCCTATAGATTGTCTTGCAGCAAGATTGCTGCTTGATAGAGAGGCTATATGGCTTGGATTGTTGGATTCATTTCCCAAAAAGGTGGTGTTGGTAAAAGCACAATGTCGCGTGCTTTTGGCCGTGAGGCGAACGCTGGAGGCATTGCTACAAAAATTGCTGACCTTGACACTGAGCAAGCTACGACGACTGACTGGCATCGTAGACGCCTTGCTGCTGGACTTCCCCCTGCCTGTTCAGTAGAGGTGTTTAAAACAGCTGCTCAGGCTCTGTCTGTTGCAGATAACGTTGATCTCCTAATTCTCGATGGCCCTGCTCGTGCAAGTAAGGGGACAGCTGAAATTGCTAAAGTTGCTGATCTCGTTGTACAGCCGACCGGCGCCTCTCTTGATGATTTGATCCCGGCTATAAAAGTGTTTCATGCGCTTGTTAAAGAGGGTATTCCACGAAACAAGCTCATATTCTCGTTAAGTAGAGTCGGGACAGATGCTGAAGAGGCTGATGCTCGTGCCTATATATTAGAAGCTGGCTATGACGTGCTTGATGGATGCCTTTTCGAAAAACCTGCATATCGCAAAGCTATGAATGCTGGACTTGCGGTAACGGAAACTCGATACAAAGGCCTTAATGAAAGAGCTGATGAGCTGATTCAGGCTCTTATCAACAAAGTGGGAGAGCAAAATGGCTGATGTTTCGGCGTTGAAAAACAAATCCAAAGCCAAATCCAAAGGATTAGGATCGCCTCCTGGACCTGATGACTATGCAACGAGTTTGAATTCTCCAGAAGTTGCTCCAGCACCTGACACTTCTGCGGAAGTAAAAGAATCTCCAGCTGCAGTGGCTATACCGGAACAATCAACTCAGGAACCTTATCTTAAACGTGATGGCAGAAGTATGCGAAAGACTAATCGCACCATTCCTTTTGCTACTCGTGTTTCAGCAGAGTTTGATCAGCGTTTCAGAGATATAGCCTATCAAGAAGACATCAAGATAGTTGAGTTGCTGGAAAAAGCTCTGCAAGCTTATGCTGAAAAGCAAGGTTATAAATAGCTGCAAGATTGCTGCAATCAAATAGCAAGAAAATGCGATTTCATAAACTTCTCTCGCGCTATCAATCATCGTTCAAGATAGCTGCTATCTAACTGCAAGATAGCAGCTATCTGTAGGCGTCTAATCTATCCGTTTACAACTCAGGATTTTCTATCTTTCTGCAATCTTGCAGCTATCGTGGGTCTATCCTCAAAAACTAAAGCATAAATTTATTGCTGATAGATTGCAGCAACCTTGCCGCTATCTTGCTGCTATCTTTAAGGCTTTACTTTTATGTTTAACCGCTGTAACAAATATGCAATAGATCTAGCTGCAATCTTGCAGCTAGATTTGTGCAAGAAAGATAACATTGAGATAAATATGAGATATTTTTAGTTTAAGTGTGTTTTTATATCAGTCCGTCGTGTATATTTATCTCACATTGTTCTCAAATAAAAGGTCTTATGGGATATGAAAATGTTTATTGATGATGGTTCTACAAACGTCAAACTCGCCTGGCAAGACAAGGATTGTGTGAAGACACATTTGAGCCCTAACAGTTTCAAGCGTGAATGGTCAGTGGCCTTTGGTGACAAACCTGTGTTCAATTACACCATGAATGGTGAGCAGTACTCATATGATCCAATCGCTCCAGAAGCGGTGAAAACAACGAATATTGCGTGGCAATACAGTGACGTTAATGTAGTTGCTGTACATCACGCGCTCTTACAGACAGACCTCAAACCCTGCGATGTAGACATCACGGTCACACTGCCACTGACTGAGTTTTATGATCACAATAATCAGCCAGCTGCAGTAAACATTGAAAAGAAAAAAGCGAGTTTGCTACGTCAGGTTTCGATTAACGGTAGTGATAGCTTTAAAATCCGCAGTGTAGCGGTAGTGCCCGAATCTATTCCTGCCGGATTCGAGTTGCTGAGCGAACTGGACCCGTTGGATTCACTTTTAATCGTTGATCTGGGAGGAACGACTCTCGATATTTCACAGGTAAGGGGTCGCATGAGCGGTATTACGCGCATTCACGGCGATGCGACGATTGGGGTGTCACTGGTAACAACCGCAGTTGCTGATGCGCTTCGTGTTGCAGGAACGCGGGGCAGCAGTTATCTTGCCGATGATATTATTGTCCATCGCAATGATGATGCTTACCTGGAACGTCGTATAAACGATCTTTCGCGGGTAAGCCTTGTTAAAAGCACCATCACCGAATCACTTGACCGTCTGACTCAGCGTGTCCTAAGCGCCATGAAGGCGTTTGAAGGTTATACGCATGTAATGGTTATTGGCGGTGGCGCTGAAATTATTGCCGATGCCGTTCGCATGCAATGTGGTGTGAGGGCAGAGCGCTTTTATAAAACCGACTCATCCCAGTTTGATTTGGTCAGGGGGATGATTGCTATCGGATAACGTCATGGATACGCGCAGAAAAATCCAGTTTTATATTAATCCTAAAAGCAGCCTCGGTGAGGCTTATGCTGACAGTCATACAGATGAAACCCCCCAGGGAGAACGCGGCCGTTTATGGAAGGCCGCGATGCTAAGTGGGTTTGCACTGGAGCGTATAGATCCGCGTCTACCATTTTTACTGTCAGAATTGCTGAGTGAAAACACAACAGCAGAAGAAGTAATTCAGGTTATCCGGGCAGTGAGTCCTAAACACGCGACAGCTCAGCTTGTTGAGGCTGAAAAGGATATTGAACCTGTCGGAGCTGCCCGAAATGACACGGTGGATGAAACACGCAGCAATGCGAAAGGTATGTTTGGTGGCGGTTAACTTAATGAGGTTGCCATGAAGAGGGTGATGTTACTAGTCGCGGGGTACCTGGGGTTTTTCAAGCTAACCGGTAAAGACAGTAAAAAAGCAGCTGAATGGGGGTTCCTGCTGAGCACACTGTTTATCGTGCCGCTTTTTTTCCTGCATGATGCCAGTGAGCTTGTCAAAATCGGTATGCAACTGCTGTGGGGAGCCTGTGTTTCGCGTGCTGCATTCCTGGCCAACGGCGGCTGGAAGAAGAAAAATTCCGGATGAATGAAATCTGAATGCAGAGGAATCTTTGAAAAGACAGGAACAACTGACTTGCATGCTGACGCAGATGCGTGGACACGGGATGATGATCGCAACAAGTACTCAGTCAGCCGATATGTTTAAGGGCCCCGTCCGCAGGCGCCGCCCGGCCTTTGATGACTGGCTTCATCAGCTTTCGCGCAAGGACAGGGTTCCGCGCGGACGATACTTTCGTGGAAAGCGCCCGGGCAAACCTCTTATCATGGTTGATGAGGTCTGGCAGCAGTTTTCATGAGAAGGCAGGGCAACAGATATGCGTTTGTCTGCTGTGCCCTGCTGTACAGGTTACATCACACGCGCCACTGGTATGTCACTCCAGCGCGTGGTCCATGCCGGTGAGAGCATGTCCCGCTTCATTTTCCATTCCGTATTCACGCCCTGACCGGCAAACCACACACTGCCCAGCCCGGACTGATTGATCCCGTCAAGAACCTTCATCAGCTGCGCACTGTTGGCACGTGGCTTATTCTCATCGAACAGATTCAGCTGACTGACGCCGTTAGGCGTAAAGTCGTCGAGCATTATCCCGGCCTTCATGTAACGTCGCCCTTCAAGCCAGATGCGATCAAGAGATCGCATGGCAACTTCAATCACGTCCCGTGTGTCATGGGTAGGAATTGTGAGACTCTCACCGGCGCTGTTGCCATAAAATATCTCACCCTGCGCATGCGGTGAGGTGCGGATAAAGACGCTGACGCGCCGGCAGAACTGCCGTTCCTTTCTGAGCTTCTCTGCAGCCCGGGTTGCGTACTGACACAGCGCCTCCTGCATAAGCACCTTCGCTGTAATTCTCTCGCCAAAGGACCGACTGCAGACAATCTGCTGTTTCGCAGGCACAAACTCTTCAAGGGGGATACAGGACTCTCCGTTAAGTTCCCGGACAGTACGCTCCAGCACGACGCTGAAGTTTTTACGGATAAGGGCAGGGTGGGCGCGCGACAGCTGCAGGGCGTTTTCAATACCCATCAGATTAAGTCGCTTACCGATGCGCCGGCCAACGCCCCAGATTTCCTCCACGGGCTGGTTTGCCAGCAGGGTTGCGGTGCGCTTAGGATTACCCGGCGTCAGCGCCAGTACACCGCGGAACTGTGGCCACTCTTTGCTGGCCCACTGCGCCGATTTGGCCAGAGTTTTTGTCGGCCCCATCCCAACGCCGACAGTAAGACCCGTCGTATCAAGCACGTGTACGCGCAGGCGACGGCCAAAATGTTCAAAGTCTTCGCAGAAATCAATGCCGGTCAGGTCCAGGAACATCTCATCAATGGAATACTGCTCAACGCGGGGTGTTATCTCTTCCAGCGCGGTCATGACGCGCTGAGACATGCTGTGGTTTATGTGGAATGCAATTTAAACAAAAAAATAAGTTACCATTCCTCTGAAGTTTATTTTCTGAACAGGAATTATTCAGCCTTGAACCACTTCGGTATGCTTACTGGCAGGGAGGAAAGTTGACGGG
>Ga0308162_1001947_pt1 | contig 14738 bp, 7 predicted proteins | sample PhySR2_FD_201370 | JGI IMG/M metagenome (GOLD analysis project Ga0308162, IMG submission 201370) | Phyllosphere microbial communities from UC Gill Tract Community Farm, Albany, California, United States - DLSLS.R2 | ecosystem: Host-associated > Plants > Phyllosphere > Unclassified | place: USA... | reverse complement strand
TACCGATTGGCCCGCGTCAGCAGCGGTTCGCGCTGGCGGCTTCCCCGGCTTACCTGGCTGAATATGGCCGACCGGAACACCCACGCGATTTGATCCATCACCGCTGCCTGCGTGGCCGTTATGCCAGTGGCATCATGGCAGACTGGACCTTCAGTCGGGAGGGTGAAGAGATCAGCGTTGAAACCAGCGGGCCGCTGGTGGTCACCGTCGGTGGTGCAATGGATCTGGCGGTGCAGGCGGCCATCGCCGGGAGCGGCGTAATCTATCTGTTTGATGAGTGGCTCCGCCCAGCCCTGGACAGCGGCAGGCTGGAACCGCTGCTGCCATCCTGGTGGCTGACTTTTTCCGGTCCATGGCTCTACTACAACGATCGACGTCTGATCCCGGCACCGCTTCAGGCCTTTATCGACTTTGTACGCGAAACAAACGAGCGCGAAAAAAACTCAGCTATACCAGCTGAACCCCTGCGGAACCCGTGAAAAACCGGCGTGTCGCAGGGCGTTAAGCAGTGGTGACTGCGTCACGGGTTGTCCATCCACCGTTTCCAGAGTAAAACTCGCAGACTTCTCCCGTTTCAGCGCAACGCTTAGCGCCACCACCGCCGCCTCAAGTTGTGCGGATTCGTCGCTGAACGTCAGTAACTCTTTGCCTGCCGGGGTCAGGTAAAGCAACAGCGCGCCGCCTGCAATCACCACGCGTGCCCCCTGACGGCGGGTCGGACGGATGCCGCTGGGATGGGCCGGCCAGCTTAGCATTGCCCCAAACGGATTCGCTGGATCGAGTGAGGACAGTGCCACCGCCTCTGTTGTGCTTTCCGGGTTGTCTGCCAGCTCCCGCAGCCGCTCAATGGTGTTATGGTCGGCAAATTGCGCACCGCCTGCACCGGCGACAAACCGGCCACGCAGCAGCCGACCGGCATCTTCCATGCCACGTAACACCGGCTGCAAAGCCGGAAATCCTCCCGGGATTTGTTCCGATATCGCGCAGCCACGTGTGATCACCCCATAACGGTCGAGCAGGTTTTCCACCAGTGAAAGGGCAAGCCGGGCAGGCGCAATCTCCTGTCGGTTAACCCTTGACCAGCGGCCAGCCAGCGTATTGACCGCCGGACGGCGTGCCGGCAGAGCGCCTGGGGTGAGGCGCTGACCAAAGCGGGTGCGCAGGGTGCGCGCGGGACGTGAACGGGTTGCGCCTGGCGTGGTCAGCAGCCCACGCACCGCAATCCAGCTATCGGCAGTGACATAGCCCTGCCACACCAGTTGCCACAGGGCATCAGAGATCTCAGTAGGCTGGGTCTCTTCTTCCATCTGCGCCATGATCTCATGAACAAACCACGAGCCTCCGCGGCTTAGTGCGTCGAGAGTCGCCTGCTGAATCGGGGTCTGAGGCTGTGTGATGTCAATCACCGGCAGTGTGTCAGCGGCATATTCTGCGAAGTGAAGCGAAATCAGACCATCATTCTGACCCAGCGCTTTGTGTCCGCACCAGCTAACCTCGCCACGGGTTAACAGTTCGTCGAGCATCGCAGGCTGATAATCGGCTATCCTGGCGCGCAGGATCTGTGACTCCCATAGCGAGGCCGGTAACGGCACACCCGCCAGTTGCTCGATCACTCGCAACAGCCCATTGGTACCCAATAGTTCTTCGCGCTGCGGGCTAAGCAGACCGTGGCGCTCCAGCAGCAGGCTGACCCAGGCGGCGGGTGGAACAGGACGGGTCGCCTCGCGTGCTGATTGCAGTGAACGTAAGCGCAGTCTCTTGAAGATTTCTGAGGAGACCCACGTCGTTTCCGATTCGTCCGCTGCCGTGCCTGTATTCAGCAGACTGCCCAGCTGGTGCAGGGAAAGCAGCACCTCATTTACCACGGCGACACCCAGACCAAAATGCATGGCCAGTTGTCGGGCGGTGAACAGCGTATGGGTACGGGCGAAGCGGTTAATCAGATCGTGCAGTGGAGCAGATTGTGGCTCCAGAAATGTCGTGGGCAAATCGTCTGGCAGCACAATGGCCAGCGCATCACGCAGGCGGGACGCGTCTTCAATGACCGCCCAGCGATCTTCACCCGCGAGAGTAACGGGAATGATTCGCCGGGCGGCAGAGAACTGCGCGACTGCTTCTTTAATCTGCGGGTCGTTACCGCGGAACCGTGCCGCAATACCGGCAACGGAGAGTGGGCCGAGGTCGCGCAGCACGTCGATGATGCCTTCTGTGTGCTGTGCCTGATAGCGGGCGTCGAGGCGCTGCAGTTCCTTCTCAACTTGTTCAACAACGTCAGGTGCCAGTAAATCTCGCTTGCTGGTCTGGCCGAGCAGTTCACCCAACAGGTTGGTGTCGAGCGCCAGCAATGAGGCGCGCCGTTCTGCCTGAGGTGCATCGCTGGCGTAGATAAACTCGGCAACGTAACCAAAGAGTAGCGGCGCGGCGAAAGGAGAGGGCTGTTCGGTCGTCACCTCAACCAATTTTACGTTGCCTTGTGTCACTTGTTCCATCAGCTGGTGCAGCGCTGGCAGATCGTAGACATCCTGCAGGCATTCGCGTGCGGTTTCGATCAGGATGGGGAAATCGTCAAACTGTCGTGCGACTTCCAGCAACTGGCCGGCCCGCAGCCTCTGTTGCCAGAGCGGCGAACGTTTGCCCGGATTACGCCTCGGCAGCAGCAGAGCACGTGAGGCACATTCACGGAAGCGGGCGGCAAACAGTGCCGACTGGCCGACACTCTCAGTGACTTCCTGGGTGAGCAGGTCGGCGTCAAACATGAACAGCTCAGCACCAGGTAACAGCCCCTCGCTGGCAGGAAAGCGGGCCACGATACCGTCATCGCTGGCTGCCACAGAAGCATCAATACCCATACGTTGCTGGATACGAGCGGCAATCGCCAGCGCCCAGGGCGCATTGACCCTTTTTCCCCACGGCGAATGCAGGATTATCCGCCAGTCGCCGATTTCGTCACGGCAGCGTTCTATCAGCAACGTGTGATCATCCGGCAGTACACCGGTCGCGACGCGTTGTTCATCCAGCAAAGCCAGAAGATTAATGACCGCACGGCTATCCAGTCCCAGCGCGCGCAGCTGCTGCTGCGCATCGTCCGGTGAAGACGCGTTGAGCTGGCGCAGAAACAGCCCGAGGCTGGCACCCGAATCCGCCGAACGCCCAACGCCTTCTCCACGCCAGAACGGCAGTCGAGCCGGACGGCCTGGCGCAGGCACCACCAGCACCTGATCGTGGGTAATCTGCTGAATCCGCCATGACGTAGCGCCCAGCGTAATGATGTCGTTGACCCGCGACTCATAGACCATCTCTTCGTCCAATTCGCCGACCCGACGTGAGCCTGCCTGCTCTTCGCCTTCCGGCAGAATGACGCTGAACATGCCGCGATCGGGGATGGTGCCGCCGCTGGTCACGGCCAGATGCTGTGCGCCAGGTCGCGCCGTAAGCAGTCCACTCTGACGATCCCACACCAGTTGCGGCTGCAGCTGAGCAAAGGCGTCTGAGGGAAACTTACCCGCCAGCATATCGAGCGTAGCATCAAACAGGCGACGCGAGAGAGTGCGAAACGGATCGGCCCGACAGACCTGCGCGTACCAATCATCGACCAGTAAGGGATCCATTGCGACGGCCGCCAGGGTCTGCTGCGCCAGAATATCGAGCGGGTTACGCGGTGGCACCAGCGCATCGAGCTGGCCCGCCCGCATCGACTGTAATATTACGGCTGAATCCAGCAAATCGCGTCGGGTGCGGGGATAAAGGATGCCGGTGGAGATGCCGCCGACCTGATGTCCGGCACGACCCACCCGCTGCAGTGCACTGGCGACTGAAAGCGGCGCACCCACCTGAATCACCAGATCCACCGGCCCCATATCAATCCCCAGTTCCAGGCTGGAGGTCGCCACCACACAGCGCAGTTTGCCCTGCTTCAGGGCGGCTTCAATCTCGCTGCGCTGCTCTTTCGAGACGGAACCGTGATGCGAACGGGCAATAAGATCATCGCTGTCAGCGCGTTCTGCATCCTGATTGCCAGCGGCTGTCTGCTGTGTCAGATAGCGCGCATTGAGCCGCGCAGTCAGTTTTTCTGCCAGACCACGCGAATTCACAAACACCAGCGTGGCGCGATGGGCCATGACCTGCTGCAGAATGCGCGCTTCAATGTGCGGCCAGATCGATCCGCTGGCAGACGTGGTTTCACCGGTCAGGTCATCGGGGCTGGCAATATCGGTCATATCGTTGACCGGCACCTCGATGGTCAGATGCAGCGTGCGGTCGGCGGCGGGATTAACGAACTGAACGGACTGACAGCCGCCAAGAAAGGCTGCCACCCGCTCAACCGGCCGTACTGTGGCGGAAAGCCCGATACGCTGGGCGGGCTGTGGCAGCAGTGCATCCAGCCGTTCCAGGCTCAGCGCCAGTTGGGAACCCCGCTTTGATCCCGCCACCGCATGCACCTCATCGACAATGATCGTGGTCACGCCCTGCAGCGTCGTGCGGGCTTTTGATGTCAGCATCAGAAACAGCGACTCGGGCGTGGTAATCAGGATATCGGGCGGGCGGCGCAACAGCCTGGCGCGCTCTGCACTGGGTGTATCACCGGAACGCATTCCGATACTCAGAGTGATCTCTGGCTCATTCAGCGCCTGCCGCTCAGCGTAAACGCCCGCCAGCGGCAGAGTAAGGTTGCGCTGTACGTCCGCGGCCAGCGCTTTAACCGGTGAAATATAGAGAATGCGGGTGGTCGTTTCACGTGTGGGTGAGGGCTGGACAGCTCGTAACTGAAACAGCGTGTCGATGGCGGTGAGAAAGGCCGCCAGTGTCTTCCCTGAGCCGGTAGGGGCAATCACCAACGCATGCTCTCCACTGGCAATAGCCTGCCATGCCGCCTGCTGCACCGGCGTGGGTTCAGCAAAGGTGGCAGAAAACCAGCGTCGGGTGGCGGATGAAAACCGGGCTAAGGCCGCATCAGATTGGGATTTTGACATCATTCTCACGGTATCACGCAGCAGCTGCACCTGAAATTAGTCCGTTGAGTGTAAGTGAAAATTGCGATTTTTGAATCGCATAACATACACGGGCTGCGATAGCGAATTCATTTAATGCGCGCGCTCTGGTCTTCGGTAGCATCCTCATTCGGCAAAACAGTCAGGCATCTGGCTCAGCCCGGTGCTGCCTGTCGGCAGTACCGAGCTTGTTCTTCAGGTTTTAAAATCAGTGATCGGCTGCATGAGTGGAACGTGGTAACTCGCTATTCAGGCGTAAGCTTAAGCAGTCGGATGCTGTTCTTCACCAGCTATATTTCACGGACAACCGGCCTGCGAGGCTGTCCGATTCGCCTGAATGTGCTGCCTGACCTTCTATCATAAAGGATAAACCAGCCACAGAAGAGAGAGTCAGACGGGGGTTGAACTGAACGGTGTTTTTATCGGCCCTCGGTCCATTAAGGATAAACTCGTCCTCAGGCAGTGCGCGAAATCGTGCTGTGACGGTACGGTCCTGGGACAACTCATGGACCACTGCAACTGTGGCATTAGGGCTTAACATCCATCCGTCAGCAAATTCATAGTTTGCCGCCGCGTGAAGCCCCAGCGACAGCGGTGCTGAAGTGGTGGTATTGCTCTCCACGTTAAGCGCGGTTGAGCCCGTACTATAGGTACCCTGCTCAGAATAGGTATTTGCATGGTAGTTCGCGAAGTCCAGAGCCACAAAAGGTGACAGTCTGGCAGCATCAAAGTCGAAGCGATGGCCTGCTTCAATTCGTGTCCGCCATTCATCTGCACCAAAGGAGCTACTCAACTGATCGGACTGAAGCAAGCCGAAGTCCATGGTTGAACGTAGTGTTTTATTGCTGAAATGACTATAAGCCTGACTTAACTGAAGATAGTTTTGCTCATAAGCCAGTGCCGAATAGACGAGAGCATGATATCCATCATCCTTACCCGTCATACCGCCTTCGGAGGTACTGAAATTACCGCGGGTTATGCCAACGGCTCCGCCCAAAAGCAGGGTGTCCGAAAGTGCATTATCGACGCCAAAGAAAATGCCCGTATAGCTACTATGCCCGCCGGGAAAGCTCTCTGAAGCATCCGGGCTGCGGGTTGTTCTTCCGCCAGTAAATGTTCCCCAGGAATGAGAGGTTGGCGCGACAGTCAGATTAGCCATATTGCCGGAGTGAGATGCCTGAATATCTGTATTGCCACTTGCTGGCTGGTATGTCGGGCTGATGCTTATCGGAACGCTGTTAATTCCAAGCCAGTCACCCATCTGCTCACCAACAATCTGACTGGCGATCAGTCCGCGATCGATATTATCCGCCTCAGCAAACCCAATACCAGGTGCAGAAAGTGTGTGAAGCGCGTTCTGCGCCTGTGGCGTAGTCAACTGGTAAAGACTGTTCAAAAGGCGGTTGCCAGCCTCACCTGGCGTACCTTCGGCAGCTTTATCAAGCGCTTTACCTACAGCACGTTCATTGCTATTACGTGCAGGCCCGGAAAGCGAGACGCTATTTCTGTTAAGCGCCATATAGGCGTGGTTTGCATCATAACTGAGCTGGGGGGCCAGGAAGGCCAGATCCGTTGAAGCATTGTTAAACGTACCCGCGACTTCTGGCGCAGTAATAATCGTATAGCGGCTGGCAGGAAGGTAGAGACCACTGCCTGCTTTTACCTGAACCTCTCCTCCGCCGAGCGTAACAGGCCCTGAAGCGGTAAGCTGGTCATTTGCGGCAGGAGTACCCCGGATGGCCAGGATCGAATGACTGGCGAACAATACCTGGCCGTTAGCCGTCAACGTTCCTATATTTTCCAGTGAGCCAGGCGCCAGGGTACCGCCACTGTTGACCAGAATATTACCGACTGTACCTGAACCCGCCAGCGTGCCGCTGGCGTTAACGGTCGTCGGGGAAGTGATAGCCCCGTTAACTTCAAGCTTGCCGCCATTGATGATGGTGGCTCCCTGATAGGTGCTGTTGCCATTCAGTGTCAGTTCACCACTGCCGGTTTTGGTCAGCCCGCCTGGCCCCGATATGTCATTCATCCACGAGTCAGCGGCATTAAGCCCGCCCAATGATCCATCCATGTTCACGATCACATCGTTGGTAAATGCACCATATCCACCCGCAGCCGCAAAAAGATTTAGCCGTGCATAACCGGACCCATCGTCCAGGGCGAAACCCGAAGCAATTTCTGTGCTGGCAAGGACTTCGCGACGCTGTTCTGCAGAAAGATAAGGGAAGCGTGTGGCCAGCAGGGCCTCGGCACCAACCGGCACGACGGGCGCTAGATTCGTCGGGCCAACCGGCGTCATGCCATAAGTCAGGGCAAAAGTATAAGCCGCTTCATTGTTTTTATAGTTGGTGAACGCATCAGGACTGGACTGCGCGCATTGCTGTAGAGATTTGTAGGAAACACTACCACACTGCGAGGCGAGAAAAGCCTGAATGGGAATGGCCTGAGCTGCCAGTTCCTGTGGGAAATCTTCACCAGGATTTATATATCCGGGCGTATTATTCAGATATTTGACCATTTCCTGTGTGGCAAGAATACGACCGCCTATCACGTCCAGAGCATAGTGAACACCGAGAACGAGGCGGCTATTTCCGATGTCGGCGCCTCGTGCGAGTATGGACTGATAAAGCTGCGGCACCTCCATAGCGAGAGCAAGCATTAAAGCCGTGCCCGCGGTTGTATGGCCGCTCGGGAACGCCGCTGAATTTTGTGACTGAACGATGCCATAACGTGGATCGAGTTTTATCTGATCACTGACCTGAAAGGGGCGTGGATTTCCCTGAGAGTTTGAGGCATAGAACTGCTGAAGCAGGGTATATCCGGTTTTTTCTGTATTGCTATAGACATTACCCGTAGGATCGGGAGCAGGATCAGTCAGCACCCCGAAATATAGCTTAAGCCTTGAACTGTCGATGCCGACTCTTTTATTCGCAAAAAAGTCCAGAAACTTCAGCGAGTTCAGCAGGGGTGAAGGAGTCGATGAATCATTAAAAACTGCAAGTAGCTGTTTATCGATTTTAGTGCCGAAACCGCCATAAACATAATTACTGGCGTCAAAAACAGCCTGATCTACCCGTTCGGGGCTGGCATTATTATTAAAATTTATTGTTGTTTGCAGGCTTTGCTGATAGGTCTGCAAAGGTAAAGAATCAATTCCATTAGTGCCGTTAAGCACCGCGACGCCATTGAGCTGGGATAGTGTTAGCGGAGGCGGTAATGGGTCAGCGCGTATTTGAAAATTCACAAGCATCGTGGCCACAATAAAATTAGGCAGCAATGCTGAGCTGTTTTTAAATTTTGACTTGCCCTTTTCCTGTCTTAGAAAAAATTTAAAGTAAATGTTACGCATTTGCCAGCTTAAAAGATTTGCCATTGTCTTTTTTCCCAAAAATAAGATTTTAAAATACTTCGGATATAACCGGTAATGAGTTATATTTTTTGATGTCAGAATATTAATTCGGAGGGATTCTATTCCAGATTAGTATGATGGATTATGAATATTTTGTGAAACTTAGTGTTGAAAGAGCACGAAAGATAAAATACGGTATTTTTAGTTATTTAATTTTTGTGCTTTATGCCTTACATAAAAAAATCTGGCCTGGCTTTACGACTCAAAGTTGATGGTGTATTTCAACATGCCTTAATCTATAAGCCTGCGTTTAAGAGTATAAGTAGTGCTACTATCTTAAATAACGTTAATGGTTTAGATTTATTAAAATGTAAATGCCATGCTGAGATGAGGGCAATTGCCTCTCTCTGGAAAGTAATTACACTCGTATCTGATACTCAGGCCTTTCTGAAAAAAAGATATCATTACCGACAAGCGGGTTTCGCTTCATCATCATCAGTGCAAAGCATATTAATCCATTAATACCCTAACCAACCGGTTATATACTCTGTCATTCTCATGGTTGAAAGCTCTAACATATTGTGTGCCGGATTCCATAATTGTATGAATTTTAAGGGCAGGTTGAACCTGACAACGACATTCGTCTAGCCGTTTTTCAAGGCAAGAGTTAAGGACTGCCTGAGAGTTTTCTCTGGCTACAGATAGGTATTTTTTTGTGAAAGGTAATCGGTTATCAGTTTATACAGGGTTGTAACAAGCTGATTTTACTAAAAATGAATGGATTGATAAAGTGTCCGGGGTGGGATGACCCTTTTTTATAACTTCACACGTGAAAATTCTGATTTTAGAAAAGATAGTCAATTTAAATGATGGGTTTACATCATTTTCTTTAAAATACTGCCAGTAATATTGTGATTTTATTTTAAATGTTAAAATTTTGTTAGTAATTTTTATTATTTAATCCAATGAAATCATGGGCCTTTTACAAGATTGCTTTTTGTGTAACTTAAAATATTTTTAGTAAATCATTTAGAAAGCCACGTTCTGCTAATGACATTAATTACATAAGTCTTTTCATCAAGAAATTTGCCGATAGATTATAGAAGCTGCCATGGAGTCTCAGCGTCATACTGAACAATAGTCTGGTTAAATAAACAAAAATATGAGTCAGTGAAAAAAATAAAGGTAAGCATCAGGCTCTTTCTTTTACAATTCAACGAGGGCCCTTATGTATCAGTGAAGACTTATGTCAATAGCTTAACCGATTTCAAGGTTGCTTACGGTGATGATGAACCATTACCTGCCGATCATGATCTCCTCACATGACTAACAGTGTAAAGCCGTGACATTGCTGCTCGAAACCTTCCTGAAAGAAAGGGTATTTAATTGCACTACAGGTTTTTTAGATTAACGCTCAACACAACTGAGTGAAACAATGAACAGTAATAGAATCATTATTCATTTTTATCATTGATTTTGCCGATGTTAATGAAAGATTCAATGAATTTTCTTTGCTGCTCAGTTAAATCCAGCTGCTTTACTTTCTCAATAAGCTCTTCTGGAGAAGCATCACCATGATCGTCGTTATTTTTTTGATATTCATCTACTGCCAAAGCATGATTAAGAAAAGAAAAGATAACGAACCAGAAAAGAAAACATGACAGGAACAGTAAAATCCACACAGTTCTTCGGTTTTTTTTCAATGCTTGTGCTCCACTATTTATTAAACAGACTGATTAGTTCAATTAACTGAAATTAACATATGGTTAAGTAAACATCGTCACGCTTGCTCACCTGAAGCAGTATGCACTGCTGATCTATCGGTGCAATACATTCAGAGTGCACTCTTTGATATGTTTTAGTGAAAAAGATAAGGATAAATATATGAAACTGCATCACCTGCGTTATTTCATTGCTGTGGCGGAAGAGGGACATTTTGGTCGCGCGGCTGAGCGGTTAGAGATAGGACAGCCTCCCCTTAGCTTGCAAATACAGAGTCTGGAAAAGCGTATGGAAATAAAATTATTTTATCGCCGCTCCAGAGGTGTTGAACTCACTGAAGGAGGTCGATTGCTGCTCAAACATGCACGACATATTCTTGCCAGTGTTGATGTTGCATTGCACGAGGTACAACGTTTTAAAAGAAGCCAGGGCAACGAGTTGAATTTAGGGTTTGCTGGTGGGACGTATTTCAACCGGGATGTATCCACTATCCTTTACCAGTTTAAGTGTACTCATACTGAAGTGTTGTTGAAGCCGGCGCTGGCAGGGCATACGCCTGAGTTGATTAGAAAACTGCTTGAGGGAAATGTGGATGCTGCATTTATTTGGCCGTTAACGACAATGATAGATGGTATTGAACTTACACCTGTTGTTCAGGAAAGGTTAGCCGTAGTTTTACCCGTTGCTCACAAGCTGGCTGTTGCAGATAGTACTGTCTCGCTGGAAAAACTCGCCAAAGAGCCTTTTGTATTATGCGAGAGAGGTAGCATCGGTGGTCTGTTTGATACCATCATGGCTGCCTGTAGTCAGGCCGGGTTTACGCCGCTATGCGAACAGGCTGTACTTCAGATTGAGGCAATCATTCCAATGGTGAGCGCCGGTTTAGGTGTTTCGATTTTTCCTGATTCTATGAGGAAAACGCTAAATAGCGGGGTCATGTTTTTGCCGATTGAGGACCATACACCCATTACCACTGTCCTACTCGCTACCCGATATCGGGATACTTCGCCAGTAATTCGGAAATTTATGGCGTCAGTCTTCAGATACGGTGGCGACTTACCTGAGAAAAAGTAAACCTTTGATCAAGGGCAAAGCTAAAAAAGATTTGTTAACTCTCTGACGACATTAAATTCTAGAACCATTGTAAATGGTTAACAGATTGTCATTGCCTGGAAATGAGTCCGAACAGGCTCATCTTTCCAGACCCATTTACTCTCTTATAATTGAAGTCACTTTCTTCATCTGTTTCCGGGGGCATCGATAAACAGGCCCTTTGAGGCGGATGAAAACCGGGCTAAGGCCGCATCAGATTGGGATTTCAACATCATACTCACGGTATCACGCAGCAGCTGCGCCTGAAATTAATCCGTTGAGTGTAAGTGAAAATTGCGGTTTGTGGATGACGCGGCTGACATCTGGCCGCGTCGGGCGGGTTTATGAACTGGCCGCTCTGGCTAAAGTGCGGCCTCTGGTCGCCAGCAGCGACACCAGCGCCAGCACGATGATGGTCATGCCATAAAACCAGGCGGTCTGGTTCAGCCCAATATGCGGTGCTGCCATTCCCGCGGCAATCGCAGGCAGGGCAAAGGCGAGATAGCTTTTTATCAAAAAAGCGGAGAACAGTCCGGCGCGTTCATGACTTTCAGCTAACTGCATAATGATCTTCAGCACGCTGGAGAAAATCGATCCAAATCCCTGACCTGCAATGGCGGTACCGAGATAGAGCCAGGCCACGCTGTGCAAAGAAAGGCCCGTAAGAGTGACGCTGACGCCCGCTATCAGCATCAGCGTACCGATAACTAATGCCCGCGCAGACGGTAACGTGCGAAAGAGAAATACTGCTGCCGTCGCGCTCAGCATCAGTGTCGCCACAATCGAGCCGCCGATAAAAGGCGATGTCAGGCCGGTTGCGCTCACCACCATTGAGGGCATCAGTGAAAGGTAAAATCCGCCCAGCATCCAGGTTGCAATGTTTACCGGTGTCACCATTAACAACGGCCCCAGTGCGCGTCGCGGTATGCTGACCTGAGGTCGCAGTGCGGCCAGAATACCCGGCTGAGGCGCAATGGTTTCTGGTATCAGCGGCAACAGCGCCATGGCAACCAGCATCAGGAGCAGCAGCAGCGCATAGATCGTTACCGTGGGGAAGGGCGCAAAGGTGACCAGTATGCCGCCCGCCAGCGTGCCCAGCGTCATCCCCAGAAAGGCGGTGAACGAGTTCAGCAGTGGCCCACGGGTTTTACTGGCGTCAACCAGGCTGGCTCCAAAGGTCGGTAAGGCAATACCGGTAGCAAAACCCTGCACCAGCCGGGCGGCGATTAAGGTCGTCGCAGAATCGGCAGACATAAAGATCACCAGCGCGACCACATTGATCGCCAGCGCCAGCAGCATCAGCGGACGGCGGCCGGTAAAGTCGGACACTTTACCCACCGTCAGCAGCGCAGCCAGCAAAGCGAAAGCATAGGCGCCAAAGATCAGCGTGAGCATGGTTGGTGTCAGGTGGAACAGGCTGCGATAAAGTGGGTAGAGCGGCGTTGGCGCACTGCTGGTGGCGGAAATCAGCGCCGCACCGGTAAAACTGAAAAGCGTGGTGCGGGCAGCAGCCTGGGGCGTCAATGTGGGGTTCATGGAAATCACCTTAATGCAAAATATTAGCTTTTAATTAGGTATACGGTTAACTGAACCTTAATGCAACATCTTTGCTTTAACGTTTATTGCGGTGGGGTTGAAGGCGTGTCTGAGAGTTTGTAATGGTGAGAGCTATTCAAGGTGTTACGTCTGCTTTTCGACAGTGTTATCAGGATATCTGATGTACTGACCCTCTCCCGATGGGAGTTCATGCGCTGGCAGAGGCACGTTGACTTTGGGCCACCGTGACTTTATAGATAAGCTCAAACCGTTATGAATTTAATTTAGGGAAAAGGGCGCATGCTATTGCAGGAAAGCCTTAAACAGGAAGTTACTAAAGCAATAGAAAAATCACTCACCTTCGATATTTTGTATCAGAGAATACGGCCTGATATATCAGCTTTCGTGGCTGCAACATCACAACTGCCATTGAAAAGTCTTGATGACTGGGAGCGATTAATACGCTGGCAGATTGACTCATCTTTTTATGCATCAGGTTATAAGCGGACAGGTGCTGAGATTCAGCAGGTGGGGTCTCTCAGGTGGCTGGACTTATGTCATGCAGATGGTTTTCGGCGAGAACGCGCATTACGAACATTATTAGTGGGTGCACCCAACAGTTTTTTATTTGCCTTAGCCCTCAGAAGGTTAAATGATTGGGTTCCTCAGGTCAGAGAAGCTGCCCGTGAAGCACTGCCCTCAATCGCGGCAGCTTCTGACCCGGAAGTTATCGTGGATGTCCTGTTTATAACGCTTCCCTATTGGACCTCATGGGGAAGAGTGAGTGAGAGGGAACACGAGGTACTGACAGACATTATTTCAATGGAGAAGGTCACTGCCTCTCTGAAAAAAAGACTTATCTGCACTTCTTCGGGGCCTGCTGCGACTGTCTTTATCCAAGCAGGACGCACGTCAGTATTAGATAATTTCCTGTCTGAGATTGCTGAATCTTCCATTCAACCCTCACTGCGTGCGAAGGCATACCGCTGCCTGTTCGAAGGCAAAATTATCTGGTCCGAGGGGCTGGAATGGAAGTGGATTAATAAAGCCTTGGGCGTACGGCGGCGTGTACCTGTTTTAAAAGAAAAAACTATAGCCGTTTCCAGACCTTTTATTGATATCTTAAGGATGGCCATACTTGACTGCTCACCAATGGTTCGGCGTATAGCCGGAGAAATGCTGATTAAAGAATTAGAAAATATATGTGATGAAGCCTTTTCCATGGCCACTCAACTGGCTTCCGATATATCGGAATCTGTAGCGGAACGAGGAAGGTTTGCACTGGTCTGCTTAAAAAAAGATAAGTGAGGCTTTAATCAAACAAGCTAAGCAATATGATTGTCGCAGGAGCCTTTAGGGTAATCTCTGGCTGCCATAATGAACTATGGTAAATTTCATGTTGTCATGTGCTTTTCGGGTTGTTTATCAACAACGTTTCGACGAGTCTTACTGTTAATAACAATCAGGGAGCCAGATGATGAAGATAGCTGAGATCGATCATATCCATCTCTACGTTGAGAATATTGAGCAGGCAGAAAAGTGGTACAACGTAATCCTGGGCTTTGAACGCGACATTTCATTTTACTTCTGGTTTGAACAGGGTGGGCCGTTGGTCATCAGGAACAACCGGGCATCACTCTCTCTTTTCCTCAGAAAATCTCAGCCACCCGGCCATACCATGGCTTTCGGGGTGGCAGCGTCATCTTTTAGTGAACTTATCCCTATCCTCAATGACAATAAAATCCCTTTCAACATCAGTGACCACGATGTGTCGATGTCCGTCTATTTCAACGACCTCAGTAACAATAAAATTGAAGTGACCTCTTACGACTACCTTCAGGCAAAGCAGATACTTGAGAGCTTTGCGTAAGGCTATTGATGCGTGCGCTCAGAGGCGTAACCTGAAAGCCACGAACGGCGCTCAATAAAGCGAGTTCTTCAATCGTTCAGGCAGCGCTTTGTCGTAGGCGTCGCCATCAATTTCCGCAATCTGTTTGAGAATCGAGCCGGTGCTGGGCAGCGACTGCCGCGAGATCTGCGTTTCAACA
>Ga0308162_1001944_pt1 | contig 14744 bp, 14 predicted proteins | sample PhySR2_FD_201370 | JGI IMG/M metagenome (GOLD analysis project Ga0308162, IMG submission 201370) | Phyllosphere microbial communities from UC Gill Tract Community Farm, Albany, California, United States - DLSLS.R2 | ecosystem: Host-associated > Plants > Phyllosphere > Unclassified | place: USA... | reverse complement strand
GGAAGAGAGGTTTGTTGTATGGCAGTTTAATGCTATAAATCACGGAATCAGTTTTGAACAACTTAATAATGGATTGCCCAAGATAGACAGGGAAACGAATGCTGATTAAATATTTAGTTGCGCAGATATTGCGCAATTTAAATTATATGTTATCTTGTATATACAACCAAGGAGTGGTTGATCAATTTTGCAAGGATGCAATCTATGAAAAATACAGACGCTCTTTCAAGGGAAGAAAAGTTACTTTTGCTTTTACAAATGTTCATTGAAAGATTAAAAAAATCAGATTTTACTCAGGATAAGATAATTAGATATATGTGGCTATTCTGTGTTGGCTACTACATTAAGTACTACCTTCCACAATCTAAAACAGATCTCGCTGATCGTTTTACGATCATATCTATGCTCTCAAACGCTCTAAAATCTAGTTCTCCAAGAATCGTTCAACACCTCGGTTATGAACATGAGATCACGTTTTTCTTTCGCTTTATGATTCATTATGCCATTGATAATGAAGAAGAAGCTGAAGGTATATATCGTGAAGAACGCGTTAAATATGAGAAGGCAATGCTTTTCAATCAAGTGATTACTAAAAGAAGAAAGAGAAAGAAAGTACGGATATAAATTTGGCAAGTGGTTGTCCACTTGCCAGTAACCATTATTTGGATTCGTTGAAAAATGAAATCAATTTATCCTCGTAATCTAAACCCGTATTAGTTTTCAACTCATCACTTAATTGTCTTATTTTTGCTTTAATCCTGCCAGGTGATTTTTCTTTATGCCCTATTATTAGCTTTCTAACCTCACTTCCGATGTCACTTGATACATGATTTGATATTTGCACACCAAGTAAGTTTGGGAAAGTGTTTTCATAAAGAGCATTGACTTTGTTTTTAGGGGGAGTGAAGCTAATATAATTGTACAAGAAGTCTGGCCTCATGTAGCAACTAACTGGATACTTTTTATTAAATAATCGACTTACAGTTCTGTGAGTCGCAGTATCAGAAGATAACCACCAAGTTTTATAGCCTTCAAGAGATGACTTTGTTTCTCCATGCAGATCCCTTAATGCATAAATTGTTAAAATTAAATTAGCATCTGCACGAGCTTTAGCTGTTGAACCTTTAACTGCGGAAAGCTCATCAACAAGTGTCGAAAGATCATTACTATCAATAGTAACTTTCATTTCTTTTGTCGTTGAAGAAACATAATCTATACCAAACTCTTCATTTAAGAAATCAATAAGCTCTTGTTTTGCAAGAGATGAGTTTATTGAAACAAAGTTATCAAGGAATGATTCATATGTGTTAACTTTGCCTTCATTTCTTGCATATAAATACGCACGAATTAATATTTGATCAACAAATTCCTCAGAACCTTTCGTAAATTTATCAATATCAGCTTTATAATTATTTCTATAACTTCTGAAAGATATTTTTAAATGAAATAATAGCTCGTCAAGTATTGTATCATTTACAAGTAATCTGACGCCTCTTGATTTAGCAGACTTCAACAGGCTCCAGTAGCGTTTGTTCTGTTCTTCTAAATATACTTCTGAAAAGGCGGGTACAAGTATAGATGTACATACAAATATTCTCATTTTCCCTGCCATCTGCTGGAAAAAGCTTATGATATGTGGGTCACACTTTAACAAAAAAAGCATTAAATATGTTTTTGATAAAGATTTTAAGTACTCCTTGGCTTGTTGAGAGCCTGAGTAAACGATATCTCTTATGCCAATTATCAAGGCTGTCTTGACTTTATTTCTGTTTTTATCAATAATGCTAGACGCATCTAGAACTAAGTCTACAGTATCTGCTAAGTTAGCTTCAAATAAATCGTTAGCGCCACCATTTAATAAGAAATCTGAGAACTCCAAGCCTTGTTGATAATATATTAGCTCAACTACTTTTTTTAACAACTCAGGTAGTTTTTTGACTTGCACATCTTCATTTTTTAGTTTAGATCTTAGTGTTTTTTCTGCTTCGATCATAAAACCATCATACAAAATTCTATCTTTGGAATTGTCAGCTATAATTTTTAATCGGGTTTCATAGGGTAAGCAATAACTATTGTCTTCACCTCGTGTATGATGGTTTATTTTCTTCTCTGGTTTTTTTGAAAGTGATTTTAACCTTCTATTAATTTTAGCTCGAAGTCTTTCAACTTCAAAATCAAACATGCCCCGAACTGCTTTTTCAATTTCGTCAGCGTTTAATAATATGTTTTTTTCAGGATCGGTGTCTCTCAGTGAATAAATAATTAAACTGTCGATAAGTTTATTATTCATGTCGCCATCAAGTTCATTCCTACCAATCTGCTGCATTAAAAAAACGTAAAGTCTTGGGTCTTTAACAAAATTATCGATAACAAACTCTTTTCCCGGTTTTTGCATTTCCCTTAAATGACGCGAAACGAAGTTAAATATAACACTGCGTGTTGCAGAGGATTCATTACAATTATCAGAAATCCATTTGGCATCGAAAATTCTTAAATTAATTGAATGTTCATCACTGCACATATCAATCTTTTGATCTTTATCTTTTACCTCAATATTCGTAACGTATGTAAGTCTCGCACAAGGAATTGAATTGGCTTTTATTTTTTCTAATGTGTCTACTAATTTGCTGTCTGGTTTTTGATCTATAGTCATTTGAAAAATTGATGTGAGCCGACTAGAGTCTTCTGAAGCATACTCTAAACCATCTATTCCTCTATCTTTTATTCCACCGCTACTTAGAAATGTATAACCTAGCCGCGCCGATAAAAATTCTTGAGCAAAAGTTTCGAATAAAAACCCATCTTTAATCAATGCAAGCATATCTCTAACATCTTGTGAGTTGACGGTGTCTTTTTCCATATTATTCTCTTAATAAAGTTTTTTTAGGGATTTAGTATTTAAATATTTTAGTTGAAATTATTGTGAAACTTATAAATTTTATTTATTTTACACGTTGTTATTTGATTTAATATCCCACCCAGACTGGCTTTCTGCACCTTTGCCGCCGCTTGCTGATTGTTCCCAATACTGTGTTTTAACTTTGGATGCCTGAAACTGATATGAGATACCAATCAGGTCACGACTTGTAGTACCATTAAAAATCACACTTGTGATGAGAACGTCTTCAAGAGTAATGCGGCAATACTCGATTTGACTCCCTCCGGCCTTACATACCGAGAGTTCTACCTTACCGATATGCTTGCCGTTAGAGACATAGCGCATTATTGCTGGAGTTGCTTTGTCTATCAGGGCCTGAACCGAGAGATCGCGGTACTGAACTTTTCCAGCACCACCTCCGCCTCCAACTGACATGTTCCCTGGCTGGCTAGCGCCCCATGTGAAAGATTCAATAGCAATCCAGCCCTTATGGTTACTGTCCGGTGATTCACCTGTAATTCCATCAATTTTCAAGAAGAGATCTGTACTCATGACTGGTCCTTTTTCTTTCCCTGAGAAGGGTAATCTGATTAAATAAACTTAATGATACGTATAATGACATAAAGGCACAGTCATGGACTACTGGAAACCAGATCGATTCAAGGATTACTTTCTGACTATGGCTCATGCTGAGGCAAATCAGCTGCTAAGCAATGCTAATCACCTTTCTCACATCTACCTTAAAGACGGATTTAATAGGTTACAGTTCCAGGATAACGTTAAAGCTTTCGTTAACGCTCAGCTTAACGTTATCCGTTCTGGCTCCACTGATGATCAATGTCAGGAGTGCATCCAAAATCTCAAAAAGGAAAATGAATACCTTACGATTCAGGACAGAATGCTCAGAGCAGGAACAGCTGCGGTTCATGCTTCGGTACAATTGGTCAAGAATGGAGATTTTTGGGGCTATGTGATCAATGGAGTTGGGGTAGTGCTGAGCGGTATGCAGGTAATAGCCGGTGTATCAGTGATCGGTGCTTCCCTGGCGTCAGGGACAATCATAGGTTCAGCCTTTGGGGGAATGTTGGTTCTGCATGGACTCAACGGTTTTCAGGAGTCTGTTGAGAACCTGGTGTATGGCAAAACTGATAGTGTGGGATTACTCAAACAGGGTTATGTAGCAACAGCTGAGTTTATAGGGTTCGATCAGAGGGTTGGGCAGTTAGCATACAGTTCAATGGACCTGGCACTGTCTCTCTATGGTATCGTGCGTCTGGTACAAAAACCTGAGGCCTGGCGTCTCTATTATTTTCTTAATACCGACTACGTTCGCGGGATTAAGGAAATGAGCAGAAAAGAGCTGTTCATTGAAGTCTATAATGACGCTTCAGCCATAAAGTCAATCTCTGACACTTACAAAGAGTGACCATGCTTTTTCATGAATCTGTAGGCTTTAAATGCAGGTTTCAAAGGTACGAATATATATAAAATAACGAACCCAGCTACAAGCGTGATTGAATACGAAACAAGGTTTTCCTGGGTACCACTGCGAATGGTATAAATAAGTCCTGCGAGAAGGATTGCTATTAATATCATTGCAACTATGAATCTTTTCTTTAATTGGGATAGGAGCCAGGGATAAGGATAACCGTCTTTCTCAGCATGCTGACGTATCACAGAGACTTCTTTTGGTGTAAACCCCTCTTTTACAAGCATTTCTTCGATTTGCATTTTGTTCATAATAAGCGTCATTCATTTGTCTTAAGATAGCCTGATTGTAACTCATTACCTAAGCCCTATACAAACCGGACACATCTTTGAAAGGCTTCTGGTCTTTTATTTTTTTGAATGGTTCCCTGGTGCTAACACTTGCGCATAAAATATGTACTTTGAAATTTCGTTGAAAATGAGATTGTTAATTATTGGATTCAGTTAAGGTGATACTTTCCAGTTTCCATCATTCTTCGTAAATTTGAATTCAGCTACGGTTTGCTTCTCGCCCATCATTGGTAGAGTTATATCAGTATCCACTTTGCAAAGGTATGTCCCCTTTGACTCTGACTCCTTACATGAAACCTTCTCAGCTTTGTTCAGAGTCGTGAGCATGTCTTTGCTGTTCTCACCGAACCGTTGTCTGGCTTGGTGGTTTGTGTGCTCAATGTTTTCCTGCATAGCTTTCTGAATCTCGGAAGAGGATGGCTCGCTGTCGCAGCCGGTAAGCAAAACTGCTAAAGACAGGACTGCAACTGTTGAAATTTTATTCATTTTTTAATCCCTTATTTGATATTGATAATTATTGTGCTGCTGTGGTTTTGTTGAGTGTCTGATCAAAAATTTCACACCACCGCTTTAACTGCATTTCCGTATCGCGGATCCCGCGTTCATTGTGGAACCGGCCTTTACGGGGGTGAAATTTGATTTGCCACTCTGGGATTTCGATGTCTTTGACTTCAATGAAGAACCCTGAGTTCTCGAAGTTTTTAAGGCGGGTAAGGTTGTTGTGACCTTTAGCCCCTGCCATACCCACTAAATCGAAAGCGACGATTTCTCCTCCATTAGCTAGGTGGTATCTCCAGCCTTTAACGTCACTGAACTTGTAAGCCTTTTTACGCTTACCTGCCTCGAGAGTTAGCAACTCACGATTCATATCAATGGTCATTTTGCTGTCCTGGAACTCATGGATCCACAGACCGTTGTCATTGACGTTCAGCAGGTCGATAGTCGACGCGTTTGCTCTTTTATGTGTGTATGACACATATGCCGTAAGAAGTAAGAAGAAGGCAGGTAACGTCCACATCAACAGGAACCCTACAGTGTCTTTGGGATTTGAATCAGTCAGAATCCAGACAATCACCATCACAACAATCCATAACCTGATAGAACGAAAGAACGATGGTTTACGCACTTTCTGATCGCTCAAAGCCGTTGTGTCCATTTTATGCACCTTTATTTTAAAGTCGCTCATAACTAGCTGATTGGTAACTGCTTTTACGACGCATTTTTGAACGAGTTCAAAACTTAAGCAAATCACTTGTACCGATCGATGATTCTAATTTGATAGGTATTGACTATCATAATACATTTATCGATCTGTAAAAACGATCAATTGTTTGTGCAAATAAGAACTTAGGCTGGAAAATTGCGATGAGGCAGGGGCTTATCGAAAGGGCACTGCTGTGCGTTTAGTCAGTATTTTGTTACTGTCTGATGGTTCAGATAACTCAGGCTCAGCTGCGAGGACTATATGAATTGTCGAAAATGAGGATTTTTGGTGCAGAAGTGTTTTGCCTGTCTTCTTCAGCATGTCTGTGAAAGCGGTCAGGTAAGGAATGCTCATCAGCCATTTCAATACCCTTGTCATGAAGAAGTCAGCGCTTCTGGTTTGCTCGCATGCCATATGCGTAATGCTAAGGGGTATTTTTAATGGTCAACAAAACTGGTCACAGCTTTAGAGTTTTTCCAGAATAATCGCTTTGATTCATTGGGTGTTAAGCCACCATTATATTGGTGAGGTCTGAGCTGGCTGTAATAACCAATGATGTAATTCGTTATTAATCTATTTGCTTCGCTAAAATTAGCGTATCCACAGTTCGGTACCCATTCTGATTTCAGGCTGCGAACAAATCGTTCCATTGGGCTGTAGTCCCAGCAGTTCCCACGTCAACTTATGCGTTGTTTTTACGATAACGCCACAGTAACCGTCTGAATTCCCTGATTTTATAGTGCATTGCCTGCTCTGAATGATACATAACGTCAGCCGGTTTGCCCCTGACTTCCCAAGCCATCGTTTATGCTTTACCTATCAGACCTGAGTCCGGAGAAAACGACATCGTTCAGCCTATTGGCTTGCGGAAAAATAAATCCAGAACAACTGCCAGATAAGCCCAGCGTTTGCCCGTCTAGATGCAGGTCACGTCGCCGCACCAAGTCTGATTAGGTTTCGTTGCTGCAAACTGACGATCCAGATGATTAGGGATATCCACATGCTCTTTTGTAGTTTTTTTGTAGCGATGTTCCGGCCATCGTGGATTTACCGACATTCATTACCGTTGCAGCAGAGGCTACGGTGTAATGCTGATCGAGTACAAGCTGGGCAGCCCTCAAGTCAGAACTCTGGGCTAAAATTGCGTCTGTTAAGTCCGGTCATAATGTCACCTGTTTTGACTATGATGCGATGATATCACCTCTATTCAGGTGCCCAGATTTAGTATTCCACTAAATAGCTGTGCCAAATAGTAGATCACTTTGAGGGAACTCAGCCCGGATTGTGCGATCTGATCAATCGCCAAACTAATACAAATCACCCACCGGACTGAGCGATGCCGATCATAGCACCAATCCCTCGTGACGAAAGACGTCTCATGCAGAAAGCCATCCATAAAACGCGCGATAAAAATTATGCCCGCAGACTGACGGCTATGCTGATGCTTCACTGGGGCGCCCGCGTCAGTGATGTTGCCAGAACGCTCTGCTGCGCCCGTTCATCCGTCGGGCGCTGGATTAACTGGTTAACGTTATACGGCGTTGAAGGACTGAAATCGTTGCCCGCAGGGCGCTCCCGCCGCTGGCCTTTTGAGCATATCTGTACACTGTTACGTGAGCTGGTAAAACATGCCCCCGGTGATTTTGGCTACCAGCGTTCACGCTGGAGTACAGAACTGCTGGCAATAAAAATCAACGAGATAACCGGATGTCAGCTGCATGCAGGAACCGTTCGCCGCTGGTTGCCCTCTGCCGGACTGGTATGGCGCAGGGCTGCGCCAAGCCTGCGTATCCGTGACCCGCATAAAGATGAAAAGATGGCGGCCATCCAAAAAGCACTGGACGAATGCAGTGCTGAGCATCCGGTATTTTACGAAGATGAGGTGGATATCCATCTCAACCCGAAAATCGGCGCGGACTGGCAGCTGCGCGGGCAGCAAAAACGCGTGGTTACGCCGGGGCAGAATGAAAAATACTATCTGGCCGGAGCACTGCACAGCGGGACGGGCAAAGTCAGTTACGTGAGCGGCAACAGTAAAAGTTCGGCATTGTTCATCAGCCTGTTGAAACGGCTTAAAGCGACGTACAGGCGGGCGAAAACCATCACGCTGATCGTGGATAACTACATTATCCACAAAAGCCGTGAAACTGAGCGCTGGCTGAAAGCCAACCCGAAGTTCAGGGTAATTTATCAGCCGGTTTACTCGCCGTGGGTGAATCATGTTGAGCGGTTATGGCAGGCACTGCACGACACGATAACCCGTAACCACCAGTGCCGTTCAATATGGCAGTTGCTGATAAAGGTTCATCGCTTTATGGAAACCGTTAGCCCATTTCCCGGAGAAAGACATGGACTGGCAAAAGTGTAGCGGTATTAGGCGCAGCTATTTAGAGGAGCAGGACACCCTCAAACCCCATATAGGTTGTTTTGGTGCAAAATAAAAAATTAAGCCTCTAAGATAAATCCTATTACATTATTAAAATCATGTACTTAATGGATTTTAAGCCAAAAAAACTTCTCTATTACATGAGCTTAGCTTCAGCTATAATAAAATTTGACCCGCTCATATGAGGATTACTAAATGAACAACCAGAAAGCAACTCTTGTAGCAGTAAAGAAGAATCTTAGCCCTGTATTGGAGCGTCTGATGGATGAGGTTAAAAACAATAACCAAAACACCGTTAATGGAAGCTATGACCGCACACACAACCGCCACAACAGGGGACAGTAAGTTAAATGTCTCGCTTGGATACCGTTTTAATAAAGACAGCTAGTCGATGTAACTTGGATTGTTCTTACTGCTATGTGTATCAAGGGAAAGATACAAGTTGGAAAAAACAGCCACGTAAAATGTCTTTAGATACAATAGATATCCTCGTAAAAAGACTGTTAGAGCAAAGTACGAAACAAGAAATTGGGTTTGCAATCGTTCTTCATGGTGGCGAGCCCCTTTTACTTGGAAAGCAGGGTATGGAATACCTGCTAAAATCTTTAAGAGATACGTTTGATCCGGAAAATTATCCTATCAGTATCCAAACCAACGGAGCTTTGCTGAACAATGATTTTTTGGATCTCTTTTCAAAGTTCAGGGCTAATGTATCCATAAGTCTTGATGGAGATAAAAAAATAAATGACATATCAAGACTAACAACAAAAGGAAATAGTTCATTCGATAGTGTTATTGCAGCAATAGATTTGTTAAAAAAACATAGGGATTATGATTTTCTTTTCTCAGGAACGCTTTCAGTTATTCAATTAGAGTCTAGTGCTAAAGATACATATGATTTCTTTAAAGGGCTAGATGTTCCCTCTATGGATTTTCTGCTACAAGATGGAAACAGGGATAGATTACCTAAAAATAAATACTCTTTAACATCAACTGAGTATGGCCAGTGGACAGCTGATCTACTAGATGAATATTTGAATGATAGCTCCCCAGTAAAAATACCATTTTTAGACGATATAATCAGGCTTTCCTTGGGGGGGCAATCTTTCAAAGAAGGAAAAGGATCGCAGAATTTTGGAATTTTAATTATAGAAACTGATGGTGAGATAAGGAAAAACGACACGTTACGATCATCTTATGACGGTGCCGATTTCTTCTCAATTAGAGAGAATATAAAACATACTAGTTTAGATAAAGTCCTGAATTCACAAGAATTCATAGACGTTTCTGACTTACAAAAACCATCATCAGAAATTTGTATCTCATGTCCCGATTTAAATGTATGTGGTGGGGGTATGCCATTGTACAGATGGAGCGATGATAATGGATACAATAACCCATCGGTTTACTGCGCAGATCACGCTTTTTTAATAAGAAAAGTCAAAAAAATAGTTGGGAGTGTATAATGATACCGTCAAAAATAACGTTAAACAAAAACCCATATAAATACTTCAGTACTCAATCAACATTAAGCAAAGATGAAGAGCTTTTGATAATTTCATGGATGGAAAAACTAGCTCCATGGAAATTAAAAGTGACAGACTTTTACCAACAGTATGAATTTAGTTTGCAGCATATAAAACTCCCACCAGAGATATCTTTTTTGACTGAAAAGGAATTTATTTACAACTTAAAAGATAAAGTAGAGTCAATATTCTCAGTGATTTTATCAGATGAGATTGATGTGGTAGCTCATAAGTTAGAGAAGAACCAAACCATTAAAATACATAACGACATGAGAGATGTTGAAAACAGGGAGACACACAGAATACTGTTTCAATTAAACAAAAACTTTCAAGAAGAAAATGGTGGTTTTCTCCTAATTTTAGATGATCAAGAGATAGTTGAAGTTATCCATCCAGTATCGGGAAGTGTTCAGGGCTTTGAGATATCTAGTAAATCAAATCATGCAGTTAGCACAGTCCATAATGGGGAGAGATTGACTATTGTTTATTCATTTAGATCAATCGTTAACAGCCTTAAATCAACTTAGATTTTCTATAAAAATAATTTATCCGACTAACACCTTCAGTTTCCTATGGTTTTTAATCGATAGAGAATCTTTAGATATACGTTTTGGAGTTTAACTCCCGTTGATGAAAAACATTCTAAACGACCTTTAAAATCCAAATTTTATCGCCATCCGATTATTGAGCTAAACGGATACGTTTTTTCTTTCCTACCATTCTTAATCGTAATAGTTTGCTGCTTCTCATTAGACTTCAGCTTTAAGTCGTTGAATTCATGGCTCTTGATGCCGTCGTTGCCTTGGGTGGAGGAATCAAATGTAGGAGCATTGTCTTTCTTGTGTTTTGTAGCTAATCCCTGCGGTTACTAGAAGGAAAAAAGCAGGAATGCGCCAGAGATAAGTATTCACATTGCGTCAGTCGGTTTTGCCTAGAGAACGATTAAAACTGCCACGCCGATTGTGAACCAGACTCTGATGGAACAGAAGTAAGAGGATTTTCTCAAACTAATGCTTCTCATGTTGAATTGCTTTTAAAACAATAGTTGAGGCATAAGTGGTTCGTAACTGACTGATTGGTCCATGTTTTTACTAAGGTTTTTTGGTTAAGCTCAAAACTTAAGCAAATTGTTTGTACCGATCGTTAGATCTTTTTTGATAGCTAAAGGTTGTCATAAAATTTATTATTGATCTGTGAAAACGATCAATTGTTTTTTATTTTGAAGTGCTTATGCAGGAAAGATGATGTTCTCAATACCGTTGGTTAATAAGGTGTGTATGAGCCTTTTATGAAATATTCAGTAACTTCGTTTGAGGTTTTAACGTCAGGCTCAGCTGAACTCACCGCGTTGATAACGGAAAATGAGGATTTTTTGTGGAGAAACGTTTTACCTGTCCCTTTGAGCAATTTTGCGAATGCTACGAGGTACGGAATACTCATTAGCCACTTAATGACTGCTGTCATGAGGTAGTCTTTGTTGCTGGCTGATTCCATTACTGTTAGCACAGTGCTGGCAGGTATATCTGCCTCGTAGGTTTCCGTTGCTACAACTCTTTGTTCATGCTCTGAAGGACGAGTAATAACGTCTTTTACCATGGCAGCATTCAACGACAGCCTAGTATCCTCCTTCGTAGTTTCTGTTACTAAATCACTCTTCTCATTACCTCCTGTAGTCGAAGCTTTCAAAGCAAAGAATATAGGATTGTCACGTTCGGGTTCGTAGCGAAGCTTCTCTTGCAGATTGGCCCATGAGTAAGACTTTCCCAGCTGGGAAGCTTTGAAGGCGATCCCGGAGTATTCGAATGAGAAACCATTCATGCGACCCGTGGAGGAAATGTTGGGTATAGTCGCTATACCGTTGTCAGCAAGTGCTTCAACGAAGCCCGAGATATCATTGGCACTGGTAAGGATCTCCTCGATAGTGTTCTGTAAGAACGTCTTGGGCGTTGGCTGACCTTCACGCTTCTCCTTCTGTTGCTCGCCACGTGACAGCTTCTTGCGCTCTGTGACAGAGGAAGTGCTATGTGAAGGAGAGGGGCCTTTAGTTCTGGTCAGGTCACATGCCAGCTCAAGCTCCTGGATTATGCGGGTACTCGCAAGGTTTTCATTCCTGCCCAGGTAAAGCTTCCCTCCAATAAGATCCACTCTGCTCGCAATGATATGAATATGCTGGCCGGCCTCGTCGTCATGTATGACATAGCAGCGTAGGTGCGTTTCACTGAACCCCATGCTATTCATATAGTCGTCGGCAAACACAACCCACTGCTTCGCTGTGAGGGATTCACCCTGTGGCAGGCGAAGCGAGTTGTGCCATACCGGTTTCGCCACGTCTGCACGAAGTGAAGCAGAAGCGCTGAACTCAGCTATCACCTCAGTTGCAGAAGCGCCCAACATATTGCCGCCGATAACAATCGGATTGGTTTTATGGTGCGTTCCAGGTTTCAACGCGTATAGAACAATTCCGGCAAAGCTCTTACCTCGTTTGATCTTCTGCATGCCCTTCATTAGAGGGGATACTCCATAGATCAGCGGTAAGTAGGCGAGAGCGAAGCTCAGTGATTTGCCGCTTTACTGCGAACAGTTCTGTCTTGGTAAGAGGGTTACATGACTGCTTTGCATTAAGGTGGTTAACAATCTCATTAAGCCTGTGATTTATCTCGCCAAACATTTTCCATGTTGCTCTGTTGATCTCAGGAACGACAGGAGGTTGGGTCTTTAACAGGCACATGCGAAGCCACTCACCCTTAGCGTGTTGCTTACGCTCTTGATCTAAAACATTTAGCTCTGAATTATTAAGTCTGACGCTGATGCAATGTATACGTAGATTCTCTACGAGGGGAGGGGGATATATATTATTCATAGGAATTCCTTTTCTAAATATAAGCATAATCCTTATGCCTAATCCATTTATATCCGATAGCTGAATTATGTCAACGGTTTGGGGTTGACCTACCTTTTGCAATCGAAGAGCAGAAAAAGCAAGGCTACTCAGCTTCGCTGAGTTAGCCCTTGCTTATATAACTTTCATTAAGTGTGGATGTTGACATTATAGTTATCTGTGTTATTTGTGAATGTAAAAAAGGAGAGGCTATGAATAAGATTTTTAGAAATAAGTTATCAACGCATAAGCAAGAGATTATATTCTATATAGTTTTCGTAACTATAACAACTTTGATATTTGCTTTTTCCCCCAAAGATAGCCTGGTAAACAATGCATCAATGGGGGGGCTAGTGATATTAGGTATGCTATTTCCTTTTTTAATAGCTATTATTTGTGTTGACGGACGACGTTGAATTCCGCCGCCATTTCTATTATTGCTATAAACGCTTTAACGAAAGCGGCAGTGACTAATAAAAGTTTTATAAAAAGATAAAGTTGTGGGTGCATCAATAAAAAGTAAGTCGTAGAAGCTAAAGGATAAAGCGAAAACTCAGCTGAAAAAGTGGTGAGGCTTACTAATGCGGCGGAAGCAAATAATAAAGCATCATTCGCTGGTTTCATAACTTTAGTGAGATCGTTACCTTTGTTTTTTCTTCGAAAAAAAGAAATATAGAGCATTGCAAGTAATATTGAATTAATCACAGGGGTGGCTACTAAGAAACCCTCAGGCGAAAAGTACTGGGCTATTTTGTAAATGATAGCAAGTAAAAAAATTAAAATAAAGTATATTAGAAATGCAAGTCCTACTGTTTTCATTTAATACCTCCTTTTGCGGCTAATGGAATTAGCCGCTTATTTATTAACTTATGCGATATAGAGCATTGAATCTTTGTAAAAAACTTTATTATCGCTTACCATGTTTTGAATAACAGAAGTGATAATCCCTTTTAAAGTACCACTTGTAGCCTTGAAGCCCATAGCCCTTGATAAAGAATTGACCAACTCGTCTTGAGTAGCACCGAAGCTTTTATTGATAATATCAATAATTCCCGCCTCCATCTCCTTATTAGATATATTTTCTGACTTTCTTAATCCTGCTGATTTAACATTCGTTCTGTCTCTCAATGTTATGGAAAGATTATCGTTGTATAAAAAGTCATCTTCTAGGGAAAATGAAGAGTTTGAGGTTGTGATTTTTATTGCATCTTTAACAATTGCTTCAATACGGGCCCCTGCACGTTGTAAACCCCATGCTGACCTGACACGTGTAATCACTTCATTCACATGTATTGGGGCCTCCACAAGAACAATTTGCTCAACTATCTTGGCGAGCACTCCAACTGGGGTTTCATGAATCTGGAATCTTGTGTCAACGTCAGGAACCGCCTCAACATATGCCATAGCTTCATTAAAACTGCCTTCAATTGTCTCAAGACCAATCTCTGTTACAGTCTCTCTTTCTACTGTCACTATCTCGACAGGTACAGCTCTTGACCGAGATAGAGAAGTTTCAGAACGATTCTCGAGCTCTTTCTTAGCCGCCTGGATAGCAGAGAGAGTTTTCTGTAGTTGCTCTTCGGGGCGCTGGAACCAATCTGTGCTCCAAATCCTGTGAATGATCCAACCATGGTCCTCAAGCACTGCCTGACGTAGGCGATCTCTTTCTCTCGAAGAACGGGAAGAGTGGTAAGTCATACCATCGCATTCAATCCCGATAAGGTAGCGGCCTGGCATATCAGGGTCGGCAATGGCTAAATCAATAAAGAAACCTGCAATGCCAACTTGAGGGTGGACCTGGAAGCCTTCTTTTTGCAGAGCATTTGCAACCTGTTCTTCGAACACACTGTCCATTGAACGGCCACTTTGTTCTGCTACTGACAAGCGTCCTGTTCTTGCATATTGCAGGAAAAGTTTAAAAGCGAATACACCTCTTCCCTTAGCCCTTTCAAGATCGATATCTTCATCAGTGATTGAGGCATAAACTTCGCAACGCCTTTTGGCTCGACTGATAAGAACGTTCAGGCGTCTTTCACCACCCTCTGCTCCAAGAGGACCAAATCTCATTGCCATGTAGTTTTGTGGATTTCTGG
>Ga0308162_1001941_pt1 | contig 14766 bp, 14 predicted proteins | sample PhySR2_FD_201370 | JGI IMG/M metagenome (GOLD analysis project Ga0308162, IMG submission 201370) | Phyllosphere microbial communities from UC Gill Tract Community Farm, Albany, California, United States - DLSLS.R2 | ecosystem: Host-associated > Plants > Phyllosphere > Unclassified | place: USA... | reverse complement strand
CCCATGCCGAACTCAGAAGTGAAACGCCGTAGCGCCGATGGTAGTGTGGGGTCTCCCCATGCGAGAGTAGGGAACTGCCAGGCATCCAATAAGTCGAAAAGGCCATCCTAACGGATGGCCTTTTTGCATTGGTTACGAAAAATAGTTAAATAGATACATCATTCCAAGTGCAGTTAATGGTTTTGCCCGCGTTGGCACACTTACCATTATGCAACGTTGGTTGGTCCGGTGTTTTTTCTTTTTTTGCCGCACAGCCTACCAACAGAAGCGCAGCGAATAAAAAAAGTATTTTCTTCATTATCTCATCCCTTATTACTCTATCCGTAATTTTAGCATGTAATAGTGCCCATCTCGTCGAATTGTCGTAGAAATGACTATACTGGCTTTTTACCTCAATTATAGGCTGGCTAACTATGTCAAAGAAAGCTCAACTCGATACTCTTACCACTCCTCAGCGATATCCTTATAGAGCGATAGCATCAACGTCGTCTCAACGCTGGCCGAATGGAAAAGGGCTAGCGCTATACGTCGCAATGAATCTTGAACACTTTGCGTTCGATTCGTTAGAAGGGGCAAAGCTATCGGCTAATGCCAACTATCCCGATGTATTAAACTATAGTTGGCGGGATTACGGGAATAGAGTTGGAGGTTGGCACCTAGCCGAATTATTTGAAACATTACAGATCCCTCCTGCAGTGATCGCGAACACGTCGATCATTGATTATTGTCCAGCGCTACTCGAGCGATGGTTATCACTACCCGAAAGTGAACTGATCGGTCATGGGCATACTAACTCACAACGACAAGGTGAACTCTTGTTGGACGAGGAGGATAAAATGATTGCTTACTGTTTACAGCGTCTCACAGCCTATAAAAAATCAGTCAAAGGATGGTTATCACCGTGGATATCAGAGAGTTTCAATACACCTGAATTACTGGCCAAAAATCAGTTTAACTACACCTTAAATTGGGCACATGATGATATGCCAACCTCATTTTCGACGGAGAATGGTCCCTTGCTTTCTATTCCCTACCCACAAGAAATCAATGATATACCGACGATAATTCCCAATGGGGCTTCAATAGATACCTTTTGTCAGATGATTGAATACCAATTCGAAGAGTTGTTAGCACGGAGTCAACATTCGCCTCAAGTGATGGGAATAGCGCTACATCCCTACATCGTGGGTCAGCCCTACCGTTTTTTCCGCTTGAAACAAACATTGAAAAAGTTGTTGGCGCGTCGTGAAGAGTATTGGTTAACTACACCAAGTAAGATAGCTGAACATTATTCATCATTCGCTGAGAAAGAGGATGACAAGGCAGTATAGGCCAAGTTAGCTCAAGGGTTCTTAGTGCTAATGAACTCTTGAGCAATTTACTGATCACTATCCCTGGTCGCTTCTCAGTGATTATGTTTTGATTTTATCTAGCGGCGATTTTTTGGGGGCTGAAGAAGAGTGGAAATGCCGCCAATGAGGATCTTGTGCTGCAGAGAGTAGCTCATAATCGCCGCGGGTATCGCCCCAAGCACGTAGATGATAATTTTCTAAAGGACCGTAGACTTGCTCTAAACGAGAAACCTTATGTGCACAACGGCAGTTATTACCAGAGATTTTACCCGTTAACTTTCCATCAATGACTTCTAATTGTGTACTGATCAAATTGATCCCTAGTTGATCAGCAAAAGGTCGTAAAACGATCTCCGGAGAGGCGGAACAAAGTGTCACCGTAGCACCGGTGTTCAATTCAGCCGCAACGGCGAGCAATCCTTTCGGGCGCATAAGTTTTTTAAAATACTTACGGCAGTAGGCATCCGCTTTCTCTTTTACCCACTTTTCTTCGATATCCTTCATAAAAGTATGAATAAGCACTTCTTTAAGCTCATCGCGGGTTAATTTACGGCGTAAGCAACGAAGCGTTGGGAAAACCAAATGCAGCATTTTTCGCGTGAAACGTCGACGGCCAAAGGCGAAACGTAGGAAGGGGATAAAGCTGTCGTGTCGCGTGAGTGTCCCGTCGAAATCGAAAACAGAGAGCGTCGGCGCGTTCCCCAATGTCTTGCCTGCCATAGATACCATCCCAGTAAAAAGTCCGTTAATAAAGTGATCATAGCAGAACCCCCCGTTAGGGTGAATCATGTATCCCATTTATGAATCGACGGTATATTTGAAACGATTCAGCTTAGTCGGCTAAGTTAGCTCAAACATTATGATCCAGCTCACATTTCCATCCTTGTTATTGGAGTGTTTTGTAAATGTTATTTAAGTTATTAGCACTTTGCAGCTTTCTATTTCCGTCCGGATAGACCTCTTATGATTGATGACAACGCATTACGACAACTCCGTCAATGGAGCGAAGGCGATAGCCGCTATATCCTCGGTATTGTTGGCTTACCCGGAGCAGGTAAATCGACATTAACCGACTGGTTAAAAAAGCAGTTTGCTGAAACATTAGTGGTTATCCCCATGGATGGTTTTCACCTCGCTAACAACCAACTCAAACGCTTAGGCCGTCTACAGCGTAAAGGCGCCCCAGATACTTTTGACGTCAGTGGTTACCACGCGTTATTGCATCGAGTTAAACAGGCTTATCAACAAGAGACCGTTTATGCCCCCAGCTTTCATCGAGAAATTGAAGAATCGATCGCTGGGGAAATCGCTATACCGGCAGAGACACGCTTAATTATTACTGAAGGAAACTATTTATTATTGGAAGAGAATGGCTGGGCAGCAACGCCTTCGTTCTTGGATCACACTTGGTTCATTCATGTCGATGAAACTCAGCGATTGCAGCAACTTAAGCGCAGGCATATGGAATATGGTCGTAGTGATCACGAGGCAGAACAGTGGATTGCAACGACCGACCAGCCTAACGCAGAACGTATTCAGGCTACCGCTGAACGTGCGGATAAACAAATTTTTATAAAAAATAACGACAATTAAAATTTAGGGGAACGCTATGGAAAAAACAATGGAGAGGCAACTCGAAAAGCCTAATCCGACCATCGTGGTATGGATTGCCGTCATTGCGGCATTGGGGGGGCTGTTATTTGGCTATGACACCGGTGTGATTGGTGTTGCATTACTCGGATTGGGTAAAGCATTCGCGATGGATGACACGGTTAAACAACTTGTTACCGGAGCCATTATCTTTGGCGCTATATTTGGGTGTTTAGGCACTGGGCCGTTTTCTGACCGCCTTGGCCGCCGTAAAATGGTTATTTTTGTGGCAATCCTCTTTGCGATAGGTTCCATCGCTTCAGCTATGTCGCCAAATGTCACGATCTTAATTATTTCGCGTTTCATCCTTGGCCTCTCTGCGGGAAGTTCGACACAAATCATCCCCGTCTATATTGCTGAAGTGGCACCGCCCAAGCATCGTGGCAAGATGGTCGTCTTGTTCCAATTTATGGTGGTATTCGGGATTACCGTCGCTTATGCCAGTGGCTTTGTACTCGGTGATCATTGGCGATGGATGTTTGGTTTAGGGGTTATCCCTGCGTTAATTTTATTGTCCGGTATGGTGTTCTTACCTGAAAGCCCACGTTGGTTGGTGATGCGTAAACGTGATGATGAAGCGCTACGTATTTTAACCCGTGTCCGCGGTACGAATGCTTTAGCCCAGCAAGAAATTGAAGAGATTCACACCGTCGCTAATCAAGCGGAAGGGTCATGGCGTGACTTAGCCCAACCCTGGATTCGCCCCGCCGTGGTGGTGGGTGCTGCCATAGCGATGTTTTCGCAAATCACCGGTAATAACGCCCTGATCTACTACGCACCGACCATCCTTACCCATGCTGGATTTTCTAATCAAGCCGCGATTCTTGGCACTGGGCTGAGTACTTTACTTGTGGTGATTATGACTGTCATCGGTAGTATTTTGGTCGATAAAATAGGGCGCCGCCGCTACCTCCTTTGGACAATTCCCGGTTCGATTGTCGCCTTACTGGTGATGGGCTACCTCTTTTTGGGTAATGGTCCACAAAACCAAGTCAGTCAAATTATGGTAGTGGTCTGTTTAGCGGCTTATCTAATGCTGAACTGTGGCGGGTTTGGTGTCTGCATATGGTTGATCAACGCGGAAGTGTATCCATTATTCGTACGGGGAAAAGGCGCGAGCTTAGGCGCATTCAGCCACTGGATTTTCGATTTATTGGTAACACTGACCACATTAAGCCTCGTTACGTGGTTAGGTGCCTCTTACACCTTCTGGTTGTACGCCCTTATCTCGATAGGCGCTCTGGTTTTCATTATCTATCTTGTGCCAGAAACGAAAGGAAAAAGTTTGGAGCAAATTGAGCAAGATCTGAAGAATAAAAAATTCTACGCGTTTCAGAATAAGTAATTGAAAAAGGGAGCGTAAAGCTCCCTTTTTTATCGCGATGATAATTAATGGCTACTGATAAGAGAACGTAACATTTACCAATGATTGCACATTTCCCGCCGTGACTTGTCCAGTTGCTCTCGCATACTCTGCACTGAGGCCTAAACTGACAGGGGTCGTTCCGACATTACCTAGTGATACCGTCTGGTTCGCGGCTAATACACTTCTATTGTTTCTAATTTTAACGCCGATGCCAGTTGCTGGCGATGATGTTGATACATTCGAGAAAATAGTTGCGCCACTATCCGTAGTGCTACCCGAAATAATATAATTGAGTGATCGAGTTTGTGAACAATGCACGGTTAACGGTATATCCGTGCTTCCCGTTGAGTCTTGAGAATAGTTGGGCAGTTGTAGTGTGACACTGCGTGCAGACACATCGCAGGTACCTGTTGGTACGGTGACATCATTACTGGCATATAGATTCCAAGTAATGCTCTGACTGGCGTTGGGGCCTTTTTCCAGAACCACCTTGGCAAACAATTCCCCAGTCTTTATTGCTACTCCACTTACAGAGGCACCTGAAAGAGGGGTGAGATACAGTATCGCTTTCCAAGGCGTATATGTCGCATTCTTGTTATTAACATAAGCGGTTGCCGTGGTAGTCGGAAACGGGTATGACACACCATAATAATTAATACTTCCGGTAAAACCATTAAGGGAGCCCGAATAGGCAGAGCTGACCGCGATTCTGATGGGGTCATCATATTACTGAGGAGCATCATTTTTACACTGAATACTGTTCGATAAATCAATGACTAAATTTTGTCCAGATTGAACTTGTGGGGCGAGGGCAACATTAACCCTTACCGACCCACTGCTACTTAATGTAGTACCCTGTGCTTGGCATGTGAAGGCATAAACATGCGGGGCGAGACACGCAGAAAATAATGAGATAAATGATGTGGTAAGCCATAATGTTTGGCGAGTCATAATCACCCTCAGGAATAGGTGTAGGTAACATTTATAATTGATTGAATCGTTCCCTGAGTCGCTTTTCCTTGGGTGGTAATGGCACGAACTTCTAAATTAAGTGCCGCAGATTTACTGCTGTCGTTAACGGCAACAACCTTCGAACTTCCGTTCTTTAAATTATTACCATCACTGTCGGCCAATTGTATCGCCATATTCGTGGCATCACCAGTGTTGGCAAAATAGCTGTTGCTACTGTCAGACGATCCCGAAAACGTAGCGGTGACCTTCGATGTGCCTACAGGACAATTCGTTAGGTTCAACGTAAAGCTATGCCAAGCGGATGCTGATCCTGCGGTAACGAAATCCGTACTCGTCAGTGTCGCTAAATCGATATCAACATTTGATGTTGCAACGGTACAGGGGGTGGCCACTACCTTACCGTTTATGGTGATAGTTACATCTGCGGCTTGCGCGATATGAAGTGACCCAGCGAATAGTATTACACTACTGATGAAAAGAGAGATGCCTTTCATTGTCTATCCCCTTAAATTAATCATACTGCAGGGTAAAATTGGCTGCTGCAGACACCGTACCCGCCCCGACTGGATTTGCGGTACTGACCATTCGGGCATAGTAGGTAATGACGTTAGTTTGATTGGCAGTCAACGCGGTTGAAGTAAGGTTGCTGCTACTCTGATTCGGTTGAACGACCACGCCAGCACTATTCAGGACTTGTAAGCCAATACCTGTGGCATAACCTGCCGCAGTAGAATTTCTAAAGAGGGTATTATTCGTACTGTCCGTGGTACCCGTCATATTTATTTTCACCCCAGATGCTGCACTACCACAGTTTTCAAGTGTTATAGCGAATGGAACAGCGTTTGAAGTACTGCCGACTGAACGAAAAGCATTTGTCGCGTAAGTTTCTAGATTAACAGTAAAATCTTGAGAGCCGACCGAGACTGAACACATATTGTCTTTCAATCGACCTGTGATGGTAATCGTACTGTCCGCAGCATTAGCACTGAAGCAAGAAGCCCAGAGTATACCTAGTGCAATATATGAATATTTCATCAAGAACTCCGTTACTTACACTCGGCAGTTGCATAGCTGAGTAATTTGTTCGTGTTCAACTCGGTAAGTTGATAAGTGGCCACACATTGTTGGCTCGACTCATCGCCCCAAGAGACTTTGACTGAGCCCTTGAGTGGCATACCAGTTAAGTAAACTTGGCCATTATCGCCAGTAATACTGCTGTTGTTGTTATCTACAGCGGTAACGTTCGATCCAAAAGGTATAGCTTTACCATTGTGCGTGAGCGTAAGCAGTAGTTTCATACCAACATGGGTATTAAAGTCAGCGGCAACCACCGCACCATGGGTCGGCACAATCGTTGTAACGGCATCATCCACATCGACGTTATTGGCGAGGCTATTAGTATCGATTGCGACGCGGTTATTACGATAATCCGTTGCATAAGGCAGTACGGCGTAACCACGCCAGTCAGTCTTAACGCCTGTCTGGTTAAGTATTGAGACATTCTTAGCACCAGGTGCTCTGACTAAAATAACGGTGTCGTTTAACGGTTGGCTAAAGGTAACTCCTTGGCTATGAAGCAATATCCCACCACTTTGGCCCACATAAAGTTGTCGAGAACCGCTGTTATCACTGTAGTTAATGTTGGTATTCCCATAGCCACCACGATAGTACATCGAGGCATAAGTCGAGCCGCCTGATCCAGACGTCGTATTACTATACCCTTTTTGAAGGTTATAACTGAGGTTTTGGTCTTCTAACAGTGTTCCATAAATACCGGCTTGGTGGATGCTATGACCCTTCATATCGTTGGTCATGTTATAGCTAGCACTGGCATTGCGGAAAATGGATTGCGTATTGGACTGCATAAAGTGGCTAAATGGAATACTGATATTGAATGCGATACTTTTATCTGTTCCATCTACCCAAGCTGTTTTGGTTAGAGCATAGGTCACGCTATAAGAGATGTCGGTGATATTACCACTGTAGCCAGCCTGTAGTTGCTGATCTTTCGAGTCAGTTCCCCAATAAGTTTGCTCCGAACCACTGGCGAAAAGGGTGCCTGCGCTTCCTGCTTTTTGGGTCAAGCTTAATTGGAAACGTCCTTTCTTGTTGAAGTTGAGGTTATACGCATCGACGACTGAGCGCTCACCCGTCAGCGTGTTCGTGTCGACACTGTAGCCACTCATCGCCTTCCAAGTGGAATCGGACATCGAATAATAGCCTTTCGTCGAGTAGCGATAACCCACTAGCTGAAGGTTCGTTCCCCAGTCTGTTAAGGCTTTACTATAGAGCACGCGTAATGATTGACCGTTGTGTTCTGAATCATCATAAAGGGTAGTTTTGGCATAAGTCAGGTCGGCAGATAACGCTCCCCAACCGCCAAGGTTTTTACCGATACCCGCATTCACCGATTTGTAGTGGTTAGAGAGCTGTGTTCCCGAGTAGATTGTCCAGCCAGCAGATAGGCCTTGTAGCAAACTTGCTTGGACGAAATCAGGGTGACTTTGCTGGCTGTTACCGCTACGGAACTCACCGGCACTAATATTATATTTGAGGTAGCCTTCACGTTGTAAAAGCGGGACTGAAGAATAAGGGATTGTGAAGCTTTGAACGCTACCATCGGCTTCTTTCACCGTAACGAGTAGATCGCCGCTGTTGCTCGCCGAGTAAATATCTTTAATGACAAACGGCCCTGGCGAAACGGTGCTTTGGTAGACTTCAAACCCATTTTGCTTAACCGTTACCACGGCAGTAGTACGGGCAACACCATGAATAACCGGTGCATAACCTCGTTCGCTATCTGGCAGCATGCTGTCGGTTTTGGCGAGTTTGATACCGCGAAAGTTGACGCTATCAAAGATGTCACTATCGGTGAAACTATCACCCAACGTTAAACGGCTTTGTAATGGAATGATATCTCGCTCTAAATAGGTATTTACATGTTGCCAATTATTTTCGTGGCTATTTTTGCTACTACTATAGTTCCATGTTGTATTATCTCTTAGTCGCCATGCGCCCAAGTTGATGCCTGACTGCAGGTTGAGGTAAGCAATATCTGAGCTTACGCCATGCGGACTTTTAGCTTTATTCCCCGTGAAGTTATAGTTCACCATTACAGCGGGGATCCCCTCACTCCATAACTCAGGTGATATATAATCACGACCATGAGCTTGCATATATGCTTGAGGGATATTTACCGATAACTTTTGGGTACCGACATCGAAAGAGCTGGTGGCCTCGGAGATTTTATTTGACAGAGGAAAACACTGCGCGGTCAGATTATCTTTGCTGATATCTTTGACAGCAGAGCCATTCATCCCTAACTGGACAAGTTCTTGGTAACTTAAACAAGGTTCAAGGCGATTCTTCTCCTTATTAATGTCGAACTTGACTTCTTTGTTGGTCACAAAGTTGTCGTTGACATAAATATTGACTCGGTACGAGCCAGGAGGCGCTTCAATACCTTTTTCAAAGTTACTTAACGATGCGACAGCCGAAGGATCATCGGATAAAAAACGCGGGTTAAAGTAAGTCTCTGCCAGAGATTGACTGCCGTAGCCACAAAGAGACAGACACACAACCGATTTGGTTATGCGAAAGGAAGGTTGCTGAGATCTGTCTCTTTTCATATTTTTATCCATACATGCAAAATGGCTTCATAACATAAAATTTATCTAACAACTATTTTACGGAGGCAGTGATCGTTGGTGTTTGAGCCCCGAAGTCATTGATTGTTTTATAGCTTATAGAAGACGCTGAACTTTCTGGAGAAAGTGTGAGGTTACTCATTGGTGCAACCATATTGTCTTTCAACGCGGTACCATTAGCTTTAATAGACACTAAGGTTAAATAATAAGGCGTTGGGTTATTAACCTGAATAGCACTTCCATGGTGTGAGAAAGTTAATTTAGACGGTGCATCTTCTGGCGCCATCTTGATATTACTTGGGCGATAAAACATTTTAATACGGCTAGTAATTGCAAACTGTAACGTATTTTGTTGTTCTTGGCTCTTATTCATAGAAGGAATCGCTTTTACATTTAACCAAAAAAGAGATTCACGATCGTTAGGTAATGCGCCATTGGTATTATCAACAATACGTAGAGTATTCTCTTTTTTCCCTTGCATTAAGAAAAGTGGGGGAGTAATAACAAAGCTATTGACCTTATTTCCTTCGGCATTTTCCACCCAAGATTGGATAAGGAATGAATCTGTTTCTTTGAGGCTACGAACCCCTAAGCTTGCCTCTTTCTGCCCTGCAGGATAGACCACGCGCGTTGCATCCAGTCCAACACCGGCATAGGCCTGTGCGCTTAAAAAGAAGACAGAGCTTGCAAGCAAGGCTTTAGGGAGATCTTTCAAAGAAAAGTTAATCATATAAACCTCTGATATCTGGTGATATTTTGTGGCAACAGAGATACCACAATCATGGCAATTTTTGAAAAAAACTTAAGGGAAATTTACTGATAGATAAATAAGAGTTTGGCTTCAGCATTAACTCTGCCTGGTAAAACATTTAGCGATGTTGATTTATACCTGACGACAAACTTCTCTTTATTCTCAAACACTCGGCTATTCGTCGTGAAGAAGCGATAAGGACGATTAATTGGGATTAAATTGTTTTGCATATCATAGATAGCAAGGCCTAGCCCTTTAGCAGAATCACGTTGCTGTCGGACAGCGAGAATTTGAGTATTTTGGGGGTCTTCATCGCCTTGAAAGAGTACCGAAATATTATTTCTCGTTGGAGAAGTACACATTCCAAGATCGATAGTGAAGTCAACGGGGGCAGCTTCAGCACCCGCGACACTAAACTGATTGGTGCCGATTTTATCGATAGTTACCGTGAAATCGTGGTTTGCCAAATCGACCGCGCAGGATGATTCAATAATTTTCCCCTGAAACTCTAAAATATTCTCGCTGGGATCCAGAACAATATTTTCTGCCAGAACAACGCAAGGTGAAAACAGCAGTATTGCACCCAAAATTCCTGAATAATTGATTTTCATGGAGTGAATCCTGGATTCAACGATAACGGGCCATCCTGGCCTTATTAGCATCCTTGCAAGTTAATACCTTATTGGTATTGAACTTTAAATGTTGCGTCTGCGTTCGCAGTACCTGCAGTGGCTTTACCCGCAAGAGAGATATAACGCGCTTGGAATGGCAGGGTGTTAGTACCGGTTGACAGGGTGCTACCAGTGCTTGCTGTCGCACCATCAAATACCACTGGCTTACCTGCTTTATCCAAAACTTGGATGCCGACGTTAGTCGCGCCGCCAGCAGAAGAGCTTTGCAGAGCTAGGATGTTAGTTGCGCCACCTTGAGTTCCGTTCCAGATGATTGATGCTTGTGTTGCAGTTGCATCACAGTCATCAAGTTGGATGTTAAAACCAACAGGTGAGCTAGTGTTGTTCGCAGCAGTTAAAGTTGAAGTTTTCACTTGACCTAATTGAACAGTTTGATCAACTGAACCTGCATCAACGGCACAAGCTGCAGAAACAACTTGACCTTTAAAGTGTACAGTTCCGCCGTTAACCGTCACAGTGTCAGCCTGCGCAGCAGCAGAGACTAAACCGAATACAGCGATAGAAGCTAAAGCAAGAGTTTTCATTTTCATGTGTTCAATCCATATTGAGAGACGCGCGGGGCGGCGTAGTTGTGTACTCCAGCACCTGAATGTTCAGTCCGCTTTAGCGAGCCGGATAGTGTGCATTAGCGACTCATTCATAAGTTATGAATTCGATAACGCCTTGCAACGAAATGGATTGTAAGACTAATCTTAAAACATAAAATAATAGTGATAGCGATGGATAGGCGCTTATTGATAGGTAAATATGGATTTAAAATGTATTGATTTAGATCATTAAATTTCGAGTAACAGTTAATATTTGTAATTTTTATGATTAGAATCAGTAAATTAATAGTTTTTTGTTTTTGTAGAATAAAAAAATACCACAGGGGCACTGTGGTATTTTTTTACTGATAAACAGGAAATTAATGCTGAGATTGCTTCATTTTTTTCTGTTTGATTTTTTTCAACAAGCTCATGGCTTCAGCTTTGTTCGCTACTGCTGGGGCCGACCCAGCAAGTGGCTTACGCGCTGTTTCACGTAGGGTGTACACCGTGATCAAGCCAATCACTCCCGCGCCCATTAAGTAATAAGCGGGCATCAACAGGTTATGAGAGGTATCGACCAACCATGCCGTAATGAGCGGTGTTGTTCCACCAAATAGCGATACAGAGATGTTGAAACCAATCGCTAATGCACTGTAACGAATATCGGTTGCAAATAATGCAGGCAGCGTCGCAGGCATTGTGCCGCTAAAGCAGGTATGGATAAGGCCTAAGATAATTAACCCTAAGAAGACTAACCACATATTCCCAGAACTAATCAACAGCAAGCAAGGCACAGAGAAGAGGATTAGGCCAATTGCCCCGCCCGCAATGACAGGTCGACGGCCAAGCTTATCTGTCCAGTGTCCTGACATCAGGGTCAGAGGCATCATCACGAACATCACGACCATAATCAGTAACAGACTACTCAGCTCGCTTAATCCCAGAATGCCGGTTAAGTAGCTAGGCATGTAGGATGTCAGCATATAGTTAGAGACGTTGAACAGTAGCACTAAGCCGATACATTTCAGCATTTGCCCACGGTATTTATTTAATAATTGAAATAAACCTAAACGTGGCTTGCTGTGTTCCAACGCTTCTTGCTTCTCCATATGTTGTTGGAAAGCCGGGGTCTCTTCTAGCTTCAGTCGCACATACAAGCCGAAAATACCGAGAGGCGCTGCGATAAAGAAGGGTATCCGCCATCCCCAATCAAGCATTTGTTGTGGCGTGAAGACCGATGTCATTACGGTGACGAGTGTCGCACCGATGAGATAACCGCCCAGTGTCCCGAACTCAAGAAAACTCCCCATAAATCCGCGACGGTTATCGGTTGAATACTCAGCGATAAAAGTGGCTGCACCACCGTATTCTCCCCCCGTTGAGAAGCCTTGTAACAGGCGCGCCGCTAACAGCAGGATGGGCGCGGCGATACCTATTGATTGATAGGAGGGGATTAAACCGATACAGAATGTCCCAATCGCCATCATGATCATGGTAATAGCGAGCACTTTCTGGCGACCAATTTTATCGCCTAAAGGCCCAAATACTAACCCGCCAATTGGACGAATTAAGAAAGCGGCAGCAAATGCACCGAAAGTAGCGATAAGCTGTGCTGGTCCACTCGCCGCTGGGAAAAAGACCTTACCAATCGTTACGGCTAGATAGCTATATACCCCAAAGTCAAACCATTCCATGGCATTACCTAGCGCCGCAGCTCCGACAGCACGCTTAAGCATATCGTTGTCGACGATAGTGATATCGTCCAGCGTTAGCTCTTTTTCCTTTTTACGATTCCAAAAATGTTTCTTTGGTTTTTGTGTTATTGGTTGTTCTTCAGACATGTGATCCTCACGATGGAATGATAGAGCAATGTATAGCTTTCTTAGCCAGACATCCCGTCATAGTGGGAAAAGAAAGATATAAATAGCTTCCCCATATTCTTAAGTTTAGGTCAATTTAAGATTAATACTGTAAACATGCTTTTGATTCAATTTCAAGGAAAGTGCCGTGTAGGGCTCTTATAGCGATAAAATATTTACAGCTCTGCAGTGGTTAACTCATTGAATTAAAATAGTAAATTTATGATTTATTGAGTGTGGCGATGAGGTGGGTTTATTTAAATAGGACAAAGAATCATATAATAAATTTTATAAGCAATTGATTTTAAAAGATAAATATTTTAACTCGAAATGGGATACGTCGAAAAAAAGCGCATTCTGGGGGGAATATTAAGTCGAGAGGTGAAAAAACCGACTTACCTTAAGATAAGTCGGCTTGATGATTAGAAGTTATAGAATACGGTAATCCAAGTACTATCTGGTTCGTTATCGGTCGTTGTCGCGATAGTTCTTTCAAGATAGACGCTTAAGCCGTGGCCCATCTCTGTCCCCGCACCCAAGTAAACGTGGTTAGCGTGGTAATTTTCATCACCCTTAAGGCGTAATGAGTCGACCGCCACATAGGGTTGGATTGATTTCAGGAATGGCTTATCGATATTAAAGGTATAACCGACGAACTCTTCCAAACCATAACCGCTGCCCGCGAAGTAATGCGACACTGTATGGTTACGAGTTGAAGGAACGAAATCCTTATAGTAGCTAGCAGTCGAGGTCAGATACCAGTTACCCGGTTGCCATGTTAACGCTGTACCGGAAACTTGTTGGTTGTAACCCTTCTGGGTGGTGCTATTTTTCACATTTGCTTCAGTACTGCTGTACGCTGCGGCCCATGACAAGGTCGGCATAATAGCGTAGTCGAAACCAAAGCCTGCGCCATGGTTACGGCGGTAAGAACGGCCAGTACCGCTACCATCGTCTTTTTGATCTTCAGGAAGCAGATAGTTAGCAGAAACCGTGACTGGGCCAAAAGTATTTTTATACATGATGCTATTTTTAGGCTTATTTGCGCCATCATAGTCACCATTAAATCCAATACCTGTTGCGCCAGCATGGCCATCGTTATCCCATACGTCACTTTTGATGCCGACGACGGAATAGTAGATGCCGTATTGGTGACCATAAGTTAGCGTACCATAGCGATCATCTTTGAAGCCTGCATAAAGTTGGCGCTGACGATCACGCAAGGAACCCGGTTCGTAGTTCCCTTTCATACCTAAGAAGTGCGGGACGTTGAACCCCCACTCGTAATAGCCAATAACAGAGGTATGATCAGTCAGTTTGTAGTCAGCCCGAAAACGCACGCGTGAACCACCATCGTGACCGCGCTTGTTGGATTTATTGGCATCAGGACCGTTGGTAAAAACCCATTCAGGACGGATGCTACCGCCGACTTGTAAGCTTAAAGGGGCTAATAAAGAATTACTTTGCGGATTTTTATCCAGAATAGTAATTTCTGCGTGTGAAGGTGCAGCAATCGCCAATGCTATCAAACTGCCGCTGAAACCAATAATTTTATGTTTTTTCACCACTTCCTGTCTCCATAGCGATAATATATTCATAGAGTTAATCGTTAAACTACTCTTATCAGCACATAAAATAAGGCACTGACTCGGTTTTATTGTTGTTGTACCGATTTATTTATAACTTACCCCAAGAACATAACGTTAGAAAGGTAAATGATGCAACAAGATTTTTTTGCATAAAGTGACATTTATTGGTTATCTAATTGATTAGTAAGAATATTTAATTTAAAGAAATGTAAAGCTATTATAAATATATGATGTTCATCACTATCTATTGAAAGATTGCAGTTTTATTAGAATTTTGTATGGATAAATATTTTTGTCGAGAGGAGTGATTTTTTTGGGGTATTTGCAGTGTGAGCGACCCTTTAAATTGAAGAGTCTA
>Ga0308162_1001936_pt1 | contig 14812 bp, 7 predicted proteins | sample PhySR2_FD_201370 | JGI IMG/M metagenome (GOLD analysis project Ga0308162, IMG submission 201370) | Phyllosphere microbial communities from UC Gill Tract Community Farm, Albany, California, United States - DLSLS.R2 | ecosystem: Host-associated > Plants > Phyllosphere > Unclassified | place: USA... | reverse complement strand
CCTTCAACCGCAAAGGGCTCACGCCGGACGTGGTGCTGAGCGCGCAGGACTCCGATGTGATCAAAACTTACGTCGAGCTGGGTCTGGGTATAGGCCTGGTGGCGGAACAGTCCAGCGGGGAACGCGAGGACGGAAACCTGGTGCGTCTTGATACGCGTCATCTGTTTGACGCCAATACCGTCTGGCTTGGGCTGAAGCGCGGACAGCTGCAGCGCAACTATGTCTGGCGCTTTATCGAGCTATGCAATGCCGGGCTGTCTGTGGGCGAGATTAAACGCCAGGTGATGGAGCCGGAAGAAGTGGCGATTGATTACCAGATCTAGCTGCTGGCTTGCCCGGTAGCGCTGCGCTGGCCGGGCTTGTCGCTCAGTTGACCGGATCCTGACTTTTTTCGATGCTGCTCGTAACAAAATGAATATCAGATAAGGGATACGCAGAATTACTCCGGCACGCATTCTGTATTCTCCTAACCCCACAAGAATCTTCTTTTCCATCTCAGCATAATCATTGCTATAGCTTTGCATGTATATAGCTTTTGATCTATATTTGATGGGAGGTCTTGTGTGGACAATTAACACGACGGACAGGTTTGATTGCTGGTTTCGTTCACTTGACGATACTGACCGGGCCAGCGTGCTGGCAGCACTGCTTGTTCTGCGAGAAAAGGGACCGTCATTGTCGAGACCCTATGCCGATACGCTTAAAGGCTCTCGTCACAGCAACATGAAAGAGCTGCGCATTCAGAGTAAAGGCGATCCGTTGCGGGCATTTTTCGCGTTTGACCCAAACCGAACCGGCGTTGTGCTTTGTGCAGGCAACAAGACCGGTAACGAAAGACGTTTTTACGATGAGATGCTTCTGGTGGCCGACCGGGAATTCACTCACTGGTTGAATACATTAAAAGAGAGGGCGTTACGCGATGGGCAGAAACCTTGAGCAGCTTATAGCGGATGAGAAACCGGATGTTGTTGCCAGCGCTCAGGCAATGGCTGCCGACATTTTGCTTAACATCCATCTGGCAGAGCTACGGGAAAAGGTGCAAAAAACACAGGTTGAAATGGCGCAGGCGCTGGGCATCCGGCAGCCCACCGTCGCGGTCATGGAAAAGCCCGGGCGCGATTTGAAACTCTCTTCACTTAAGCGTTACGTTGAGGCTGCGGGCGGAAAGCTGCGGCTTGATGTTGAACTGCCCGATGGCTCGCACTATGAGTTTGTGCTGTAGGGCAGAAGAATGATGGACAACGTCGCTTGTTTATCCGCCCGATCTGGCGCCTGTAAAGCGTCTTTGTGTTCACCGGACAGATTTCGCCCCATTACAAAGGTACAAACATGACAACACGCGAAGTCGTTTTCCCCTTCGGACGGCAGGCGCTCTATGATCGTAATCGGTACTCACCTGCCATTCGATAACCTTAATGATGTTCTCACGGCTGCGGGCTGCACGTTTGGTGACGTAGCTGTACGGATTCCAGTTTGAGATTAAGGTGATTGCCAGACTACCCTAGGGTCTTGATACGACAGAGGAAAATTAATGAAAGCAGCGATTTATGACGTGGAAGGCGCTCCCGACGTCCTGCAATACATTGATGTCCCGGATCCGGTCGCAGGGCCTGATGACGTCCTGATTTCTGTCGAGGCAATCTCGATTGAAGGGGGAGATCTGATCAACCGGCGTTCAACTCCGCCGCCTCTTCCTTCGTGGATCGTTGGCTACGCGGCCGCGGGCACAGTGGTTGCCGTCGGTTCGAAAGTCCGTCATCGCAGGGTTGGAGACAGAGTGACTGCGTTTAGCATGCAGGGATCGCATGCGGAACGTTGGGCTGTGCCTGCGGAACGAACCTGGCTTATACCGGATGGGGTGGATGCAGCAGACGCGGCGGTGGTACCAATTTCTTTTGGAACCGCGCATCATTGCCTATTCACACGAGGCATGCTTCGGCACGGAGAAATCGTCCTGATTCAGGCAGCAGCAGGTGGAGTGGGGCTCGCGGCCGTTCAGCTTGCCTCACAAACAGGCGCGACGGTTATCGCTGTGGCAAGCGGAACGCAGCGAAGAAGTCGGTTGCTTGAATTGGGTGCCGATTATGTCGTGGATCGTGTAGAGGACAACATCGTTGACAGTGTCCGAGAGTACACCCGTGGCGCCGGTGTTGACCTCGTCATCGATCCGGTAGGGACGACGTTGCCTGTTTCGCTTTCTGCACTCGCTCCGGAAGGACGTCTCGTCTTCGTCGGTAACGCGGGCGGTGGCAGTCTGACTGTCGACTTGTGGCCGCCAATGCAGTCTAACCAGACACTCATGGGGGTATTCATGGGGCCCCTTTTTGAAAGGCCCGGCGTTCGCACAAGCGTGGACGACATGTTGCAGGCTGTGCCAGAAGGGCGCATCAAGGTTGTCATTGACCGCATCTTCCCCTTGGTTAACGTCGCCGCGGCCCATGAATACGCTGAGACAGCGAAACCGCTTGGCCGCATCGTTATGAAGCCGTGAGAGAGGGGGACCTCAAACTGGCCCCAACATTCTCCCGATGCGGAGGAGAACATCAAAAGCAAAAAGCCTGCTTCAAAAGCAGGCTTTTCAAATTTGGCTCCTCTGACTGGGATCTCCTCAGTCATTAACTAGCTGATTGATAAGCTAAAGTAAAATATCTTGGTTGTTAAGACCACCTGAATGAGTACCTTTTTACTACTCACTTTTCCTTCCGTCATGCAAGCTAAGTACAATGAACCTGTATATCATTTATACCGTATTTGCCCGCATATCCAGACGTAGCTAAGCGGTTAGGTATGAACCAATTCGAAGCAAATCAACTGTCAGCAGACATGGATTGTTAACTATGTAAAGTAAGGGGTTAATTTTCTGGCGTTTGCGTAATGTCAGGTAAAATACGCACTTAACCACCATAACGGTTGCGATTGGGCGTAGCATAATAAGTGCCAGTACCACCTTTCGAATACAAGCCGTCTCAGCGAGTATTCCACATAGCCCTCTAACGCTGTGTTTGGTGCGTTAATACGTTCATACCCGATTTTCAAAATGCAGTTGTGCCAGAAGGAATTGAAGACATGCAGTCCGGACAAAACACAACATTCGACATCTTCCATTACCACAAAATGTCAGAGAAGCCATTACCGCAGCAAGAAAACAGGCCGGTACGTTTTACGCTTTTACCGAAGCAGATACACCACTACTGATTCAATCCCAGGATGGTACGGCGAGCGGTAAAAGCTATAACGTTTTCGCTCAATACATCGAAAGCGAAAATCCAGCAATCAACCCTGGCAATAGTCATCGCAATCTGGTGTTTATCACACCGTTGAAATCACAAATTGACATCCCGGAACAACTCATCGCTCGCGCCCGAGATAAGAAGATTGAATTGTTACCTTATCTTTCGCAAGGGGATGTCGCAGATCTTGGTTTTACGTCATGGGTCAAATCTCCTGAAGGGAAAACACCTACAAACCGGGAACGTTATCGTCGCTGGATCAAGCAAGCCAACGAATTGATGTCGGGTGAAATTCAGCTTATTTTTCAACGTCTGAAAGCTGAAGTTGATGCACGTAATAGTTTGGAAGTACGTCTGGAAACAGAGATTAAAGTGGGGGCAACGTTTGAACAAAAACGTCTGGAGGATGAGTTACGTCTCAATAGTTTTCATTTAGCCGGCCGCTTACAGGAAGCGACTGTGGCGATGCTTAATGCCCTGAATCAGGATCTGGCGGCTTTACTTGATGGGGAAGCGACTAACCCTCGATATGCACTGGCGACGGAAATGGTTAAACATCTTTTCCCGTTTCAAATTGCACTGTATCGCCGATGTATCCTGTTGGCCACGACGAAAAAGTTCGATGGCAGTGTGCTGTTACTGAAACGCGATAAAGAAGGCGGCTATCACCGGAGTTCACAAAACCTGGACCACGTTCTGGGTCAGAAAAAAAGCCTCAAAGTGAATCCGTTAGGCGAGATTGCTAACCAGACTAATCCACAGCGAATTGAGAGCTTAAAAGAGCAATATTGGATAACCGACGAAGACTCACCTTTTGCACAACGTGATATTCGTTTTACATTAGTTCTGGACGAAGAGCACGAAGCCTACCGTATCTTCCAGCAGAATGTTTGCCAGACATTAATGAACGACGATCAGCAACTTCCTTCGTTACTGGCAATTTTACATCGTGTACTGGAATATGTGGATGAATGTTCTTCAGATGAAAGAGCTCCAGGGTATACCCCTCTGAAAAATTATGTCGATGAGATCAACAAAGCCTTATTACAATGTGATTTACGACCAGATTTCGATCTTAAGAAGCTGACCAGACTCTTTAGAAATAGTTTGCTTGATATCGTCGTCGATAGCCGTAATGCTGAGCAGGTTATCGCGTTAATTGGTAATATTTTCAGTTATCAGATTCAGCGATTTTACCGTGAGTCAGATCTTCGTCGTATTCATTTACGTAGTCACGGGCGTCACTCATACACTGAAGTCTATGTTTCTGAAGATGAAAAAAAAGTTCCAGATGAATTTACCTTATATGAACTGTATCAGACACTGACCGCTCTATTATTAGCCTCTGCTCGGCTGGAAACACCCAAACATGTCTGCGATTTGCTGGCACAGCAGGAGATGGCAAATCAGAATAACCCATTATCAGTTTTCATTCGTAAAGCCCAAAGCATTAAAGGAGATATAGATCATTTATCTTCCAGTGAGCCTCAGAAAGAACAGTTGATAGATGACTTTTTTACCTATTTTCAACCCAAAACATTGTTTTCCCTTTCGCCACGTGAACAGGTAAGAATTGAGGCTGAACAACTGAGGGGATGGGTATTGCTCAAATTTCGGATGGAGTTAATTAAGGAGTTACCCGAAATAGCATTATTACGTGTGCTTTATAATACACGTAATACTATTATTTTACTGTCAGCTACAGCAGGATTTCCTGCAACGTATAATGGGCAGTACAGCCGCCCGTTTCTGGATAAATACGCCCGTGACTTGAACTATCGCATCAGGCAGCGGGATGTTGATTCTGCTTCGCCCCTGTCGGCGATCCGCGATAACAGAAACCTTCACCGCCCTGTAGCGCTGGAGGTATTTGACGATCAGGTACTGGAGTTTTTACCACAAAACGAGGAGCCTGAGTTCAGGAATGCATATCGTTTCTGGCTCAAAATGCTCGAACCATACTCTACAGCAGTTCAGTTTAATCGCTATCATAAACGAGAGTTTCATCGTCAGTTACAGAGTATGTTACTTGCGGCCTATACTGGCCGGCATATTTTATGTATTGGCATCAGTAGCCGTTTTTTTGCGATTATCGGGAATTTTCTTCGTGCCAATAAGTTAAGTGCAAATCCCTATCGTGGGGTTGCTATTCTTGACAATGAAACACGTCGGGGAAATGATTTACCTCGCGTATTTGAAATCACTCCTTTTGCTGAGCGGCATAGATTGCGTGTCGTCATGTTTGATTCAAAACTCAACCGGGAAGATCCGGTAAGAGACTATCTGCAAATTGATCACCAAAACTTAGCAATATGCATGGTTTCCCACTTCCAGGGGGCTGGCACAGGGCTTAATTACTATGTCACTCATCCGGTACCGTCAGAACCTACAGGAGCAGATTCAGAGCAAATCGACTTTGATGAATTAGCAATGGTCTGCGGCAGCTACTGGAGTCAGATTAATGCAACTCCATCGCGAAACACGCTGGAAAATTATATTACCTTACTCAAGCATTATGCTCATGGAAGTGTGCCTCGTCAGGTTGGTGATTTCGATACGGATCTAGTTGATTCTGATGCTGCCCAATTGCTGGATACTGAACATACCGTCGAGCTTCATAAAATTGCAATGCAAACTATTGGCCGTACAGAACGGCGTGATGCCCAAATGAATGGGGTTATTCGTTTACCTTCTGGTGTTCATCATAATGCATTGTGTGTTTTTCGGGATTTGGATCGTCACCCAAATGCACAATCGTTACTTGCTTCCCTGAGTCTGCATAACCACCTATGGTTCAAACGCTCAAAAAAGGATTTATTAAAAGCCAGCTTTTCTTCCGATAGTCAACGTAGCGAATTTGAAATTAAAGTTGCTAAAGCAATAGATATGTATAGCGACTTTGAAGCTGAACTGAAAAATAAAATTCTGCCACTGGCAAGGCAAGGTGATCGAGATGCAATTGAGTTAAATGAAGCATTACGTCACCGGGACAGTTTTACCGATCCTCAGTCATATATAAAGCGTCTTAAACGCAACGCGATTATTAAGAAAAATGCTTACCTTAGCGACTGTGTAAGTCATTTTTATCTGGAGCGTACTGCCGATTGGAAAAGTGTAATACTGGCTAAAACCTTAGATGGTTATGGATTAACAGATATTTCAGCTGGAGCAAATCCATACAAACCGGAATATTGTTTACCCCAATATCATGAAGCTATGGCTGAAGAGTCATCCGGAACTGAACAGCGTATTTTTGCGAAGATTCTGGGATTAGATGCCACGCCTTTACAAAAATACATCCCCATACCCTCATTGATGCCACTTTTGATTGGCAATATTGGTGAATGGCAATTACACCTGATTCTTCAGGAAATGAATATTACGCCGATCCCACCACAAGAGCTATCGTACTATCTGGATAGCTCTTGTTATGAGCTGTTTGATGTGTATTGCATTAACAAGAACCGGATTGTTGCAATCGATGTAAAAAACTGGCGAATGCAAGGAAATAACCGACAATTAGCGAAAAAAATGCATAATAACTCATTGGGGAAAGTCAGTGAGTTGCAGAAAATCGTTACAGCAAAAACACAGTTTGATGGTGTTGACGTCGTTTATCTTAATACCCGATATGCTTTAAACAGCCTCAATATTCGTGCCGAACACTCTAACCATAAGGGCATCTGCTATTATAACCTTTTTAAAAATATTTCATCTTATGAAAAAGATAATGGCAAAAATCCTTATGATGCAAAAATAAAATCAGAATTAAGAATAAATCAATACTTACTTAATCTTTTAGGAGTGAATTATGACTGATGTAACTGATAGTCTACAGCATAATGAAACGGATGTTGTGATGGCTGCCGAATGGGATCTTCAGCCTCCAGATTATGCACCTAAAGCACGAACACAGCTCTTTGATATTCATGATGCTGCAGATGTAATGTTGGAAAAACTTCTGCAATTACCCTCGGCAAATGGTTGGGGAATTGATGCAATCTGTATCAACAAGGTAAAAGAATACACCATGAAATGGGATGATTTTTTTATTGAATTGCACAGAGAGATTCAAAATTTATTATCCTTAAAACTAGGCGTGAAGAATAACAGAGATTTCCAGTATCAAACGTTTAGAAAAGCAAACAGCTATCTTGTGATGTTTCTGTCACCTGATGCCCGTCCGTTTCATCAATGGATTAATGAACTAAAAATTAAGGGCTTTGATCAATATAAAATTGCTCAAACTGTGCTCGGGTTGCGCCTGAAACTACATTTTTTAGAGAATGCCGGGAAGTATTTTGAGGTGAGTCATGGGGCCTATAATAGCGAAGTTTTTCTGGGTGCCGTCGTACAAAAAGAAGAACCAGACAAGAGAGGAAACTATTACGTCGATGCATTGCAAAGTGACCTCTTTTACAGCCCGGATTATGGTGACCTCACCTTTACCCTGAAAGGGGTCTGCTTCAGAGCTAAAGCGGAAGAGCTTGGTGTACTCAGCGATTATGGCCGGATTATGATTAAGGGTAAAAAATCATTGCAGTTGCTCGAAAAAGTAGATGGCAGAAAATACCGGAAAATGCCCTATATGCGTTTTGCCAGTAAAACTTATTCTGGCTGCAAAAATCATGCAGAAAATCTGGTTCAGAGCGTGCTCTGTGATATCCTGTCTCAGGCTGACATAACTTTTTCACCACGTGTTTTTTGTGCAACCCACTGTCAGTTAAACTTTTTAACGACCGATGCTAAAATACTTCAGCGTCCGTTAGTTATTATAGATAATATTAATAGTGGAGAAGATCCAGAGGCGCATCAGCGATTTATTCAATATCTGAAAAAAGAATTAGATGCAGTAGATATAATTTCACCTCGGGAACTTATTGATCTTGATAAAGATGTTAACTATCTGGTACTGAATCAGTCCAAAAAAATAAATGGGTCCAGCATTTCTCTTGGTGAAGATACTTTTTTAAACTCTACCTGGCAGGCACTGAATGAGGCAAAAGCAGGTAAAAAAGATCTGTTAGATTATTATTCAAGACTAAAAGTGGATTTTATCCTTGATTTTGATAAAAATTATCAGCGAGTCTTTCAGGGATGTAATATTGAAGCCATAGAGCAGAATAAAAAAGATCCTGTTACCCTGGTAGTTAAAAAAGTTCTTAATCCTGTGTCTGTCGCTAAGTTGGAAATGATCCGCAGCGAACTCTGGCTAAAAGAAGCTGTGCTGGTGAGAAAGAAACTTACCGGTTTTAGCATTAACGATGGTGAGTATATTCTTGTCTCAATTCGGTGTTCCTCTTCAGGAAACAGAAGAGGGAATGATTTTTATGGCGTTGCTACGCCGGTAGTATTCAGCCATGGCGTAATGAACATCGCAGAGCCGAAAATGTATACCGATGAGAACGATTTCCGTAATAATGTTCCAGGGATGAATATCAACTGTATTGATAAATTGCGTGATGATAATTTCTATCTTGTTGATACAATAAATCAGGTTGTGATTAAGCGATACAATACTGTTCGTATTCCGAGATTATTAGGTTCTGTAGAGCGTTGTTCTCTTCAGGTAGCAGAAGATAATCATGATAAAATTAATAAATTTGGTGCAGCGGATAAAACATGTTTGCCTTACTATTTAACGCCAAAACCTAAAAGTCATGCTGTCAGCCAGTATCAACAACTCTTTATTGAAAAACGAGGTAATGAAGCATTACTTTTTTGTACTAAAAGTAACCAGCCCAACCAGATTATGGACAGAGCAACCTTAGTTTATAATCTGGTGGCGACAACATTTGACGGTAAAGAGGCTGATGTGATGGCGCAACCAGCAACTGAATTATTGTTGCGAACTTTAACTTACGATACCACACGCTATAATGAAGTCAGTCAGACATCTCTTCTGGAAAAAATATCGCGTCTGATGCTGCATAACTAATTTTATCAGCATTTAACGTGGGTTATTTTTGATCAGGCCATGTGCTATGGCCTGATCATTTTTAATGTCTGGTAGTATTGATCCTGTTTGTTTACTGAATCAATTCCGGCAACCTATAAAGCAAACGCCTGGCAGATGGCCAGCCTGCATCCATAAAAATATCCAGACTTTCTAACAAACAGGTGCGTCGATGTTCTTCTTCAAAAATGATTTTATAGTCGGCAAGAAACATCCCCATCATTTTTACCAGTTGTTCCATTCCCATATGTTCATTCTGGAAACCAAACCTTGTTCCGTGACGTAAGGCATGGGCCATCAGATCAAAACATTTTGCAGGATCGACAGGAACAAGCGTTTCCAGCAGTTCCAGAAGGTAGTAAATAGTGTGTGGCGTGCTGAAATCACCAATGCGCCGCATGTGCAGTTCAGTTTCGTTTAGAAATATCTTAACTTCTTCTTTTCCTAATGGTTTCTCAGGATTATGTTTCCCTTCACAAACAAAGCGAAGTTGCAGACATGCTCCGTCTATAATGGCAAAACAGCGTCTTACGTCTTCCAGTTCAATCTCTGTCAGATCGGTGCGGGGTGAAGACTCTTCCAGTTTTTTTCCGGCAGCATCAATAATGCTATAGGCTATATCTAACGCCCGTCGACTGATTCCAATATCCTTCGGTGTACTCTGTTCGGCAAAGCCAAGAACGAATCCATCCCTTAATGTAAATAAGATTTGTTTAAGTTCATGGCTATAAATAGTGGGATCGACAATCCAGCATTGAAGAATATCATATGCTTCCCTGATTTCATGGACTCCCCAGAGAATTGCCAGATCGATGCTAACTATCTTGCGAATACGGTGTTGACGTTCAGGATCGTTACTAAAACGTCCCAGCAGTTTCTGGATAAGACAGAAAGCACGCGTCGGATCGGTATATAGCAGACGTCTGATTCCATCCCCAACTATATGCTCTATTATGCCGGTATTGATTTCCTGCTCCACGCGTTCATTCAGGTAATGCCATACGCTATCCGGCGCAATATCCCACAGCCTTAACAGGCGTGTTGATGCCTGAAGACGAACGGCCGGGTGAGGGTCAATCAGCATCCTTTCGATATCAGGTTTCAGTCGGTCATACAGGTCAGGACGTAAAGGAATTACATCCAGAAAAATTCGTGCAGCATCAATCCTCGGTGAAGGAGAGCCCCAGCTAACGCTGTTGGCAAAGTTATCCTCGGTATCTTCATTGACAGTTGGAGATATTGCGCGAGAAGTCATATGCAATAAGTCCAAAAAATGAGGGGTCAGTTCATCTACCTGGTTGTCATTGGCAGGTGGTAATAATTTCTGTTCAACAGCTGCAGCGCAGGCCCGAACAATAACATCCTCTGCGGTTGTGCGCACATAGGTATGAATATTTGCAGCATTGAGTTGTTCACGAAGCGGCTCAAGAATGCCAAAAACATCTTCCAGCGATAATTCAGAGGAGAGTGTATTATTTGTCGTTAACCCCAGTGCAGTTTTTGCTGTTTTGACAGCACTGATAAGCATGGCATTGGCTGGCTCATTTCGATCCAGACCTTCGATAAAATCATAAGGTATACCCGTACTAACGTTGACCGGAGAAATATCGAAAAGCCTTTTATTGCTTGATATTTCATCATCCCCCTGTGTATTTTTCAGAAAGTCCCGGGCGGCTTCAGTAGAAAGATTATCTGATCCAATCGCGTTGAAAAGACGATATAACAGTCGTTTCTTTGCCTCTTCCGGGTAAATATAGCCAGAGAAATTATACTGGAATGCTGCATTCTCCAGCATTTGCCGTTCCTCCACTGGACGCCGGGCAATTCCTTTGCTGACCAAATCGATAGCATCTTTACGAGTATCTTCGTTCCGGATAAACGCTTCCTGCGCTGCAATGGGCCAGAGAAAATCAACCAGGCTATCATTACGTTCATTTGCCGCCAGAAACAGCCTGGCCCAGAAGATTGCCAGTGAGGCTTTTTGACGAATAAGTTCTGCGAGAACTAACACGTCTGGTTCAGTCGCGCTTTTCAAATGCTGAAATAGTTTCTTAACCAGTACTTCTCCGTCATGCGCGTGTTCGCCTGTAGGATTGTACGCCCAGATGTGGCTGCGATCGGCCCTAAGAGAGATATCATTCCCGGAAATGGATAAATGCATCACAGGGGAATCAATAGGATGGCGCCGGGCAACGTATCCATTTAAAGCGTTAACGGCAGCATCAACAGCCTGCTCGGGATGTTGTTCGAGAAAATGGGAGAAAAACTCACCGAGGGAATAACGAGCCGATTCATAGTCCTGTCGGGCATTTGATCTCAAAGACAGAATTCGGCTGTTCCCAAGCGTAGTTTCCCGTTCTTCGGTGACATCGTAGCTGTAGACAAACTCGAATACGCTGGCGACAAACTCAGGCGCATGATCTGCGATTTTCTTGATGTTATAACAGAGTACGGGAATTTCCTCTGAACCAAAATGCTGGAGACGTTTGACGGAAATAATTTGCTCCAGTAAACGGCAAGATGCATCAACATCGGTATTGATAGTATCTGCAACGAGAGGTATAGCACTTCTGACAAAATAGCCCGGCTCACTCTGCTTAAGGCCATAAGAAAGCACGGCGCGGCAGGCTGTACCCAGAATATTGCGTAGATCAGGATCAGTCACCTGCTTAGTAAGCGGATGCAGCAAAAATCGCAACGTCTCCGCGACTTTATTGATGTCAGGCGTTAAAGCAGAGACCAGGTATACCCATGGAAGCAGAGCCACTTCTTTTTCATCTTCAAACCGAATTGCCAGCGCGCCGCAGAGATGACTGAGCGTGGAAATAACGTTCCGATCGTCCATTGCCACACGTTTAGCGAGCCAGAGCAGGTCGTTTTGTGCAACAGGATATTCAGCCGCAATTCGGCCTGTCGAACTACGGATAATGGGATCGCCATCGCCATCATTAACCAGATGACTTACCGCTTGCCAGAAACCGTGATGATCTTCGTTATAATCCCAGATTTCCTGGAGCACAAAACCCAGTGCGGGAGAAAGCATCAACCCCTGAGCCTGCTGTTTAGGGAAACGCAAGGTTCCCGCAATGAGTGCGTCAGGATCGAATGATATTTTTGCCGCAGCATAGTCAAAGAGCAGATGATGACGAAACTGTACCCAGCGATCGTTAGCCTCCCTGACGATAACGCCTTCACGAGAGAGTGTATCAATCATATCAGCATCTACGCCCGTCAACAGGGATGGAGCCCTGAGTGAACGAGTGGCAATCATATGATCAACCAGAGCCTTAAGACACTGCCGGGCGTTCAGCCCATGTTTCTCAACGCGATACTGCCAGTAGAGTTTTAATAATTCTCTCTGGGATGAAATACGACTCAGATTAATATCCGCATATTGCGAAACCAGGTCGGCCAGCAATCGTGTATTAAACGGTACTTTTGCTAAATCGTGAAGCCTGTCAGAAAGCTGCTTAAGTGCTGCTGTCAGCGCCGAAGATTGTTCCAGTAACTGGCTGAATTCGTTATCTGACCAGCGTGGAATAACAATATGGCGAACCGAAGAAAACTGCGTATCGGCACGTTCCGACACTGGAGGATGTCCTTTAAACAGATCGCGAAGCTTCACCCCCATACGTAAATCGAAACTGCGAATGGAGGCAATAACGCGCCATCGCCCCTTTTGATTCAGCACCTGTTCAATCAGGGGACGAAAAACGGCCTCACCTTTCCCCCCACGGGTCGCATCCAGTGCATCAATAATCAGCCAGCCGTGAGACGTACCATCCCATGCTTCAAGCACTTCAGTCAGACAATGATCTAGCCGGAGTTCACGGCTCAGTCCTTCGAGCGACTCAACCGAATAGTGATCAACCGCCAGTTCAAGAACATCGTCCCCACGATTGCGCAGGCTGCGTGCCAGCGCATTCAGTACGCCGCTTTTACCGGCTCCGGGTTCACCAATAATTAATATCGAGCCGGACTGCACAGCCTGCTCAACTGCATCCTGGCATTCCCTGTGCAAAGTAAGCGGTTGGCCAGAGGGATTATCGATGGTTTCATACTGCTGCAGGACATTAGCAACGTGCTGAGAATGGCGGATAAGTTGATGGATATCCGCCTGATATTGTGGTGGGGCGGCCAGTTTAATCCCTTTTCCTGCCAGCATGTTACGTAATAATAATGCATCACAGCCATCACGTCGGGACATCATCTCCCCACAGGTGGTGACAAGAATACTCAGGGCTGCTGCTGAGTCAGTTTCTCTGGCAAGGCTGCGGCAAAGTCGCATCTGAAGAGTTGATGCTATATTTTCAACATCAACAACGTGAACGATAATCAGACGGGCAAGTTCGGCTAACAGATCTGATGGCCGGGACTCTGTTGTAATCTGGCCCCACGCGGTGGACACACAGCGTTCGAAAATATCAGACGCTGATTTCTGTTTCCTGTTCATAACTCCGCGACCTTGCTGGGAAAGATGGCGTAACGCGGCGGAAAGGTCGGTCCGAACAGTCGCCGATGTTTTGGTGCTTACGGCTAAAATCAGCCGATCTTTCTCCGGCGACAGAGGGCGGTTCCACTCCATAGAACCATCACCATCCCGACAGATTAGCCAGTGTCGGACGAACTGTTCAATCGTCCGGTAAAAAGGACTCTTTTCGTTGTCTGAAAGTGGGACGGTTGTTTTTGCCTGAACTGCGAGAAATCCACCCTCAGAAGTTGACACAAGAATATCATCAACTGGCGCTTCAGTTTCGAAACGAAGCCGAACAGGTGTTGCATCACCCAGTATCAATGAAGGATCCAACGGGTCATTACTCAGGATCTGAGCGGCAAAAAACGCGCCCAATTGTTGTTGAAAGACAATACCGCTGCTTGTTGCCGCTCCTCCACCGTTTGAGGGACCGCTCAGATTCGTATCAGACAAGTTCCACCTTCAAAGCATGAATTCCGTGTTGGCGTTGATTTTAAGTACAGGCGATTGGTAAAACAAAGAGATAGAAATACAATACCCCGATAAAACCTTCACTGCGACAATGGCATCTCAAATGCGACATCTAGCAGCCCATTAACAATTGTGCTACTGAAACCCGAAATTTTAAAGACAATATAGGATGCTCCCGGGACTTTTATGTCATGTGCTCGGTATACCTCAATGGTGGGTTGTAAATCCGTTACAGGGCGATACCTTTATGCTTAAGATCACCACTCAAGCACACTCGTCATTTGCCGTTCCCTTCAATTGCTCTACCGCTGACTTGTCTCCGACATAGCCCCGATCCGGAAGCCGCCTCGCATTTCATTTATCCGATCCGCCATAATCCTTTGAACCGCAAAAACAGTTTTCTATTATCTACCTTCTTAGTGACGCACTTCGTTCCCACCTGCACTGCCCTTCGATGGATAACGGCTTTCTGCCCACTTCATTACGAAAAGGAAATCACCATGAATCTGATGAATAATTGCGCACCTCCCGTTCTGAATGTTATATTAAAATATAATATTCGGAGGTGCGCTATGTATACAACTCGCCTGAAAAAGGTCGGCGGATCCATCATGCTGGCGGTTCCTCCCGCCGTGCTGAAAACGCTGGAGCTGTCGACGGACAGTGAAGTTGGCATGACCA
>Ga0308162_1001934_pt1 | contig 14821 bp, 13 predicted proteins | sample PhySR2_FD_201370 | JGI IMG/M metagenome (GOLD analysis project Ga0308162, IMG submission 201370) | Phyllosphere microbial communities from UC Gill Tract Community Farm, Albany, California, United States - DLSLS.R2 | ecosystem: Host-associated > Plants > Phyllosphere > Unclassified | place: USA... | reverse complement strand
CGGTACCGTGTGAGAAGTTGAGTCGTACAACGTTCGCGCCGGCAGCGATGATTTTTTCTAAGTTATTATCACGATCGGTGGCCGGGCCGAGGGTTGTTACGATTTTGGTTCTTCTGAGACGTCTTGAGGTGGACTTTTGGATGATTGCTGTAGGGCTGGTCATTCGGTGATCCTTTTGTTCTAACTGATTGATTGGTCTTAAGTTTAATCGTGAGTGTCAGTGTGTGCCTATCTGTTTAGTGTGCCTGAGCGTCTATGCGTTGCTATCTGTATAGCGCCTAAGGTGACACAAGTAGTGCTCCAAATACTGACACAAGGTAAACGCTTACACCTAAGGTACACCAAATGTTTGACACTGTTAAGATGACCTCAATCCATGCTCGACCTGTATTTACTTATGCCATCCGCAAAGCGGACTCAGTGGTTACTCATAGTGACCAGAGAGGCATACACATCTATAAGCAGGGTCCGGCGATTCGAACAATGACGCTAGGTCTCATCATGGAATTATCAATCGGTTCTGATTTAGCATGTTGGTCGATTGTTGATTACCAGACTGCGGGTCCACACACCGTTCTCTATCAGGTCAGTTATTCACTCCTCGATAACCCAACGGCTCACGAGATTACCATTGAGTTGAACTCACAAGAGGAGGGCGCTCTGTGATGTGTGCTGCTGAGTCTTTTTCTTTGAGTAACTTACCGTGGTTCACATTGATTATTTCATCTGTGCTTTTCGTCTACTTGCTGAGTTTGGTCTGTCTGGTCTACTGGTGCATTACAGCACCTGATTATGTTGATGCTGATTTCAATCCACACAGGGAAGGAAGCCATTTAACACCCACTTACAGGGGTGAGGCGGTAATTACGACTCACGATTTGGGAGAGGGCAGCGTGTCCACTCAAAGCGAGTCAAAAGGAATAACATCATGAACACTCAGTCGTTATCTTTATCAAGGCTGGCTGTCCCTCAGTTGGTCAGACGTCGAGGCTCAGGGCGCTATACAGTTCGATTCAGAGAGATAGGTAAGGCGTCCTCTCTGGTCTCCATAGGTCTGCGCACCTCGGACAAGAGGGCCGCAATGATAAGAGCAAGAGAGTTAGCTCAGACCGCTAAAGCGTTTCTTCTTGATAACTCACAGGTCACCAGCAAGGAACTGAACGAGCACCTTAAGTCTATGGCCTTAACGTTCCTTACTGACAAGGTTGGGGACTTCTGGTCAGGGCTGGAGGTGGACCACATCGAAGACGCCAGTGTTAACCTGCGGTCACTTGCAAAGGAATCAATGACGGTAGACCAGCAAGCACACATCGTTAAGGCGTTGGAGGTCCTGCAAGCTGCTCGTAGTCGTGCACACAGTGGAGACGCTCAGCCTTTACTGTCTGTGCTGGCCTCGTTGGACGGTGATAATGATCAGGGAGTGAACAAAGCAGACGCTCCTACGCGAAATATGAGAGATGACCAAGCAGTTACCTTTGCAGAATCCAGACAGGACACACTGAGTTTTGAAGCATTATCGGAAATGTATATCGAGGAACACACGGTCAACCTCAAGCCAGCCAGCGTGAGAGACATTCAGTCCGCACATAAGGCGCTCAAGCTGTTCACTGGTTCGATTGATTGGCGTACTCATACAAGGGCTGAGGTCTCCGCTATGCGTGACTCAATGAGGGACTCGGGGCGCTACGCTGACGCTACCGTTAATAAGATGATGGCTAAACTGTGCGCTGTTATGAATTGGGCCTATCAGAATGGACACATCCCGCATGACTACACCAAAGGCTTAAAGGTGAAGGGCGTCAGGAGCGCACGTAGGGCCTACACAGAGGATGAGTTGTCTAAGGTAGTGGACAGGGTTAAGGCTGAGAGAGAGCCTCACAAACGCCTCTTTGGGCTGGCTGCTGTGGTCACTGGTGCAAGGGCCGGGGAGTTAACGCAACTGACCAAGGCTGATGTAATCACTGAGGCTGGTTATCTGTGCATCGACATTAACGACAATGGAGACAAGACCATTAAGACCGCTGCAAGTGCTCGCTTAGTTCCGCTGATTGACGGGGCCTATGGTTTCTCGCTTGAGGAGTTCCGGGAGTGGGTCAAAGCGTTGCCCTCTGAGGACTCATTAGTATTCGGCATGTCCAGAGATACAGCCTCACAGTGGTTTAACAGAGAGGTCCTACCGCAAGCACTACCAAACCGCACAGGTGATCTCGTGCTGCACTCTCTGAGGCACACGCTGGCTACCCTATGTAAACAGGCTGGCATCGCTGAGAGCACGGCTGGTGATATCTTAGGACATACCGGGCAGGGCATAACGTTTGGTCTCTACGGTAAAGCTAAGTCGATTGACCAGATGGCTGAGGCTCTGGCTCATACCTTACTCAATAATCATTCACTTTAATTGCATATAAGGAAATCATAAAGATGCAATACATTATTGGTGCTTTGCGTGGCTATATGATTGTCCTCGGTGGTCTCGGTGGGCTGCTGCTGGTGCTCGGTGGGTTCCGCTTGTTGTTCGAGGTCACCGGGTTAGGCTCATGGTTCTCACATTACGGAGCCTTTCAGTTAGCTGCCGTTACGGGGATCGCTGCGTTCTATACCGGGATGACCAAGTACGCAAAGACGGCAGGAGTCTTAGCGATCATTGCGGGTCTCTCTGGTTTCTTTGCGCTCGGTGCGATGCTTAACGGGTACTGACAGGAACGGTGAGTGATCTTTATGGGCTGGCCTAGTGCTGGCCCTTTGTGTCTCTGAGATAAAGCCTTATAAATCAATCACCTCAATTACGACTCGGTAATGTGAGACACGCTGGGCCAACTGACCGATAACATACAGTGACTATTAGGCTGCAATTTACACCCACTTTAGGGAGACACTCTCGCTCTCTCACACATTCAACTTTCCTTTCAATCAATAGTTATCCGCGCTGACTTTCAGGGTGGACACACAGACACGCAATCCGGTTTAAATAACTGGCTCTTTGCTATCGGTCTGTGAGTGGATAACCGTAAAGCCTTAATGACCATTATTCTTAATTGGATTATGACCATTATTCACAGGGTGGAAACTCTAAGATTCTTATAGTCTCTCTTTAAGTCTTAATAATAAGATTTAAATAATAAGATTATTAACTCTAAGAGTAACTCAATGAGTAACCTTTAAGATGCCTCGTTGTTTGATGGTCATCATGCGATAGCAACCATCCCTATAGTTCATCCCTGTATGATCCTCTCAGCGCCTCAGCGATTACCTCAAGCAAACACATGGCCTAACTCAGTGCGTGGCTCTCTGCTGCTCCTGTGCGGTCTGGTAAGTGTTTGACTGCTGGTGTCCTGCTGGTGCCTCATCCTTATATGTACGCATGGCCTGTCTGCTGTTCCTCGCTTATGGTTCCGGCTGTAGGTGGTCATCGGGTGTCCCTTGAAGGGTATCGCGTTTCGCTACCCCCTTGTGGGTACAACAGGTCATCCCTCCACGTAGTAACTCAGTGTGACTATTAGGCTGCAATTAAGACTCAGTATTGGGAGACAGCCAACCTACATAGTCTCAACGATAACTCAGCGTGACTATTAGGCTGCAATTTACACCCACTTTAGGGAGACACACACCTCTCACCGATCACCTCTCACGGTTCTCACTGACACAGTAGCTCACGCTACGACACGCTCAGTTCCCGTAACTTTCAGGTGGTCCCCGATGTGTGTTTGTTTCGCTCAACCTTGAATACCTACGCGCATCGCAGCGCATTACTTCTATTGCGAAAGTTTCGTAGTTGAAAATCTAAACAAACAGTCATTCTGATTGCACTCTCTTTGCCTCTGGCGGTTCCCTTGTTGTGGGACTGTTTGGCTGCTTGAGGGTGCGAACTTAGAGAATGCAATCAAAAGGAAATACAACATGTCTACTTCAATCATTAACTTTGACCAGACCATTACAATGACCTCGCTGGACTTCCTCAATTCTGTAATCAATCCGGCAAGAGAGGAAGCGGGTCAGAAGCCTATCCCGAACCGTGACTTTATTAAGCGTGTTAAGGATGAGCTGAACGGTTGCGAAAATTTCTCAATCGAATTAGTGACCCCTGCTGGTGGCGGTCGGGCGATGGAAAGTATTAGCCTCAACGCTGACCAATTATTACTGGTCGGTATGCGTGAATCAAAAGCGGTCCGCTTAAAGGTCCTTGAGTACATCCGTAAAATAGAAGCTGTAAAGCAGCGCCTAGAAGACGACAAGAAGCGAGTAGCCGTTCAATCAGCTAACCGCCGTGGTGTCACATGGGGTGATTTCTGTAAGGCCCATGACCTGCCAGCACAGCGTTTACTTAAGGCGCTCAAGATGTCTGGCAGCCTGTTCCGGTTCCGACCTGATGGGCGCGTAGAGGTGAACCCTCATTATCGTGATTACTTCATTATCTTAAAGCCAACTGACAGACGCTTTAGCCCGACCGGGATTAACTTTCGGTTCAACGCAAAGGGTCAGGAATACTTTAGCAATGATAAGGCGCTCGATAAGTTCCGCACAGATTTAGTGGAGCAACTCGGGTCAGACTACCAGAAGCAGCAACTGTTACTCTCTCGTGCTCGTGCAGGTAAACCGGATGAACTATGAGAACCTGACCCGTAAGTTAGAGGGCAGGTTCCCTGCTGAGTATCTTTTCAATTTGAAAACATACATAAATGTAGCTGGGCTGGAATCTGAACTCAGTGAAATAACTCCCTATAAATCAATCACCTCAATTACGACTCGGTAATGGGAGACAATCCCGATCCAATTTATACCCACTATAGGGATACACACCAGACCTCAGCGGCTCTTTATGACTATGCTCATACTCCGCACATGATGAGATAACCTCGTGTGTCATCCCTTCCTCACAGCAACATAGTCAATCAGCCAGCGTCCTAGACAGGGCCTAACCGTTACAAACATCAGACAATCCATTCAAGAAATGAACTATGTAATAAACAAACACACACGATGTAGATACTCCTTTATCTGCGGGTATCAGGGTGTTGGTTCAACATGGGTGTTTCTCCTTAAAGTTATGTTTATCCCCCCGAGTAACGGCGGGTGTCTGATGGCGACCATTTCGGGCGCTGACTGATTCACTATGACTGTGGTTCTATTCCTGTGCGATTAGAGGCCCAGACTGATTCCCTGCGGCCTCGCTTTAATTCTTCACCTATATCAAGTCAATCGGACAGTGCTCCATTAAGGCAGCACCTAACGCATACAAACGCTAGACGCCCATTCAGAAACCCGTAACAAACGTTATTGGCCATCTCCTCTTAGAGTAACTCACTTGGGTATGCGCAAGAGTCTAGCGGTGAGCACCGGGAGTGCTGCCCGATTCACTTGATGTAATCCTGATTTATCTACCTTTCAGCGGTCCTTTATTGGGCCGTTCTTTTTGCTCAATCCTGAACACCTCCAACTATCCACACCTCAAAGGATTCCTACCATGACCACTATCCGTAAACCTGCCACGGTTGACCGTGAGTCTCTCCGTGAGCACTTATCGGCGTGGCTCTCTAATCCTCAAGGCTACACGGTCTCACTCGAAGACCTAGCCGTAATCACTGGCAAAGTGAAACGAAACGTAAAGCGTGACGTAAAGCGTCTGATGGGCCTCAAGGGTCAATCCAAATGGGACGGTGAGTTTATCCACGGTTCAGACTTCGTGACCCTCTTAGCTAGCTATCAATCCGCTGTGAGTTTCATCGTGGTTGACACATTGGCTGAACTCTACGCCGAACAGAAGGAGCAACCATTATGACCTTCCCTGACGTATTCGATATGACCAAACCAGAAGGCCGTAAGGCTCTCAGATTAGCCACAGTAAGCGGTAAGGCACTCGCTAAGGCTCTGGGGTTAGAACCTTTAGAGGAGCGCGAAAAGCTACCTAAAGCGACCCTGTGTCACATGGCGTTAGCCGCTGGTCTGACCCTGCGTGACTTCATGTAATTAACATTAACTTAACATTTATTCAGAAGGTACAAACTATGTCTATCAATCCAAACTTACCGACCCCCGGCCTGACCAACGAAAAGCTGACCTTAAGCGCGGACCTGCAAACCGTATTCTATGCGGGTCAGGAAATCCCTACAGTCCACTTTGTGAAGGTCACCGTGCCTAGCCTGCTGGCTTTCTATGGTGCTGGCACTGCTGCCGCCTTTGCGTTGCTCTCTGAGATGAACGCTCACGGCTTCTCATTGCGTGGCTATGGCAACCATACTACCCGCTGGGGCGAACAGGTCACCTCTCACCGTGAAGAACAAGCACGCCGCGAGAAAGAAATCCGTGAACACAATGAGCGCATGGCTGCTCTGCACGCGACACCTGCTGAGATCGCTAAGGCCGTGGCTGAACGCAAACAGCGTGAAGATGAGATTGCCCGTAAGTTCGGCGCTCGTGGTCAGGCTGCACACTTCGGTGGCTTCTAATAGTCACCCTTTGAGGGTCTGCAATCCGTTGACCCTTAGTAACAAACTTTATGCACATTCAGTGCAATTCTATTCATATTCTAAATAAGGTACATATCATGTCTTTTAACTCAACTCCTAAATTCACTACCCCGGCTCGTAACGCAGACGCACAGGTTAAACCTTTCGCGCCTAAGATGGCTGACGTAAATAACTCAACGTACATTGAGGCAACTGGTGAGGACTCTGTAGCCTCTGGTATCCTACAGGTCAACGGTACAGGCTTTAATGACCTGCCGTTACCGGGCGGTAATGACAGTGCGGCTTACTCTAAGATTCTGGTAGATTCACTGGATGAGACCTTTAACGGCTCTGAGTTCCGCGAAGAAATCAACGCAGGCGTCTTACCGTCTGAGTTCCGCGATTTCCGCAATGACCCAACTCCGGTACAGCGTCACACCCTTACTGACCGCTCAGTCATCTATGACCGTAACAGCCCGTTTGACCCTGCCAAAGATGCACCAAAGGTGACCATTCCAGCTAACACTACCATCATCATTAACCCACTGTTGAACCCTCGTGATGATAAGCCTATGGCTACTGGCATCATGTCCTCTGCGTCCACCTTTATCAGCGACTTTAATATGATTGGTGGTTACACCCGTAGCAACGTATTGGGCGCTGTAGAAGATATTAAGTACCAGTTTGAACAGCAAATGTTTGCACAGGTCGCTAAGGTTCTCGATAAGGCTGCTGAGTTACACGATGTAAACCGCTTTGTGGCTCCATCTCTGGTAGGTGTAACACCGAGTAAAGCTGGTGAGGAAATCTTAGATTGGCTGACCGAGTACCTACCGACCCACTTAGGCGACTCACTGTCTGATTTCGCTATCCTGTTGCCTGCAAAGATGCACGCCAAGTTAGAACGCGCTGCACATAAAGCGGGCCATGAGGACGTTAACGATCTGATTGGTGCCTCAGTATTCTCCTATGCGGGTGACGCTAGCACTTCCGTCTACCTACTGTCTAAGCGTTACGCAATGCTGTCATTCCGCACAGTTAACGGTAAGGTCGCTAAGATTATCCGTAGCCGTGATGCTGGTCGCCAAGGCTGGAACATTGAGGTCATTCTGATGCTTGAGGTTATGGCTGCTCCGTCAATCAAGATTAAAGACGGTGACGGTTTCCCTATTGAGCTGGTCAACGGTTTCCCGCTGGTTACCGCTATCGACTTCACTGGTGAGCGCATCAAGTGATCGCAATGGTCATAATAATATTTAGCAAACTCGAAGGCCCACCCTTAGTTAATTCTATCGGTGGGCCTCAAGGTTTAATATCTTTAAAGATTGCAATGAAAGTTGTGAGCACTACCCATTTTTAGAAAGTTTTAATTTCTAAAATTACTCATTTTGAGATGTTTTAAGATTTTTTCTTAACGCATCGACTTTTTCGTACGGTGTTAAGGTATTAGAGCGAATAGATTTTAGAAGTGAAAAAAGATAGTCGATTGAATCTTTCTTGTCTTTATAGAGCAAAGGTGTCGCTTGAAGGTTTTTTTCGTCAAAATCGAAAATTTCGGCCATTATCTTTAACGCTTCGCTTGTATTCTTTTTAAGGTTTTCTTCTTGCCTTTTCTTTTGTTGAATTGCATAGCCGGCGATTTCAAGTTCTTCACTACTGAATAATTTAGAGAGTTCCTCTTTGAATGAAGAGATTGACCTGTTGTCAGGAAGGTTGTAATAGCTATTTATTATTTCAATTGTAAGTAATACTTTACCTTTCCAAAACTCCAACTCCTTATGGGCTTCCTCTTTTTGAATCATGGTTTCACGTAACGATAAATCCATATCTCTTTGTTGGCTCCTTAATATCGTTACTTTTTCCTCAAGTGAGTTAGTATCGAAAACCTCTCTTTTTTGCTTTTCTTTTTCTTGAATTACCTTTGTATTTTCTTTTTCTTTAGCAAGAGTTTCAGCATTTTCCGCTGCAATTTTTTTATCAACAATCTCAATATCGTCGTCATATTTGTCAGTGATTTTTTTCTTTATACCTTCTCTTTGCTTTTGCTCTGCTCGCTTGTGAGCCACAGATAGCCATTGTTGAAAGTATGGTGACAATATTGCTAGAAGTACTCCAAGAGTAATCGGAATAAATAAATATTCTATATAAAACCATTCTTGAGCGCTTATCTCAACAATACGTTCTTCAACCTTCTTATCACTCATAAAGAGTATCGCAAGGTTTTTCCAGTTGAAACCTACCCACGAAAAAAGGATGTAGCCCCACAGAGGACTTGATAGTCTTTCTTTTACAGCCTGAGTGATTGATTCTTTTATGCCTTCATCCATGTTATCACCTCCAGATTGATTTTAATTTTCATAATTTTAAAGCTACAATTTAAATGATATTAACATAATTTATGCATTATATTTATGCGCTGCAACTAAAATTTTAGCTATCGGGTTTACATTGAGTGTTTCCTCAAAGTTGAGGCAATAATAGCGAAAGTAGGGATGTCGTGAGTGGCACGTATGTCACTGATCGGCTGAATTTAGCCCTTAGATTCCCGTAATGTTGCATCATAGGAGATAGATAATGAGTTTGAAACGACATTAAGTTCACACTGTAGGGTTCAGATAGATAGCATCTTCTAAAGGAAAAATTTATCTTAGTGAAGAGACAGTTGGTGACTTCAGAAAGAAACCCGCAGTGTATCTGATCATATGCATCCCAACTTTCTGATTCAAATTTTATATTTTTTCAGTAAGGAGCTATGCTTCTCTACTGCCTGTTCATACCAACCAAGAGTCCACGACCAGTCATCCTTTCTGGGCCGACAATCTGAGCATTTATCACAGAATGATTGTTTAAAGCTGTATCCAAAGTCGGGGCTACCAGTGTTGTCATAAAGCATATTCAATAGATTACCTGTTCCCTGAGCGTGACCATGCTGTAGACAAATCATCATGTGCATTCCGCCTAAAGAATGCATTCTAAGAGATTGCGCTAATAAACCGCCGGGTCGATAGTGCACAAATAAACTCTCACAGTTCCTCATAATAACTGTAGGATCGTAATTTGCGAATCCGATTTTCATAAATTCGTAATGTTCTCCTTCAGTATCATCTGGGTCTAAGCCAAGATTTTTTGCCATGCTCAGAAAGTAATTTTTCTGTTCCTGAATTGTTAGCGAGAAGAAGTCTTCCTGACTATTTAAGTTGATCACGTATTGTTCCATTTCATTTAACACTTGGTTAAATTCAGGAATAGAAGAAAGAATGATTTCACGGGCTTTTTTAGTTGCATCAGGGTTATCTTTTAGTGAAGCACTAAGAAGAAGATACAACCTTTCAGTTTTATTTATATCACCTGAGATAACACAGTAAGTCATGACAAGAGAAGATAATTTCTCGCTCCAATCGTCAAGGAAATTAATTGATTCTTTAGAGCCGCGGGCTTTGTGGATACCTTTGAATGCAAAAATTGAGGGGTATACATCAACGAAGATGTCCGTAAGAATATGGAACTGCCCATCACGAGTTACTCGATTACATAGCTCGATGATTTTTTGTAGAGATAAACAGCACTTTCTATAAAATTCTTGAGTTTGGTTGTTAAATATATAATGTTCAAAGGAGTCTTTCTTGAAATGATTTACCGAATGATGATGTGCATAAAGTTGATCAATCTGAATCTTAAATATAGCCTGTCGTGATTTACCAAAAGCTATAAGTCTATGCAAGCGACTCTTTTGGTCACGCGCCAGAGAAATCAGTGAAGAGCATATATTATAGTTCTCCCGTAAGATTTCCCTTTTAATATTTGTGAAAGGTGATATTTGAAATGCCTGCCAATAGTATAAAAGTGCCGTGAATCTATCTTTAGCTGGGACTATAGCTGATGTATAGAGTTCAAAAGAACGTGAGAGAACATCATTGTATTTCTTATCTGATAAAAGATTATGTAATTGTTGATGGTATGCCTTGAATAATGCCTCACCAATGTCCTCAATTTTCTTATTAAGAGTGGCTGGAGAGACCATGGGGTATCTAATGATTGATTCTTTAAGACCCTTGATGTCCAGGTAATCCCAACAATCTGTGACTACATCTAGCATCCTAGAGGCCGAATGGTCGTCTTTTCTAATTAAGGTGTTTTCGACGGGGATATGAATCTGAATGGATTCGTTTAAGTTGGCACCCGCTGCCTTAACTCTAAGATCTTCATCATTGGTTAATGGTAACCAGTATATTTTTTCTGATGAAACTTCAACAACTATTAAGATAACCGGCACTTTAAATTCAAAGTAGTATCGTAGTCTCTCTAATTTTAGAGTGAAAGACAGAAGAGAGTTACCCTTAATATAATTTGATTGCTCTTCACCTTTAATTTGTACTTTAAATACACTTTCTTTCCCAATGGCTTTGCCGCTGCTATCTTTAATTTCAATTTCACCGTCAATGCCAAAATCATTCTGGTCTTCCTGACTGCGAAATATCCAACTATTTGGAAGGTTGTATTCAAAAATGCGCCCAGCTTGAGTACCTATTTCACCAGAGTTCATTGTGCACCCACTTGATTTTTATACTTTAGTTAGAAAATGTTTGGAGTAAAGATCGGTGCTGAAGATGTTTAGCCTTCAGGATTTAGTTGGGCGAAGATACTGTTTGTAGAAATGCCCTAACTCTACGCAATAGCCCATTCGGAACGGTGCACACACCCAACGTCTGAGCTTGCGACTTCATGAGACTAATCTTAAACACGATGGCATCACATGGCAAGAGCTACATATACACTTCCCAACTTGAACCGGAAGTGGTAGTCAAGATTTTTAATTAACACCCACTATAGGGAGGGCACTCAGAATAATTCTTTCAGGGGATTACGATAGGTGCCACTAGCAGTAAATTGAGATAGAACTTTGAGGCGAGTGTCAATAGGTTTAATTACGACTCACTATTAGGGAGGAGAGACCACTGAGATTAGTTTCTAAGTGATCACTCTATAACCTGCTTGTTACTCGCTTCTTTTCAGGGTGGGAACACTGTTACGCTTCGCGGTCTCTATGAGCCTGCTTCTTAGCTATTGGACAGTGAGGGTAAAAAGTTTAGTAGACACAGCGTCTACAGGGTGGAAAATCATAAAGATAAGACTTTGAGTGATGGTGATTATTAGCGATGAGCTAGACACCTTACTTTATGTTTATTCTTTTGGTTTAAAACCTAAAGATACTTTAGATACTTTAGATACTTTAGATACTTTAGATACTTAGAGTGTAAAAGAATTGATTTAATTAAAAGATAATACTCTTTGATTAACTCTAAGATACCTCTAAGTTAGATGGTCATCATTCGATAGCAACCATCCCTCTTTAATATACCGCTAACCAAGCTAAGGTAGTCAAATGTCTAGCCTAACGTTAGACCTGCGAGACTGCTTGATGCTCCTATCAGTGATCCTGTGGGTCATCGATAAAATATAACCCTATGCGCAACCCATGCGCTCCTCAATATAAACCCGACTCTTTATGTCTACATCTTTACGCTGTTATTCAGTGGGCCTTGTTGTGCCCGTTGGGTTCTGGCTAACAGGTGGGACGTAAGGGTGTAGACATAAGGAAATACAACAATGAATAAGCAATGTAGTAAATGTAAACAGCGTAAGCCTGTGAGCGACTTCCCGACCAACGGAAAGAACAAAGCAACAGGTAAGACCCTCTACCGTTCATCCTGTAAGGACTGCGAGCGTAAACGCGATAAGGACCGCTATGTGCCTAAAGGCCCTAGAGACCCTAAACCAGCGCACGAGATGATCACCGAAAGGAACCGCCTAGCCGCTGAGTTCACACGCTGGGAACGCGCTGAGAATCCGTTTGAGGGCTTCTATGTAGTTGACCCTGAGTCTAACTGTTGGAACTGGTCAGGCGCTCTATGTGCTGCTGGTTATGGTCTGCGCGTGCGCAAAGACTCAGAGACCTCTATGGCCCATCGCGCCGTAATGGAACACTTAGATTATGAGTTATCCGGAATGCACGTTCACCATACCTGTAGGAACCGTAAGTGTATCAACCCAGATCACCTACAGGTTATGACCCCAGATGCTCACACAGAGTTGCACGCAGCGGAGAACCGGGTAGGCCATGAAGTAGGCCCGATGCTACCTAAGAGCACTCACCGCCGAGCACTCACCGCTAAACAGGTAATTACTGAATACCTTGAGGCGCTCCCTAGTGAAGCCTTAGCGATCCCAGCAGCTCGACCTAAGCAGTACCAACCTAAGACCGCTAAGGCGCTGAGGGTCTCAGAGATTAGCTTTAAGACCGATGTGTCAGGCTATCTGGTCGCTAAGTTACTTAAAGAGATTCCACTCTATGACCAGTTGGTTAATTCAACTTACATTGAGGTTTGATAATTAATATAAAAGTTATCAAAGATAGTTCCCCCTTTGCGTTTCACAGCTCACGTATGAGATACCATTTGATATAATTAACTTTTGGATTTACCCCCATACGGCCCCAGAGTCTCTCATTGATTCTGACCCAACGTTACTCCCTTCCTTTATACGCGATGTGACCTTATGCCCATTAACGCTTAGTCCCGGAAAGGTCTGACAGTGCCTGCATGACCCTCTGTGGTCCTCTCTAAGTGAGTCTGTGGGTCATCCTTACTGTGCACTTACCGAGCCTTAGCGGTGCCGTACAGTGACGCTATGAGCCTGTGAGCTATGGTGACTCAGGGTTTACTTAGAGCGCACCTACCGTGTTCCTTTATGATTCACCCTTAGTGATGATGGTCATATTACAATAGCCATCAACTCTATGAGGTGTCACAAATAGTGGTACACGACTGCCACAAACTGATTGACTCAACGTCTAACCTCATGATCTACTGAGGGTCCTCCACCTAGTATCACCTCATGTTTCGTTCTTCTGAGACGTCTTGACATCGAGGACTCCGTTAACTGATTAGCGTGTCATGGACTGTGGACACAGCATGGTTATCTATTCTATATGATCGATGGGTTGTGATACGACTCACATTGTAAATGTGATGTTAATTTTTTTGCTGATCATCCTCTTCCCGAAGGGTGTTCTTTTCGTAGCGCGACGCTTTCAACGCTTCTTTGACGCGTTTCAGGTTTTCCCGGAAGGGCGCACCCCGTTTCAGGGTAAAACCGGTCGCCAGCACATCAATCACGGTCAACTGCGCCAGGCGCGACACCATCGGCAAATAGACATCCGTATCTTCCGGTACATCAAGCACTAAAGCTATCGCTGCTTCATGGGCAAGGGGTGAATCGGGAGAGGTGATGGCAATAACGGTGGAACCGTTTACACGGGCCAGGCGAGCCAGTTCTACCATATTTTTTGTGCGCCCAGTATGCGAAATGAGAACAAAAACGTCACCGGCTCGACTATTTATGCAACTCATGCGCTGGATCACAATATCGTCTGACCAGATGACCGGCAGATTAAAGCGCAGAAATTTGGTGAAAGCGTCATGCGCCACGACAGCGGATGCACCCAGCCCGAAAAAGGCGAGTTTATCGGCCTGCGCGAGCAGGGTTACCGCCTGCTGCAGATGCGCGCTATTCAGCTGATCGCGGACCCGCTGTAGCCCGGCCAGCGCCGAGTCGAAGATTTTGTGGCTGTAGTTCTCTACTGTGTCGTCGTCTTCAACGCCCCGGCTGACCCAGTTGCTGCCTTTCACCAGGCTCTGCGCCAGTTGCAGTTTAAAGTCGGGGAAGCCCCGAGCCCCCAGTCGGTGACAGAAGCGATTCACGGTGGGTTCACTGACGCCGGCAATGCCCGCCAGCGTGGCGATGCTGGAGTGCATCGCCGCCTGCGGTTCAGCCAGGATCTGACGGGCAACTTTCATTTCCGCTTTGCTCAGCGCCGCAAACTGCGCCTCAATTTTTTCCAGCATATTCATAAGCTGATGACCATAATCACTTTTATCAATTTCAATTATCACTGTCCCGGAAGCCGATTAACAGAGACTATATCGCGCCAGCACCTGGCAAGCGCAACGGCTGACAAGTCGATTGCCCTTTTTTTTGGGATACTTTGACCGGTGCCAGATTTTCCTGACACCAACAGAAACAGAAAAAAACGCCAAGCCGCACGTGTCATCACACGCGCTTAGCACATCCGGTACAGAGTTAATGCGGTTGACCCGGCGAGTCGGTTTACCTGGCGCGGGGAAAAAAGTACATTGTGCTGAAAGAAAATAATAACCTGGACCCGGTGGCAGAGGATCTATCACCACCGGACTATCCTGCAACGAGGAGAGGAAAATGGCGGTAACACAAATAGCCCAGGCATGCGATCTGGTGATTTTCGGTGCCAAAGGCGATCTTGCACGCCGTAAACTGTTGCCTTCACTGTACCAGTTAGAGAA